>Ga0193727_1000688_pt1 | contig 13418 bp, 11 predicted proteins | sample H2c2metaG_FD_143051 | JGI IMG/M metagenome (GOLD analysis project Ga0193727, IMG submission 143051) | Soil microbial communities from a riparian zone of the East river system, Colorado, United States - H2c2 | ecosystem: Environmental > Terrestrial > Soil > Riparian zone | place: USA: East River...
GGTTTCGGGCACCGACGCGACCGGAGCGGCTGTGTCCGGTCCGAGCCATTTCATTTTCGCCACCGAGGACGGCGTGATTGCGGGTTGGACCGCGGGTACTCAAGCGTTCGTCGCCGTCGACAACTCCGCACCCCCGACCCCCGCGGAGCCCGCGATCTACAAAGGCCTCGCATTGCTTGCGCTGAACGCCGACGGCAGCGGACAGCAGCTGTACGCCACCGATTTCCACAACGCGCGGGTCGACGTGTTCGACAGCTCATTCGCTCCGGTGACGCTGCCGGCGGGCGCATTTGCCGATCCGGGTCTGCCAGCGGGCTTTGCGCCGTTCGGCATCCAGGCTATCGGCGGCAACATATTCGTGACCTACGCCAAGCAAGTGGCCGGCAGCGATGACGAAGCACACGGTCAGGGTCTCGGCTTCGTCGACGTCTATGATGCGAACGGCGGCTTCCTCAGCCGCGTCGCGCAGCGCGGCCTGTTGAATGCGCCGTGGGGTATCGCACTGGCTCCGGCCGGGTTCGGCAAGTTCAGCAACAGCCTGCTGGTCGGCAACTTCGGCGACGGCTCGATCATCGCGTTCGATACAAAGAACTTTACGCCACAAGGCCCGTTGCACGGCCAGGATGGCCAAAAACTGAAGATCGATGGTCTGTGGGGCATCGCGTTTGGCAACGACGCCTTGGATCAGCCATCCACCACGCTGTTCTTTGCCGCCGGACCGGACGATGAACAGCACGGGCTTTACGGGCGTATCGACGTAGCGCAATAAGTTTAGTTGCGTTCGACAAGAATCGAGTGCCAGAACTTGGGTGTGGTCGCCTCCGGGCGACCACACACGCGAGTCGTCTGGTCGGCAATTGCCGATATCTGCGGGGATCTGTAAGCGAGACACTCCACCGGTCGCCGTCCCACGTCGCTGCGGTTTGTTTCAGCCGCTGCTCGCCGTCCCGTTCGAGTTCGCCGTGAGTGCGCGATTGATCTCGTCGACGATACCATCGAGGCTTTTTTCGCCATAGCCCTTGTGGATGTCGAGAATCCGACCGTCCTTGCCGATGATCACCATTTGCGGAATGGCCTTGACGCCATACGCGCGTTGGCTGCGATCGTCACGGTCGTTGGCCAAAATCAGGTGCAGTTCGCCCAGCACGTCTGCCGCCTTCTGGAACACGCTGCGGCTCTCGATATTCACGGCAACCACCTGGATGTTGCCTTTGCCCTGCACCTGCAGGCCCTCGAGGATCGGCAATTCCTTGCGGCACGGGGCGCACCACGACGCCCAGAACGAGATGACGACCACCTTGCCGGCATAGTCCGATGCCCTTGCCGGCGCGCCGGAGCGCGTCGTGCCAAGAACGATGTCGGGCGCCGTTTCGCCGACCTGGGCGGCTGCAAAACAAGGATTGCCTGCAACGAGAAAAGCGATCCCGGCGCACGCAACAATGACTCGCAACATCACGACCTCCTTGATCCGGACGAGCACTGCGGCCGCTGCCGCGTGTCGCCTGATGTTACTGCAACGCGTTATGAATGGGGACTGGAATGACAGCGGAAGGCTGTTCGGAAGATCGGGACGACCCATTCCCGATCGGAACGATCTCGCGCCGCAGCGTAGCGACGGCAAAGTGAGCAGTGGATCGATTGTCGATCCAGCGTTGAACTGGTGCGCACATTGTTGCGGGTGGGCACGGCGAACCGCGGCGAACGAAGCGAGCGATTCGCCGCGCTCGGCACATTTGGCGTGCTAGTTGTTGACGATTCTCGGGTCGCAGGAAATTATGACGATGTTGTCCGATGCGAGAACGTTCTCCACGATCATCACGTAGTAGCCGTCCGGAAACGTCTCGTCATTCTTGTCTTGGATCACCGCTTCCTTCGGGTTTGTGATCGTTGGCGAAGAGAGTTGACCCTTATCGTCCCGAAAATAGACGTGGGCAATCCTGAAGGTGGGACCGGCATGCAGATGAAGGGGTACGGTCACGTTCGGTTTTTCTTGCGAATTGATGTGCAGCTCGCCGTCGGCACCGTCGCCGCCGGAGTACTTGTAACTGTAGGTACTCCCATCCGAACCAAACGTGTGCTTATAACCGGACAGCGTTCCAAGCTGCACTTCGAGAGTGACCGGATGCGGGTGATCCTTGAAGGCGATGTCGTGGGCGCAACCGCAGAGCGATACGACTAGCACAAGTGCGCAGAATCGGAAGTTGCTTCGCATGGTTTGGTACCCCTTCATGGTTGGGCCTCGGGCGAGGCGTTGTGGTTATGATATCCATCAAGACTCAGTCATCGCTGCTGTTGACGATGCGAACCGATTGTGGCGTCGCGCGATTGTGCTCGCGACGCGATGATGTTGTCGCTTCACTTGGCCGCCACGCACCGGCTCGAGAATTCGGATGCGTTTCCTTCGCCGCGGACCACGAAAACAACGGCACGTAACCGAATGCGGAAAGTTGCGTCTCGACGCGACCGGCTTCAGCCGGGTCGCCGGACAGCCGCGACAGGCGGGCCCAGGGATCGAGCACGCGCCAGTAGCGCGATTTAGCTGCCAGTGGCTCCAGCACCCGGCGCGCCGCGGAAAAGTATACGTCCGCGTCGGACTGGCGCCCGGCGGCCGCTTCTGCCATGCCGGCTGCCACCTGGCTCAGGCCATAGCGGCCGGCATCCTCGCCCGAGGTCGGCGCCGTCTCCTTGCTGCGGTCGAGTGCGTGCAGCGCCTGCGCTTCGGCACGCGCCGTGGCGCGATCATTGTCTTGCAGTGCCAGCATGATGCGCAGCGAGCCGGCATCGAGGAGATCACGCCGCACGTGCCGGTCCTGTGCTTCTGCCTGGGCGAGCGCATCGAGCAACGGTTGCGCGAGTGCGAGATCGCTGTGCGCTTCGGCACGCTTGCCGATGCCGACAGCTGCCGCTGCACGCATCAGTAGCGCGTAAGCGTAGTCCTGACTCCACACCTTGTTGCCCGGATCGAGTGCGGTCAGCGGTTTCATGCGCGCGACCGCCTCATTGGCGATGGAATACGCCTCGGCATTCCTGCCGCGGATGCGCAGCAGCTCCGACTGCATCAGCTCGGCCGTAGACCACTCGACCTTCCATTTCGGGTCGTTCGGATTCCTGGCGCTGATCGTGCGCACGCGTTCGCTCTTCTCGGCGAGCAGTTCCGTGGCGCGATCCAGTTGTCCGAGTTGCTCGTGGGCGTTGCCCTGCCACGACACCTCATCGGCGACGTCGAACATCAACTGCGCGTCGTCCGGGTTCTTGGCCAGAACCGATTCGAATGTCGCGCGCGCGCGCTCGAACGCCGCAGCGGCAACTTCGAGTTGACCGCGCTCGAGTTCGAGCACTGCCAGATTGTGATCGCCGTAAGCCAGCTCGTGCTCCCAGTCGATATTCTTCGGGTCGGCCTCGTACACTGCGCGGCTGGTATCGCGGTAGCGTGTCAGCCACGTCTGTGCCTTATCCATGTCGCGGCTTTGCCAATACACGTAGCCGACCCAATATTCCGCCTGACCTCGATCGAACAGGCGTGCGCCGTCGCCGGGATGCCGATCCACCAACTCGCTCGTGCGCGCGTAGGCGCGCTGGAAACTCGCCAGCGCTTCGGGAAAGCGAGCCTGGCTCAGTCGCACCTGGCCGATACCGGTAAGCGTTTGCGCCTGACGTGCCAGCGTGTTGTCGTTGAGGTCGCTCGGATCGAGCTTGGCGAAATAACTCTCGGCCTTGTCGTCGACTGTGTCGAGCAGGTCGAGCTGGCCGACCTTCTCGAGTTTCGGCCTCAGGTCGTCGAGCAGGAAACCCAGCAGTCCCTCCGCCTGTGCCTGACGACGTTGCGCGTCCCGACTCGCGGCTTCCGCGAGCGCCTGTTGCTGTCGCGCATTGTTGCGTTCGATCCACGCCGTTGCGGCCAGCACGAGTGCCAGTGTCATGCCGGCGAGCGACGCGACCGCGATGGCCGCCATGCGCCGATGCCGCCGCTGCGCCTCGCGCTGCCGTAGCGTGTCGAATTCGACTCCGAGCAGGCCCGCGATCAGCTTCAGCCGGGCACGCGTCGCGCCGTCCTTGCCGGAGCGCAGGTCGGCGGCAATCGGCTCGGCCGGACGTTGTCCGAGTTGTCCGTCGGCCTCTATCTCGAATCGCAACGCTGGAGGAAAGCATTCGCGCGCGTCGCCGGCATTCGGCTCGCCGTCGACGATAAGGCAGTAGATGCGACGCTCGCCGCCCAACCGCTTGAAAGTCAGCACTTCCTCATTGACCCAGTGCGAGCGGGCCGCCTGGGGTGAACAGACCACGAGCAGGGCATCGGAGTCGGCCAGCGCATCCTGCACGCGCTTGCCAAGATCGGCTGAGCTGGCCAGTTCCTCACGGTCGCAAAAGATCGGACTCAGCCGCTCCGGTACCGGTCCGAACTCGCCGGACGTCGCGCGCAGCCGCTTCGGAACCCGGTAGTTTTCCAACGAACGATGCAGCCGGACAGCCACGCGCGCATCGCTATGGCTGTAGCTCATGAATGCGCGGTAACGCCGCGAATCACCCACGTCGGGTGTCGACCAACCTGCCGCCAGCCGGAAAGCCTTTCGTCATCGGCTCACCCCCGAGTTGCGGTTCAGTGTACCGCAATGTCGTCAGCGTTTTCCGGCCGTGCGCGAGGAACGCTTGCACTCCGACCGAGATCGCCCATGAGTCGCTCTGCCTCCTGAAGAAGCAGAGCGACTTCGTTCGATTACGGCGCGTCCTTGGCCGCCTCGCGCAGCGGACCCGGCGCAGCCGCCGGGCGCGACACGAACCCCTCGAGCGAAACCGTGACTTCGTCCCTGGCCGACGAATAGCGGATGCACGATTGCGTCGGATAGTAGCCGGCGATTGCGACCGCCGCGGGCGTCGTGATGGGGTAGCAGGTGTCGGGCTTGGACTGCATGTAGGCGAGGGTCAGCATCTCCTCGTAGAAAATGACGCGTCCGTCGTAGACGCCATAGACCCAGTGGCGCTTGAACATGTCGCCGTGGAAATTGTGGTCGGCGGGATCGATGTAGTGGTTGCCCATCGCCGGCGCGACGAGCCCGAGATCGAGAAAGTTCGCCGGCAGGTAGTTGCTCGGAATCGGCTTGCGCGCGACGGCGTACTGATCGCAGCGCACGGACTCGACGCCGCATTTCCCGCGCTCGATCGCGAAGATGTTTTCGATCGGTTCGATATAGAAGTGGACGTCGAAGTGCGGCTTGTCGAACACACCGGGTGGCATGTGGCCGAGCGGGTTCCAGTTGACCAGAGCCCACTTGAACGGCAGGTCGGTCCGCTGCGCGGCCTCGGATGGAAGCGGTAGCACGCGTTCATGCCACGCCGAGCACTCGGTCGCGAGGTCGATCACGCCGTCGCCATTGGCATCGAAGCAGCGGTGCCCGTCGGACGACGTGGTCGGCAGGCTCGCCAACGCAGCGCGCGAGAATGCCACGCCGATCGCCTTTGGTTTGCCGGAGGCATCGAACTCCGCGTAGCTCGCGACCGGCCCGCCGCCGAGGTTTGCCGGAGCTCCGGCCAAGCGCATGGGACGGCTCGCAGGCCACGCGAGAGTCGATGTGGCGAGAATCGATGCGACGAAACAGACGTGGAGACGGATCTTCATCTTTCCCCCTGGAAAAAGTGCGAAGAGTTCCGGAAGAGAGACGGAGCGAACTGCGCTCGCCGCAATTGCTCCGTCCCCTTTTGTTGTCGCCGTCAGGCGCGTTTGATCAACCTGACCACGACCAGCAGGATTATCGCGCCAATCGCCGCATAGATGATCGAGCCGGCGATGCCCGTCAAGCCCAGGCCGAGACCCGGCAGCAACCAGCCGGCGACAAATGCGCCGAGGATGCCGACGACGATATCGCCGACCAGACCAAACCCACCGCCCTTGACGACCTGGCCGGCAAGCCATCCGGCAACCGCACCGATAAGCAGGAAAATTACGAGCGATTCTGCTGTCATGCTGTTCTCCTCGCGCGACCGTGATGGTTGCGCTGTTGTTATGCGCTTTGGCGCAATACTGTCGAATTGCTTCAACAGCCCCGCACGCAGGGTACTCGGGACCAAGCCGAAAAAATACAGGTCACCAGGAAACAACGGGGACGGATCCGGCAAACCAGGTCCGACAAGGCACGTATCGCGGACTGATCGGGGAGTCAGGTGGAAGGGTTTTCTTCCTCTCCCATCTCGACATGCCAGTGCTTGACCTGGGATTCGATGGAGATTCGCTATCCCCCGAACGAGGGTCAAGGGTAGACTTTTAGTCTTCGACCATTAAGGTCCGCACAATACCGGATGCAAGCGTTCTTCGAATCTTACTTCGGCGCATGGCTGCAGAACGCGGCGCTGGCATTGTCGCCGGTCGACGTGTTCTGTGTCCTCGGCGCCATGCTGATCATCCACGTTTGCCGCTACGCCGGCATGTGGATTTATGCGCTGACCGCATTGCCCGGAACCGTGGCGCATGAACTGGCACACTTCGTCGTCGCCTTCGTGTTGGGCGCGCAGCCGGCATTTCCGTCGTTGATACCGGGTCGGCCACGCGCGCGCGCTGCCGATTGCGATGGCGCCGTTGCTGTTGGCGCCCCTGGCTTTCTGGTGGGCTGCGGCGCTGCTGCACCGGGCGGTTCCTCCGCTGTATTTCCTGCACATCTGGATCGTCGCGGCACTGCTATCGGCCAGCCTGCCCTCGAGGACCGATTTCAAACTCGCATTACCGGCGTTTGTCGTGCTTGCGCTGCTCGTGGCGACGGCGACGGTCGCCTGGTTCGTATTGCGACAGCGTTGATCGGCTCCGATTCGATCAAACGCGTCAGCGCGTCGTGTTCGCTCGCGCGTGACAACGCTACGCTGCACGCGAAATGGCTACCTACGGTTTGCCGTCCCGCCGTTGATGTTCGAGGTAAACAGCGGTTTCGTTGGCAACGGTGGCACCGTAGTGAAGCTCGACCATGTGCAATGCGAGGTCGATTCCGGATGTCGAGCCGCCGGAGGTAAAGATCAGCGGATCGCTTTGAACCCAGCGCTTGCCTTCTTCCACTTTGAGCTTCGGATACGCCTTGGCCAGACCTTTATAGGCACCGTGGTGCGTGGTGACGGACTTTCCATCCAGCAGTCCGGCGTCGGCGAGCACGAACACGCCGGTACATACGGACATCACGACGTGCTTCGCGGCATTCATCTTCTTGACCCATTCCTGCATCGGCTGCGGCGCGGCGCCTTCTCCGCCTTGCTTGCCGACGACGACGAGATCCGGCGTCGGCGCATCGTCGAACGTATAGTCGGGGATCGCCATGAGGCCACCGGATAGTCGAACCGGAGTCCTGGATTCGGCGACCGTATACATGCGGTATCCCAACTCCTTGTTGACCACCACATCCTGGAACACCTCCCACGGTCCGGCAATGTCGATCACCTGGGCATCGTCGGAAATCACGAATGCGACCGTCAGGGCGTTCTTCGCGGTGGGCGACCAGTACGAAGGATTTTTGCCGGCCGCAAGCGCCGTGGCGCTCAGCAGCAGGAAGAGCGGAAAAACCGCGATGGCTTTCATCAAATGTCTCCCACGCTGTTTACCTTGGAAGGCTCTTCGAAAGATGGGGTGACCCATTCTCGATCGGAACGATCTGTCGCAGAGTATCGACGGCAGAGTGAGCAGTCGACCTGTCGATTGTGATCTCTTTCTGACCTGATCGAGAGCTTGAGTGCGCGTGGCCGTTTAGATCGATCGCTGGATCGATCGTGGCAGCAAGGCACAGATACAATTGAGGTTGCTTTGGCGAGGCACTCGCGCACTTCGTCGCAAGGTTTGCGCGAGACTGCAACCGCGGGTCAAGCTATCTGCGCGAGACAGACGCAGATGACCCGCTGCCGCTCCGGGCAGCGGGTCATTGGACTTCCGTGCGAAATCTACGGCTTGAGCTGCGCGCGAATCTCGCCATCCTTGTGCGCTTCGCTGTGCACGTTGACGTAAAGGTCACCGGCCTTGAAGCTCGCGAATTGGTCGTCGGTCAGCTTGGCGCCGGCAGGAGCGTTCCAGCTGCCATCGTCGCCCTTCATCAGCGGGATGATTACCGGCCCGGCCTTGCCCGCGGCGGCAAGATGGATATGCGCCGCAGTACCTTGCATGCCGGTCGTCTTTACACCGCCGGTCACGGACTTGTCGTCGCCGATGGTGAACTTGCCTGTGCCCGACGCTGTTGTCGTCACTGGCGGTGTCTCCTCGGCGCCGCTCAGTTTGACGCTGACATCCTTGGCCCAGGCCGAGCCCATGGCGAGGACCAACGTCAGCGCGAGAAACGCGCTGCTTGCGCGCACTTTTGAAATCATTGTTGTCATTGCCGCCTCCTTGGAATGAATGGGTTGAAGCACGGCATTGTGTGTCGGCAAACGCTGAACCGTCGATAACGCCGCCGCCGGGCATGCCGCTGCACAAAGAGCCGTATAAACGACGAGACGAGCCGATGACGCCGGCGACTTCTCAGGCGGAAAATTGCTTCCTTTCCGATTGTTCGACTAGTATCCGGCACTGCCCAAACGGCGTTGACGGGCATGATCGGCGGGGGGCCGAGTCCGTCATGAAATTTCAGCACCGCGTCGTCGGCATGCTGTCGCTGCTGGCGATCATCACCTATCTGGACCGTATCTGCATCGCGGTCGCCGGACCGCAGATGCAGGACAGCCTCGGCATCAGCCCGCAGGCCTGGGGCTGGGTCACCAGCGCGTTCTTTCTCTCCTACGCGGCATTTGAAATTCCGACCGGGGCGCTGGGCGACCGCATCGGTCCGCGTCGCGTGCTGACGCGCGTCGTCACGTGGTGGTCGGCATTCACGTCGCTGACCGGCATGGTGTCGAGCTATCCGCTGTTGCTGCTGGTGCGCTTCTGTTTTGGCGCGGGCGAAGCCGGTGCCTATCCGAACGTCTCGATCGTGATCGGCCGCTGGATTCCGCAGCGCAGGCGCGCCAGCGTCTGGGGGATCATCTGGATGACCAGCCAGATCGGCGCGGCGCTGGCGCCGCTGCTGGTCGTGCCGCTCCAGTTGCGCTACGGATGGCGGGCGTCGTTCTACCTGTTCGGAATCCTCGGCATCGCCTGGAGCGTCGTGTGGTACGCGTGGTTCCGCGATTCGCCGCACGAAATGAGCGGAATCACCGCGGCCGAACGTGATGAAATCGGCGTCGAGCCCGCGCCGCGCCATGGCGGAATGCCGTGGGGAATCGCCCTGCGCTCGGCCATGTTCTGGAGGGTTGCCGCGATTGGCGCATCCTACGTATACGTGATCGGTTTTTTCCAGTCGTGGTTGCAGACGTATCTGGTCAAGGGGCGCGGATTCACCGCGGCAGCGCTGGTGTTTTCGACGGTGCCGTATATCGTCGGTGCCTGCGCCAACGGCGTCGGCGGCATCGTAAGCGACCGACTCGTGCGCAAGTTCGGCTTGACGACAGGTCGACGCATCGTCGGTGTATCGGGCCTCGGCAGTGCGGCGATCTTCATGGCGGCGACGATTTCTGCGACCAGCGGCTTGTGGTCGCTGATATTCCTGTCGCTCGCCTACGCCGGAATCCTGTTCCAGCAGCCGACCCTGTGTGCCACGTCCGTCGACATCGGCAAGGGTCACGTCGGCGCGGTATTCGGGTTCATGAACATGGCGTCGAATCTCGCGGCGGCGCTGTCTTCGGTCGTGTTTGGATACCTGGTCGCGTACTCGGGCGGCTATGAACTGCCGTTCATTCCGATGCTGGTGCTGCTGTGCGTTGGAGTATTGCTGTGGTTGCGGGTCGATCCGACCCGACAGGTCGTCGACGAGCCGCGTTCGGTCCGCTGCCCGCGGCGGCCGTCAGCTGAGACAGCGCGCTGTCGCCTGCGAACTAACTCGATTGGAAACAGCGCAATGACGTATTCGAGAAGTCTGCGATCCATACGTCGACCGATTTCCGTCTGACCGGATCGGGCGAGCCGGAGAACCTGCAGGCGGTGCGCGTCGAAACGAGTTTTTTCGACTTGTTGCCCGGGCGGATATTGCTCGGGCGTGCGATCAGCGACGACGGCGGCACGGCAACGAACACGTTGTCGTGTTAAGTCATCGCTTGTAGCAGTCACGCCTTTCCGGCGATCCGCAGATAGTCGGCGAGTCGATTGTCCTGAAGAACGAGAGCTGGGCTGTCATCGGCGTGATGACCGCGGATTTCCAGAAACCGGGACACACTCAATTGTGGACGCGGCGGGTGTGGGACCCTGCGGATAAGGCCGCGCGCGGCGAACATCACTGCGCCGCAGTAACGCGCCTCAGGACCGGTGTCAGCGTCGGACAGGTACAGGCGCAGCTGGATGCGATTGCCGCCAATCTTGGTGAACACAATCCTGCCGATGATGCCGGCTGGGACGCGCAGGTCGAACGCTTGACAAGCCGGAGAAGGGGCCAGGTCGTCTCCCCGCGAACTGCCGTGTCGTGCACTGCAGCGCGAAAGGAACCTGACCCCGATTCGTCGAACGCAGCAGGCCTAATTCCCCGGTGTGTACTTAAACTTCTGACCGCTGACGGAGGCTTCCGCCATCAGGCCGCCTTTGGCGATCGTGAACACCGCCAGGCCATCGTGGTAGCTGCCGGCCGTTTTCGCATCGTGCTTGTCGCCACTCGCGGCCGCGCCGGATCCGGTCGTTCCCGTGGTCGCCGAAGCTGAAGCGGTTACCGCGATGGCGTTGACGCCGGCGCCAAATTCGAAATTGCCGGAGGTGAATTTGTCGAGCGCGGCCTTGTTGTGGAAGAAAATGATCTCGCTGTAGGCTTCGCCGCCGGCCTGCAAGCCGACGCTGAGCTGGGTCATGGACGTGTTGCCGATGTGCTTGCCGTTCGCGTAGACGCGGCCATCGCCATGCGCACCACCGACGACGAGACCACCCTTGCCGATCGTCGGGAACACGGCATAACCGTAGCTGCTGCCAAAATACCCGGCGCTCTCACCCGCGTTCTTGAACAGTTTGATCGTTTCGCCATCCTCGCTGGCCCATACCGCGCCACTTGCGAAGGTCAGAAACAGGGCTCCCAAAACTACTCTCAAGACTTTTGTCACGACACGCCTCCAGGATTGATCCGTTGGTTTTGCCTGCCGTCAATGAACGGCACGCTGCGTCTTGCCGTAGCTGACCGACCAGACCGTGCAGAAGCATCGGGAAAACCTGGTTGTCAGCGAACACGGCCCTCGGCGTTTAGGTTGGCTGTGGATCCGCCGACCCGAGCGCCCTGAGGGAAGTATACCCGTTGCGGGCCGCAATCGACGAGACGAAAAGAGGCCGCGCGCAGCCGGCGGCGATTTTCGCCCTGACGCAACATACCGGATATTCCGGCAAGCGGGTTTTAGCCACGTTCGCGTCGACGTTCGCATCGAGGTCCACCGGACTGACTGCCGTGCCTGCACGGACAGTCTGGATGCGAGCGTCGTGCCCAGGCAGACCTCTTACGGGGCATGCGTTTGCTGGCGTATGATCGAGTGCGACCTCTTCGCGAACTCCTGGCGGCGGCATGCTTTGCGCTCGCTGAATTCAAGGTCGTCCGCGCTGCCGGGTCGCATCCAGGGATTGCCGATGGTTCAGTTCACGCGATGGTGCGCGCCGGTCGTTTTGCTGCTCGCAGTTCCGCTGGCCGCTCCTGCCGCGCAAGGCAGTCAGTACCTCTACGTGTGGGGAATGCAGACGCACGAGCCCTCGACGGCGAAGCCACCGGCCGCGTCCATGGGGCGTGATTTTCTCGCCGTGTTCGATGTCGCCCGGGATTCGAGCGATTTCGGCCGGTTGGTTTCGATGCTGCCGGTCGGCACGCGCGCGCAGATGGCACACCATACGAACTATTCGATGCCGGAAGGCGGTCACCTCTTTGCCAGTGACTACATGTCCGGCGACGCCTATGTGTTGGACGTCCGCGATCCGACCCGGCCGAAACTGGCGGCAAGTTTCGGCGCTGCCGGCGAGTACACGCATCCGCACAGTTTCGAGCGCCTTGCCAAACGGCCACACGCTGGCGACCTACCAGTTCAGGGGGCCGCCGGACGACGCGGCCGGCGCGCTGGTGGAGTTCGATGACGACGGCCACGTGCTGCGCGCGAGCGATGCTTCGGATCCGGACGTAGAAACGTTCATACGTCCATACAGCCTCCAGGTCGTCGCCAAACTCGATCGCGTCGTGACCACCAGCGCCGACATGCTGCCGACCGATCAGTCGAGCCACGTGATCCAGGTGTGGCGGCTGTCCGACCTCAAGCGCATCAAGACGATCCGCCTTGCCAGGGCGCCTCACTACGCGGATATTGTCGATCGCAACGCGGCCGAGCCGCGCCTGCTCGCCGATGGCGAGACGGTGCTCGTGGTCACGTCGAACTGCGGTCTGTACCGCGTCGAAGGCCTGGCGGGGGACGATCCGCGCACCGTGTTCGTCCACGATTTCGGCGCGCGTGCGTGCGGAGTTCCGACCGTGGTCGGTCACTACTGGGTGCAGACGCTGATGAGCGCGCACGAGGTAACGAGCCTCGACGTCAGCGATCCTGCGCTGCCCAAAGTCGCCGGCCAGTTGACGATGAAAGGCGATGCGTTGCCGCACTGGATTGCACACGAGCCGGGCGGCAACCGCCTCGTGATCACAGGCTACGGCTGGTTGACGACACATGTGTTGTTCGCGACGATCGATACGTCGAGCGGCGCACTGGCCCTCGACGCACACGAAATAGATTTCGACCGCAAGTGGCCGGATGGCTGGTCCGGCACGGCTATGCCGCACGGAGCGATCTTCGGCAACCCGTCCGGTTCGGCAGGCGGAGGCAAGTGACGCGTTGCCTCCGTCCTTTCGCGCGGCCTATTTTGCCGGCTTGCGGAATCGATAGATGAACTGATCGGTCTGTCCGCGGATCGATGGGTCGAACACTTTCGCCGTGAGCGGGTCCGCGGCGTTGTGCAGCGCATCGCTCGAACCATCGAACGCGAAACCGGCAGCCGTCATCTCTTTCTTGACGACGTCCGGATCGATGCGATGCAGCGATTCGGTGTCGTCGATGCCCGATCCGGCCGGCGCGGTGTGATCGATGACGACGAACACACCGCCGGGTTTCAGCGCAGCAAGAACCTGCTTGCCGAACTCGGCGATGTCGACCGGCCCCATGAACTTGTCGTGATAGTCGTGGTAGTTCTGCGAGGTGAACACGACATCGACCGGTTCGGGCGCGCTCAACGCGGCCGCGGCCTGTTCGAGCAGGCTGACATTCGTGTACGGCGGCTTCTTGACCAGATCCTGCCAGTTGGCGAGGCTTTTGGCCGCATATTTTTCCATCTCCTTCGGCCAGACCGTATAGACGTGTCCCTTCGGTCCGACCGCACCACTGAAGATCTTCGTCCAATAACCCGAGCCCGGAACCAGCTCGAGTACCTTCTGGCCAGG
>Ga0193727_1000689_pt1 | contig 13406 bp, 12 predicted proteins | sample H2c2metaG_FD_143051 | JGI IMG/M metagenome (GOLD analysis project Ga0193727, IMG submission 143051) | Soil microbial communities from a riparian zone of the East river system, Colorado, United States - H2c2 | ecosystem: Environmental > Terrestrial > Soil > Riparian zone | place: USA: East River...
CCGAACGGTTCCTGCAGCGGTGCGAGTTGTACCGCGACGTCTGCGGGGGCGCACACGGTGACGGGGAACGATGGCGGCAAGACGGGCACGGCGTCATTGACTGTGACCGCGGGTGCGCTCGACCATCTGGTGTTGTCGCCGGCGTCGGCGACGATCGCGGCGGGCGGCTCGCAGGCGTACACGGCGGAGGGGCGCGACCAGTACGACAACTCGCTCGGAGACGTGACGTCGAGCACGGCCTTCTCGATCGGTCCGAACGGCTCCTGCTCCGGTGCCAGTTGTACCGCGACGTCTGCGGGGGCGCACACGGTGACCGGGACGAAGGCGGGCAAGACCGGCTCCGCCTCGCTGCAGGTGACCGCTGCCATCGTCCTCGATCACATCGTGATCAGTCCTTCGAGCGCCTCGATCGCGGCGGGTGGCTCGCAGGCGTACACGGCCGAGGGCTTCGATGCCTCGAACAACTCGCTCGGTGACGTCACATCGAGCACGACCTTCTCGATCGGCCCGAACGGGTCCTGCACTGGTGGCAGCTGCACCGCAACGTCTGCGGGGACGCATCTCGTCACAGGAAACGACGCTGGCAAGACGAGCACGGCATCTCTGACCGTGGCCGCCGGACCGCTCGACCACCTGGCGATCGCGCCCGCGTCGGCGACGATCACATCGGGTGGCTCACAGGCGTATACGGCAGAGGGGCGGGACCAGTACAACAACTCGCTCGGTGACGTCACCGCGAGCACGACGTTCTCAATCGGGCCGAACGGGTCCTGCACGCTCGCTACCTGCACGGCCACGGCCTCCGGCGCGCACACGGTGACCGGCAACGACGGCGGCAAGACCGGCACTGCCTCATTGCAAGTGGGGGGTGGTGGCCTCGACCACATCGCCATCAGCCCCTCGAGCGCGACGATCGTGGCAGGTGGCTCGCAGGCGTACACGGCCCAGGGTTTCGACGCCGCCAACAACTCACTCGGCGACGTGACCTCGAGCACGACCTTCTCGATCGCGCCGAACGGATCCTGCAGCGGCAGCACCTGCACAGCGACGTCGGGCGGTCCGCACACGGTCACGGCGAATAACGCGGGGAAGACGAGTACCGCCTCGCTCACCATCAACCTCGTGACGAATCCGGGCTTTGAGACAGACACTTCGGGATGGAACACGTCCGGCTCGAGCGCGGGTGTCGTGCTGACGAGAGTGTCCGGGGGGCATTCGGGCAACTGGGCCGCACAGATGAACAACACGGCGACGACGACGGGCACTTATGCCGCCCTCCAGGACTCGCCGAACTGGGTCACGACAACATCGGCCGGCACGTACACGGGCACGATGTGGGTCCGCGCGGACACGGCAGGAGCGGTTTTCAAGCTCAAGTTCCAGGAGTACAGTGGGAGCACACTGGTTGGAAGCGCTGTAACGCAGGTCACCCTGACGACGTCATGGCAACTGGTAACGGTGACATACACGACGAAGTCGCCCGGATCGACGCTCGACTTTCAGTCCTACGTCACGAGCCCGGCACCGGGTAATGCCTTCTACGCTGACGACGTCTCGATCGTCCTCGGATAATGAAGGGACGAACCCGACGACGAACGTTCAACGGTCGCCGCCGACGCGGCTGTTGAGAAGCCGGCTGCGATGACCGACGCCAGCACTTTGACAGTCGGCGGCGCCGTGCGAGTCCGGCCGTCGATCCGGTCGAGAGCAATGGCCGGGCGGCGCCAGGGAGAACGTCTGGCGGTGCTAACGACCGCAGTCGCCGTGGGACTGATCCCGCTTGCGATTCCGGCCGGCCCTGCCAACGTGGCCCCAATCGACGTGTTCATGGCAATAGCGATCGGTGCGTGTCTTTTCTGGGCCGGTTCTACTGGACACAAATGGCGGTTCCCTTACGGGATCGCTCTCGTGCTCTTCCTAGCCGGTGGAGCTGTGGGAGCCCTGGTGGGACCGGTGCCAGGCGTCGGCGCGATCGCACTCGTTCAGGACGTCTGGCTGCTCGCCTGGTGTTGGGCAGTGGTCAACATCGCGAAATCGCCGTCAAATCTGAAGACCCTGCTCACGACCTGGGCGTACAGCTCGATCGGTTGGGCGATCGTTCCGTTCGTCGGTCTGGCGATCGGCTCGGCCGCGCTCACGGGCCGCACCGCAAATCAGGGCGGCAGGATTCAGATCACGTTGGCCGATCCGAGCTACGCCGCCAACTATCTCTTCATCTCGATCATGATCATGTGGGCGATCGGCCGTCCGCGTCACCGCTTATTCCGCTATGGCGCGTACGCCCTCCTGCTCACGGTCATCGCGATGACTGGGTCCAACAGCGGGGTCGTCGCGGTCATCGTCGGCACGGTGGTCGCGGCCACGCTCGGGATCTATCGCCGCTCGGGGATCATGCCCGCCGTAACTGCTCTAGCGTTCATCGTCCTCGCTGGCTATTTCGCGACAAGCCAGATCAGCCTCACGACCATTCAGACCAAAGCCCACGACAGTCGATACGCATTCGTCCGAAACGGAATCGGACGCGGTACCAGCTTCGAGCAGCGTGGCCAGCTCCTCCAGGAGAGCATCTCGCTCTACCGCACCGGAAACCCGCTCGGCGAGGGGCCCGTTTCGACGAAGCCCCGACTGCACAAGGAGATGGCCCCCTTCGAGAAGGAGGCGCACGACGACTACGTTGCTGCGCTCATCGAACGAGGCGTGCTCGGCTTCTTGGGCATCATCCTCCTCGTGGTCATTCTAGGACGGCGGACGCTCTTCAGCGCCACCGGTAATCTCACCGAAGGGTTCGCCAAGGTGGTCATTCGACCAAACGCCCTGGCGGGCGCGGTCGCAGGAACGTTGGTCGCAGGAACCGTCTACGAACTTCTCCACGTTCGACATGTCTGGACCCTGTTTGGATTAGTCACGGCGCTCGCTATCTGGGGTACGAAGCGAACAGCATGACGCGAATCGGACAACTCAGAAAGAGCAGCTACGGCGTCTTCGCGAGCAACGTGTCCGCCCGCATCGGAGCGATGCTGTGCATCTTCCTCGCGACGCTGCTGCTCGCCCGGGATGGAGGCGCCGCAGCAATCGGTATCTATTCGCTTCTCCACGTGCTTCCCGGCTTGCTCGGGACGGTCGTATCTTCGGGCCTTCCCGTGTCGGTCCCCTACTTCCTTGCCGGGCCGGATCGAGACGACCGCCGTCTGCCATTGACGATGATCACGATGGCCCTAGTGGCCGGAACGCTCGGAACGGCCCTCTGGGTGGCGCTCGCCCCCCTCCTCGGCCCGATCATCTTCCCGGATGTCTCCGTCGCGCTGGTCATGCTGGCCGGCCTGTGCGTTCTCACCCGGCTGGTGACGATCACCGCGAAGTCGTGCTCGCAGGGGAGCGACGACCTTCGGGGCGCGAATCGGATCATCTTCGCCGAGGAATTCCTGTTCCTGCCCGCCTACGGGCTCGTGTGGGGCCTCCTAGGCGTTCATGGCTACGGGGCCGTCATCGCCTCCATGCTGATAGCCGACGGGGCGGCCGCCTCATTCGGATGGGCGAGATTGATCCGCAGAGGCTTCCTCCGCGGTGCGGCGCCCCCCTCGTTCGAGCTTGGCCGACGCGTGGCCGCTTATGGGCTTCGCGCTCAGGTCGGGGGCGTCATGAGCCAGTTGAACCTGCGGCTCGATTTCGTCATCCTGAGCATTCTCACCGGGCCGGCCGTTCTCGGCGTCTACGCCGTCGCGTCCAAGTTTGCCGAGCTGGTGAAGGTCCTTGGGCTCGCCCTCACCTACGTCTTCTACCCGAAGTTTGCAAGAGGCGGTCGGCTCAACGCCGTGGCGGACGTCCAGAGGCTCATTCCGAAGGCCGGGGCCATCACAGGTGTCTCCGTCGTCGTACTCTGGGTCAGCGCCGGCTTCGTGATTCCCGCGCTTTACGGACCGCACTTCAGTTCGGCAGTTACCCCCACGAGGATCATCCTGCTGGGCCTCCCGCTCGAGGGGGTGGCCGGAGTCATCATCGCGTTCTTGTACGGGGTCGGTCGGCCGGGCCTCACCTCCTGGGCGATGGGCCTCGGGTTGATTGCGACGGTGGCGCTGGACTTGATTCTCATTCCTCCGTTCGGAGCAACCGGTGCCGCGGTCGCCTCTGCCGTCTCGTATCTGTCGACCGCGCTTGCGCTGATCGCGTTCTTCTCGTGGTTGCGCCGATCTCAACAGCGTGCCGCGACGGAGGGAGCAATCGCCAGAAACGGCAGCGTGCAAGTTACGGCGTCGGGAGCACCGGCTTCGCGGCGTTAGCCGGAGCGGTAGATGCCGCTGCGGCGACTACACGGCTTCGAATACGCCGATGATGTTCGACCTGAGGCCCTGGAGCAGGTCGAACCGATTGACCAGCCGCTCGTAGCCGATGCCGGCGCGGTAGGCGAGCGGGTGGAACACGAGATACGAAGGCTTGTTCTCGAATAGCTCCAGGTCTCGAATGGCATAGCCGGTTGCGCCGGCGAGATTGCGAAGCGCGGAGCGGTCGTTGATTCGATAGAACGTTGGGAAGTTCTCGGCGCCGAACCCCCGCTGCTCGTTGAACCACCGATGGAATCGAAGCGGCGTCAGTCGAGCTGCGATCGAAACGTAATGGAAACGGCTTGGAACGCGGAAGATGAGATGCCCGTTCGGGCGTAACACCCTCCTGAGCTCTTCAAAAACAGAAACGGGGTCCTCGACATGCTCGAGCACGCACCTCGAAAATACGAGGTCGAATGTCGCGTCGTCGAACGGCAAGTCGGCGAGATCGGCGACGTACGCCTCGTCGAGATTCGGATTCGTCAGCACACCCTCTTCGAGGTCGACGCCGACGACACGCTCGACCCAGGTCTTGTAGTCGTATCTGAACTTCTCACCTAGGCCCGCCCCCGCGTCGAGAATGGAATCCGTCGGCTGGAGGTAGCGCCGGATGGCTTTGTCAAACCGTGCGTCTGGTCGGACATAGTTTGGGTAGTACTTGGCGTCGAGCTCAGCGATGCCTTGCATATTTCGAATCCTCGCTGCCGACGCGACGAGGTGGCCGGCAGTCATGAGGAGCACCACGGTCACGTCAGTCCCCAGCTCGCGAGAACGTCGTCCATCCGGCCGAACTTGAAGGCAGAAAGAAGCGCGCCAACGCGATCTGCCATTGCCTTTCGGCCGATTCCCTGCGAAAGGCGGATTCGCCGGGGCACTGCGGGATATTCGGCCAGCTCCTCCGCCGAAAACTCGTAGGGATGGAAGTAGAGGATCGCCGGCCGGCCGTTCGCGTCAATTGCCCGGAGCCCACGCTCGATCAGTCGCCACGGGAAGAGGCGGAGGTAGCCTCCTCCGGCGACCGGTATCCGTAGACGGCCGAGGGGCCAGATCGCGACGGGCACCTCGAGAATACGGACGATCCCATCGAAGGCGAGATGGTGAGGTTCGATGTGCCAGTTCTCGATGCCATAGTGGCGGGATCGCATCGGAAAGATGGACGAGTCGATCTCGAAGCCGACGTCGGCAAGCGTCTCGAGCGCCCAGAGATTGCTCATCCCGATCGAAAAGTCCGGCGCGCGGAATGCCGTCACCTGCATGCCCGCAGCATCCTCGACCGTCTTCTTCCCGCGCTCCAGCTCCTCCCGGAGCTCGGCGCGGTTCATCGAAGACAGCGGCCTGTGACTGTAGCCGTGCGACTGCACCTCGTGGCCTGCGGCGCTGAGCGAGCTCACCAGACGGGGGAACGTTTCGGCGACCATGCCCTGCACGAAGAAGGTGGCCTTTGCGCCGAACCGGTCGAGCACGGCGAGGGTCCGGTCGACGTTGCGGACGACTCGTTCGGTGATCGGGGCGTCGTAGTCGATGCACGATTGGTACCAGTCTTCGACGTCGACGGTGAGGGCGTGCCGCGGTAGTGTCGGGTCCGTGGGCGGCGCGAATGAAGCCTCTTGCGCCCGCAGTCGGTCTGGCAATGGCGTCGCGATCACAGGATATCCTCGTCGAATGGCGCCAGGGAGCGTTCTTCGTACCGGGCGTCAGTTTCGGTAGGCCGGGGCGTACGGGTCATCGAGCAGGCCGCTTTGCAGAAGGCTGTGGACCTCGTCGATTCCCTCAGCGAGCGTATGTTCAGTTTCGAACTCCACGCTCCTGGCGAACTTCTCGAAGCTGACGCGATAGTCGCGCGGATCCTCGTCTTTGTGCACGAACTCGACTTTCCCGTCCGGGAACCGCGCATTCAGGAGCTCGACGATGTCGAGCTTTCGGTAGTTCTCATTTGTGTCGCCGACGTTGTAGACCTCGCCGGCGATGGTCTCAGCCGGCCTTTCGAGCACCTGCACGATCGCGCGGGCGGCGTCGCGGACGTGGACATACGGTCGCCAGAACTGCTCGCCGAAGACGACCAGCTCTCCCTTCACGGCGAGATCGCGCGTGAACTCGTTCACCGTCAAATCAAAACGCATTCTCGGCGATGTGCCGTAGACGGTCGCGAAGCGAAGGCACGTCGTCGCCAGCCCGTTGGATCGACTCAGCACGTCCTCCTCGGCTGTGACTTTCGTTTCGGCATAGAGCGAGATTGGCCTGAGCTCGACCGTTTCGTCGGCGACCGTATTCCCGTCGATCCTTCCGTAGTTGCTGCAGGTCGAGGCGAAGACGAAGCGCTTGACGCCCGCTTGCTGGGCATCGTTGAGCAGCTCCCTGGTGCCATCGACGTTGACCTGCACCGCGAGCTCCGGCTGGCGAGCGCACGCAGGATCGCCGACGATTGCCGCAAGATGGACAACGGCTTGGACCCCTTCAAGTGCTCGGGCGCGATCGGCGGCGTTGCGGACATCCCCGCGAACGAACTCGAAGCGACTGTTGCCCCATGGCAAGAGCAAGGATGGCACGCTTCCGTGTACGAGAGCATCGAGCGCCCGGACGCGAAATCCGCGGGCGAGGGCATTCTCGACCACGATCGAGCCGACGTACCCCGCGCCGCCGGTGATGAGAAGGACGCCATCCATCACTCTTACAGTGACCGATTCCGCGAGAATCGCAAGCCGTGGCGGCCATTTTCTCGTGCCTGCCGAGCCTGGTCGCCAGCGGGACGACCCCGGTCCCCAGTCCGATGAGCGTCCCTGAGAGGAAAGGAGCCGCGGCCGACCTGATCGTCGTCGGAGCAGGGATCCTCGGACTTGCGGTCGCCCGAGAGTGGCTGAAGGGGCATCCCGGTCTCCGCGTGCTGGTACTCGAGAAGGAGGATCGGATCGCCGGTCACCAGACGGGGCACAACAGCGGCGTCATCCATGCCGGGATCTACTACGCGCCGGGCTCTCTGAAGGCGCGGCTGTGCACCGCCGGGGGCCGAGAGCTCGCTGCGTACTGCGACGAGAAGGAAATACCCTACGAGCGTTGCGGCAAGGTCGTCGTGGCCGCCCAGGAGGACGAGCTGCCACGGCTCGAGGAGCTCCATAGGCGCGCGAGTGCAAACGGCGTGCCGGGCGTCGAGCTCATCGACGCGGCGCAACTTGCCGACCTCGAACCAAACGTCTCCGGCATCCGCGCCCTAGTCTCACCGACGACTGCGATCGTCGACTTCCGCCGTGTCGCAGCGGCCATGGCGGACGACGTCAAGGCCATGGGCGGAGTAATCCAAACGCAGGCGATGGTCGCGGGGATCACGACGACGGGAGGAATGACCGAGCTTCGCACTTCGAAGGGCGCGTTTCGAGCGCGAAATGTCATCACCTGCGGGGGTCTCTACTCCGACCGCCTGGCACGGCTCACGGGCGCGCCGGAGACGCCGAAGATCGTCCCCTTCCGTGGTCGTTACTACTCGTTGCGACCGAGCGCCCGCAGACTCGTCAATGGGCTCGTCTATCCAGTGCCAGATCCTGCCTTTCCGTTCCTTGGCGTCCACCTCACAAAGCAGATCTCGGGCGACGTCTGGGCCGGGCCGAACGCTGTGCTCGCGTTCGCCCGAGAGGGATACCGTGCGCGTGACGTGAGCATCTCGGAGCTCCGCGAGACACTCTCGTATCGCGGTTTCCGAGCGCTTGCGGCTAGGTACTGGCGGGTCGGCCTCTCCGAGATCGGGGGCGACCTCTCGAAGCGAATGTTCGTCCGAGAGTTGCAGAGGCTTGTGCCGGCGGTGCGTCCTGCCGATCTTCTCGAATCACACGCAGGCGTCCGAGCTCAAGCGCTCTCCGAGGACGGACAGCTCGTCGACGACTTCTGGTTCGACTATGCAGAGAACGTTATTCATGTGCGGAACGCACCATCGCCGGGAGCGACCTCGAGCCTGGCGCTCGCGCGAGAAATCGTTCAGATGGCTGAGCGCACGATCTCGCTCCCTTAGCTCTTCCGCTGCGGCTGTGTGAGGAAGAGTCGTTTCTCCGTGCCGAGGTGCGGTGGCCATTCGAGCCGGCTCACGCCGGCGAAGTGAAGGTAGGCGCGCAGCGCGGCCCGCATCGCCTCGACGAAGCCTTCGACGCGACGCGGGTCGAAGCTTTCTTCCCACCACACGTCGAGAACGCTGACGCAACCCTCGGCGCGGTCGATGCGCGGCTCGATCCGACCGACGAGCCGGTCACCGAAGAGGATCGGCAACACGTACCAGCCCCAACGCCGCTTGGCCGGAGGCACGAAGAGCTCCCACACGTACTCGAAGCCGAACAGGGACCCGAGGAGGGCGCGGTCCCAGACCAGCGCATCGAACGGCGGCAGGAATGCAACGGAGTGCCCGGGCTCAGGCGGCGCTTTCAGCAGCTCGACCTCCTCGCGGAGGACGAAGCGCTTGCCGCGCACGCCTTCGACCGTGACGGGAACGAGGTCACCGTCCTCGATCAGCTCCTCGCGCAGCGCGGTGCGACCCGGGGAGTCTGGAAGCTCCGGATCGGGTTTCGCCCGGCCTAGGCCGCCGAAAATGTCCGGGCCGGCGATGCCGAGCAGACCGTGCGCGCGATAGCGCGACAGGAGCTTGTACCGGAGCTGTTCTCTCAACGGGACCTTGTGCACCAGGATGTCCGCAGGCACGAGTCGCTCGATCACGTCGTAGTAGCGCCGATTGCCCTCGCGCCGAGCAAGACCAAGCACTCCCGTCACGGCGGATGCCTCGAGCACCGCCCGCACGACGTTCGTCGGAGCGCCAAACCAGTCGACCAGGGACCCTTGCCGACGCTCGAAGTCGAGCGCAGTGAGGGGGCCCTCCACACGGATTCGCTCGACCACCTGCCCCGCGACGTCAGGGTGCTCGGCGAGGATGCGCCGCGAGTTCACGGCGATGACTCCCCGGAACCATGGGAATTCGCGTGTGGGGACGAGCGAGAGACCCTTGTTGTACGCCTCGAACAGCTCCTGCTGCTCATAGAGCGAATCGCACCAGGCGGGGTCGTAGCCTGCGACCCGCGCGTGGAGGACGAGATCGTGGTTGCGTCCGGCGACGGAGAGCGGATCGAACTGAATCGAGCCGAGCCGACGGAAGACCTCGAGCACCCCGTTGGGCCCACCGTCGACCGAACGTGCGGGCGCGAGCATTTGCCGCGCGACGAGGAAGTGCCGGGCAGCGTCAGCCGTGACGTCCATCGGCAGGACGTTATGCGAAGGCCGCAGGTAGGACGTACTCAGGAAGCTGAGAGTGGCGCGCGGAGTGCGCGCGTTTCCGCGCGAGCCTCACGCCACCAGATGATCTCGTACACGTGGAGTGCGACCCAAACGGCGGCCACGAGTGCCAACGCGACGAGCGCGGGTACCGACATCGCTACCGGCAGCAGCGCTAGACAGGCGACCGCCGCCACAAGGCGGCCGCGGCCGAGCGTGCGTGTTATTCGCACACGTAGGGCGACGTAGGCGAAAAGATAGAGCGCAGGGCCGCCGCAGAGGCCGAGCGCCGGGATCATGTCGAGCTCGTCACCGACATGTGCGAGCGTCGTCTTCATCGAGAACGCGAAGAGGACGATGCCGGCCACCATCGGCAGGTGCAGATAGGTGTAGACGTCGCGCGCAAGCGCGGTACGTTCGACGCCGCTTCGGTCGGCGAGCAGCTGCTGGCCCCGGATCTGGAAGAAGTCGAAGTACGCCAGCCAGAACGACGTCGCGACCACGAACCCGAGCACGGCTGCGACGATCACTCCGGTGCTGAGCCCGACGCTTCTCTCCCCGAGGCCGATGGCGACCAGAGACTCGCCGATCGCGATGATCACGATCAGCCCGTGACGCTCGACGAAGTGCGCCGGCTGGACTCGCCAGCCGCTGACCCCGCCGAACAGCGGTCCGAAGAAGCCGATGCCGATGGCCGCCAGCCACAGCACCGTCTTGGCCCCTCCGTCCACGAACCCGGCGGCGATGATCAGCGCCGCGCCGAAGAGGGACCACGGAGCAATCCGCAGGATCGCCGTCAACAGGTCTCGATCATCCCGGGCTGCAAGCGCGTACAGCGTGAGATGCATGACGGTGACGATCAAGAAGGCAACCCCAAAAACGACACCGTGACTGCCGAACGCATCCGGGACCGCCAGCGCGGCGATGAACATCGCCCCCATCGCAACCAGCACCGCTGCCCACACGGGACCCAGTCCGGGATCGACGGTGTTGGTCAACCACGCATAGGCAGCCCAAGCCCACCAGAGCGTGGCGAGGATCAGTAGACCGTGCCCGAGGCCACTCCAGGTCGGGTTGTTCGACAGGACGGTCGTGACCTGCGTGAACCCGAAGACGAAGACGAGGTCGAAGAAGAGCTCGAGCGGGGTGACGGCGTGCTCGCGCTCGGCGTTCTGTTCGATCACAGCCGGACGCTACCGCACCCATTTGCGCTCTTCGGGCGTGTGTGCAATATTGAACTCAATGGTTCAGTATCCCGCGACCGTCGATCGTGCCTTCGCGGCCCTCGCCGACCCGAACCGCCGTGCTGTGCTCGAACGGCTCGGCGCCGGCAGCGCGACGATCAGCGAGCTCGCCGAGCCCTTCGGCATGTCGTTGACCGGGATGAAGAAGCACATCCGGCTGCTCGAGGAGGCGCAACTCGTCAAAACGGAGAAGGTCGGCCGTGCCCGCAGATGCACGCTCGTGCCTTATGCCTTCGAAGGCATCAGCACGTGGCTGCAGCGGCTCGACCGCTTTGCGCAAGTCGTCGAACGTACGAAAGGAGCACGATGAGCACTACTACCAAGGGCAAAAAGGCCAAGAGCACCAACAAGAAAGAAGGATTCTCAGCCGAGGAAAAGGCCGCGATGAGAGCGCGCGCCAAAGAGCTGAAGGAAAAGACGGACGGGGAAAGCGCCGTGCGCGCCGCAATCGCCGCGATGTCGCCGAAGGATCGCGCCCTCGCCAAACGATTCCATGAGCTCGTCAAAGCCACCGCTCCAGACCTCTCGCCGAAGACCTGGTACGGGATGCCGGCGTATGCCAAGGACGGCAAGGTCGTCTGTTTCTTCCGTAACGCGACGAAGTTCAAGGAGAGGTACGCGATGTTCGGCTTCAACGACAGCGCGAAGCTCGACGAAGGCTCCATGTGGCCGATCGCCTTCGCGGTGAAGGAGCTGACCGGAGCCGACGAAGCCAAGATCCGCGCGCTTGTGAAGAAAGCGGTGGGCTGAGATGACCGAGATCACCGTCACTACGCCGAATGAGCTCGAGATTCGCGTCGAGCGGATCTTCGACGCACCACGCACGCACGTCTTCTCGGTCTGGACGGATCCGCAGCTGATTCCGGAATGGTGGGGCGACGGCACCGTCGTCGAGGCGATGGACCTCCGGCCCGGCGGCATCTACCGGTTCACCACCGCGTTCGGCGTCGTCGAGGGCGAGTTCCACGAGGTCGAGCCGCCCGAGCGGCTCGTGCAGACGTTCATGAACCACCTGCAGACGCTCGAGTTCGAAGATCTCGGCGAGCAGACGAAGCTGACGCAGACGATGCGCTTCGCAACGACCGAGGAGCGCGACACGACGATGCAGTACGGCGTCGAGGAAGGAGCGAAGAGCGGCTTCGCGCGTGTCGACGCGCTGCTGACGAAGATCGCAGCTTAGGACGGGAGCGAGGGCCGGGCCCCTCCGAGGAGGCGTTCGGCTACCGCTGATCAGTTCGCCGGCTCGTACGTGAGGATCGCGACGCCGTCGCCGACGATCTTCGAGTCGACGAGTCGGAGGGGCTTCTTGTCGTTCAGCTCCCCGAAGACGCGCTTACCACTTCCGAGCACGACCGGAAACACCATCAGCCTGAGCTCGTCGACGAGATCCTTTTCGAGCAGCGCCTGCACGAGCTGGGCGCTACCGTGGACGACGACGTCGCCGTCGTACTCCTGCTTCAGCTTCGGGACCTCGGTGCGCAGGTCGCCGTTCAGGACGGTCGAGTTCTGCCATTCGGGCTCGGCAAGAGTCGACGAAACGACATATTTCGGCATGGTGTTGAACTTGTCCGCGAACTCGCCGTCTCGCGACGGCCACGCTTCGGCGAAGCCCTCGTAGGTCTTGCGCCCGAGGAGGAGCGCCTCCGACGCGAGGGTCTCGTCGAGCTTGAACTTGTCGCCTTCCTCTCCACGGCCGATCTCGAAGCTCCAACCTCCATATCTGAAGTTCTCGCTCCCGCCCGGGTCCTCCATGACGCCGTCGAGCGAGACGAACTCGGTCACGACGATCCTGCCCATCGGTTCCTCCTTTCGTAAGAGCGAACTAGGCCGCACCTCCGGAATTCACCCGCCGACTGATGAGATACCAGGCCTCGATCTCGCCTTTGCCCTTGATCGGGATCGTCCCCCGCGGCTCGCAGACGAACTCGTCCTCGAGCAGCTCCTTCGTTGCACGTGTGATCTGGATCCGCCCCGAAGTCCCGTGGGACTCCATGCGGCTCGCGGTGTTCACGGCGTCGCCCCAGAGGTCGTAGAGGAACCGCTTCCGGCCGATCACGCCGGCGATGACCGGTCCCGAGTTGATTCCGACGCGCAGCTCGAGCCCGAGATGCCCGACCGCGCCGACGGAGCCCATCGCCGCCTGCATGTCCAGCGCCATCAGGGCGAGCGCGTGTGCGTGGTCGGGCCGCGGTGAAGGGACGCCCGCGGCGACCATGTAACAGTCGCCGATCGTCTTGATCTTCTCGAGCTCGTGGCGCTCGGCGAGCACGTCGAAGTGGGTGAAGAGGTGGTCGAGCACGCCCACGACCTCGGCAGGCGGGAGCCGCTCCGCGAGCGGGGTGAAGTCCACGACGTCGGCGAACAGGATCGATGCCGAGCTGAACTGGTCGGCGATCGTCTGCGTCTCGGCCTTGAGCCTGTCGGCGATCGACCGCGGCAGGATGTTGAGCAGCAGGCTTTCCGACCTCGACTGCTCCTTTCGCAATGCCGCTAGTGCGTCCCGGCGCTGGCTGGCGAACACGGCCAGCAGCGTGAAGACGATCGTCCCGCCGACCGTTACGTTGAGGGCGAGCATCGTGCTCGTGAACCACACGGGAACAGCCGG
>Ga0193727_1000690_pt1 | contig 13402 bp, 14 predicted proteins | sample H2c2metaG_FD_143051 | JGI IMG/M metagenome (GOLD analysis project Ga0193727, IMG submission 143051) | Soil microbial communities from a riparian zone of the East river system, Colorado, United States - H2c2 | ecosystem: Environmental > Terrestrial > Soil > Riparian zone | place: USA: East River...
TACACATGGCCTACGCAGCATGGCCCGCGCACCCATCGATTGGGACGTTGGGATCACGTCTTTCTGAAGGGAATGGAGAGTCCCGATACCGCGGCTTCCGGGACTGTCGTCGATTCGCGGGGCGTCAGTGACCACCTTCCGGTGTGGGCTGTCGGCATTCTTCGCTGACGGTAACGATAACGCGAAATCAGATGAGAGGATTGACGATCCCGCCGGCGCGTTGTATATATAGCCATATGGCTATGCAGACGAGGGCACGCGCCCGACGACGGTCGACGGCGGATCGACTCTCCTTTGTCTTCGGCGCGCTCGCGGATCCGACGCGACGCGCGATGCTGGAGCGGCTTCGCGCGCGCGAGCTGACCGTGACCGAGCTCGCCAAGCCATTCAAGATGAGCCAGCCGACGATCTCAAAGCATCTCAAAGTGCTGGAGCGTGCGGGGCTCGTCGTTCGCGGGCGCGATGCCCAGTTCCGGCCGCGGGCGTTACGCGCGGCGCCGCTCAAGGACGCGAACCACTACCTCGAGCTCTTCCGCGCGCAGTGGGACCAGCGTCTCGACCGGCTCGAGGCCTACGTCGCGCGGCTGCAGCAGAAATCCTGACCCTCCTTCCTGATTCCCGACCATGAACACACCCACGCTCGTCGCCATTTCGTCTTTCGTCGCTGCATCTGCGCTCGGCGCGCAGAAGGCGCCCGACCTTACACCCTATCTGATCGCCGACCGCGCCGCCGAAGTCGCGCTGGCCCGGACCGCGGCGCCACCGGATGTCTCAGAGAAAGCCACCGTCCTGGTGCTCACGCCCAGGGGCTACACCGAAGCGGCGCGTGGCACGAACGGGTTCACGTGCATCGTGATGCGTTCGTTTGCGGCGGGGCCCGACGATCCGCAGTTCTGGAATACGCACGTCAGCGCGCCGCATTGCTTCAACCCGCCGGCCGCACGTACCGTCCTCCCCGCGGTGCTCGCACAGATCGACATGGCGCTGGCGGGTGCAACACCCGACGAGCTGAAGGCACGAATGAAAAAGGCATACGCTGACAAGCGGTTCCCGATGCCGGCGGCAGGTGCGATGACGTACATGCTCTCGCCAAAGCAGCATCTTTCGGATGCCGATCCACACTGGATGCCGCACCTGATGTTCTACTATGACCGCGCGCTCAAGGGGTCCACGTTTGGCGCGGGCGGGATGACTGCGCCGATCGTTGATGCGACGCTTGGAGATCCGAACTACCCGATGCAGGTGATCTACATTCCGGTTCGCACCTGGTCGGACGGGACGCCCGCGGTGCACGCCGCACCGTGACGTGATCGGCGCGGAGGTCACGCGCCCCTCGGGGCGTGAAGTGGTCTTCTCGCGGCTGATCGCCGCGCCGGTAGAACTCGTCTGGGAGATCTGGTCCAGCCTGCGGCACCTTCATGAGTGGTTCGGACCGGCGGGGTTCACGACCACGACGCAGGAGTTCGCCTTCGCGCCCGGCGGGGTGTGGCGATTCACCATGCACGGGCCCGACGGCACCGACTATCCGAATCGGGTCGTGTTCCGGACGATCGAGCCAATGACACGGATCGTGTACGCGAACAGCTGGGATCTCCCCGACGCGCCGCTCGACTTCACGGTCGTCGTAACGTTCGCCGCCGAGGGGGAGGGGACGCGGCTGATCCTGCACATGACGTTCGCCAACGATGCGGCGATGAAAACCGCGGTGGAGCGGTACGGCGTGCTGAGCGGCGGCACGGAGACGTTCGAGCGGATTGCGAGGTACGCGGAGCGGTAGCCACGGCGTTCTGGCAAGCGGGTTACTTTGCCGCGTCCGACGCCTTCTTATCCCTCTAACAAACGTTGCACAGGTAGCACATTTAGAATGCGCCTTCGCCGCAATGGTGGTAGCGTGCTTGCAGCTGAACCAGCACGTTAGGGAGAGCACAGGCAGATGAGCCCCGCAGAAACAGCCCAACGCTTCATCGAAAAAATCAACGCCCGCGACGCCGACGGGCTTTCCGTCCTACTGACGCCTGACCATCGATTCACCGATTCGTTGGGATCGGTCATCGTGGGCAGGGAGACCATGCGAGAAGGATGGCGCCAGTATTTCCAGATGGTTCCCGACTATCACATTGAAATCACTCGCTCCTTCACAGATGGCGCCGAGGTCGCGCTTCTCGGTTCTGCTCGCGGAACGTACAGTCGCGATGGGCAATTGAAGGCGGCGGATGCCTGGCAGACGCCGGCCGCGTGGCACGCCGTCATACGGGACGGCCTCATCGCGGAGTGGCAGGTCTTCGCCGACAACGAGCCGATTCGACAGCTTATGCGCAAGCCTGCCTAACAACGTTAACGAGGTCTCGTTCGGTGGCGCAGACCTGGACGGGACAACGTGGCGAGTAATCCGTCAGGACTCGCCACCTGACTGAGCCGTGCGGCTGGTTACCTTGCCGCGCCCGATGCCTTCTTCTCCCTGCTCCCCAACCACAACAAGCCGTCGATGATCAGCTGATCCTGAATCGGATTGTTCAGCGTATGTGACAGCGTCCTGTTGGTCGTATCGTACTTGTGCTCGTAGTCAATGTCGTTGTGGCCCATGTTCAGGTAGATCATCCTGTAGTTCCTGTTCGTCCAGACCACGGGATAGTACCCGCTGTGCCAGATCTCGTGCGGCTTAGGCCCGGTGCCCAGCGGAAAGCTGGTCGAGTCGATCGAGAGCAGAATGTCGATGTCAGGATTCTTCCTGAGATCCTTCTCCCACCGGTACCACTCGCTCGGCGATGACTTGAAAGTCGCGGGAAGATTTCGCGTCGCCTGATGATTGCGGTCCTCGACACGCAGAATCGCCGACACGGGTCTCCACGTGTTACTGACGTACGATCCCGCGCCGAGAAATGTGTTGTGGTACCAGTCCCAGTTGGCGGGATACACGGAAGGCGTCAAAGCAAAACCGGCGAAATGAAAACCCATCCACGCCCCGCCGTGCTCCATGTACGTCTGAAACGCGGCTCGTTGCGCATGATCTTCAGGACGCGTATCGAGAAACACCACAACCTCGTACTTCGAAAGAAAATCTGAATTCAGATTCTTCCAGTTGGATGTCGTGTCGAAGCTGAAATTGTATTTCGCCGCCATCTGCGGAAACCATTGCTCGGCTTCGTGCAGGAAGCTGATGTGCGCCTGGTCCTGTTTGCCGGTGAAGAACGCGATGACTCTGAACTCCGGCTTGCTGTCGTTGGCGCGGAACGACGCACAGCAAAAGATGAGCGCCGCGATACCGAATGCTTTGAGTGTGGACATGGCGACAATTCTACTGCGTACCCGCGACTCTCGCCGCGGGTACGCGCTGCAGATTGAGCAGGAGTGTGCTCCAGGCTACGCCAGTTTTGCGAGGAGACGATCCAGCGCCGCGTAGCTCTCGTTCATTCCGCCTTCCATCCCCGACTGCAGGAACCCGTCTCGCTCCTCGGTCGTGTGGAATAGCGATGTGTTGACCAGCCGCGTGCGCCCATCGCCAAGATCTTCGAGCGTGGCGGTTTCGACGATCACGTAGCCAGGCATTCCGTCCCACTCGAACGTCTGGACGACGCGCGACGGCGGCGTGACCTCACGAAAACGGCCTTCGAAACCGTTGACGCCCTCAGGAGCGTGCTCGACGAATCGCCAGTGGCCGCCGCGCTCCACTTCCAGCCTCTCGACTACGAGCTTGTTGCCGCGTCCCCACCACTGCGCGACCAGCTTGGGATCGGTCATCGCCTGCCACACGCGGTCGCGAGGCGCGTTGAAGATTCGCTCGACGCGGATCTCGCGGTCGGAGGGCGTGGTTATCGTCGCCTTTACCATGGGTTCCTGCTCCGTGATGGTTGTCATTGCTTCTCCTTTGTGCGCTCGAGGAATTCCCCGAGTCTGTTGAGGCGGCCTTCGAGAAGCCGCCGGTACGTCTCAATCCACGCGGTTTCGTCATCGAGCCGGCGGGGGCCGAGCCTGCACTGGCGTACCCGTCCGACTTTCTCGGTAGTCACGAGCCCGGCTGACTCGAGTATGTGGACGTGCTTCTTGATCCCAGTCAGGGTGATATCGAAGGCTTGGGCCAGCTCGGTGATCCCGGCGTCCGAGCGCCCGAGCCGTTCGAGAATTCCGCGGCGGGTCGGGTCGGAGAGTGCGCCAAATGCGGTATCGAGCTTTCGTGAATACTGAACCATACGGTTCAGTATATCACGGGCGTTGATTCTTGTCAACTGAATTGAACTGAACTGAACGTGATCCGAGATCTGAGAGGCATAGATACCAGGTTCTAGTCACAGCCGCGCCGACCGACTCCGGTGGAGTGTGAGTCACTGCACTCGCCTTCTCATAGGAGGATCGATAGTAAGGTCGAAGCGCAGTGACTAACCCCACACATCTGTGCTTCTCAGATCTCGGATCCCATTCTTTTCCAATCGGCGCCCGTCGGCCGCTTCCCGGCGAGGAGGATATAGGGGAATCCCTTACACGTCATCCGCGCCTTTGAATCGTCTACAATCGGATACCCCTCCGCACCCCCAAAAACAAAATGACAATGCCGTCCCTTCAGCTGCGATCAGCCAGCGTCTTCCTGATCGCCAGCGTGCTCATTTCCGCCAGCCTCGCCACTGCCCAACAGCCGACCCCACCCCCAAAACCGGCGATCGACTCGCTCATGGATCTCGAGCAGCTGATGAACATCGAGATCGTCGTCGCCGGATCAAAGCGTGCGCAGGATTCGAGGGACGTAGCGTCGTTCGTGAGCGTCGTCTCCGCCGCGGAGATCAGGGAGCACGGCTATCGGACGCTCGCGGATGTGCTGAGAACGCTGCCGGGGTTTTACGTCTCCAGCGACCGCAACTATTCGTACATCGGGGTCCGGGGGTTCAGCCGGCCCGGCGACTGGAACTCTCGCGTTCTTCTCCTTCTCAATGGTGTCCGCACCAACGAAAGTCTGTATGACCTCGCCTATATCGGAGAGGAATTCAGCGTCGACATGGACCTGATAGATCGGGTCGAAGTCATCCGCGGGCCCAGCTCCGCCCTGTACGGAAGCAACGCCTACTTTGCCGTCATCAACGTCGTCACGCGGGCCGGAAGCAGCCTGGCAGGTACGGAGATCACTACCAGCGCCGCCAGCTTTGGAACCTACGCGGGGCGCGCCAGCTTCGGCCGCACCTTCACGAACGGTCTCGATCTTCTCGTCTCCGGGACTTACTCGGACGCCAAAGGAAGAGACCTGTTTTATCCGGAATACGATGCCCCGCTCACAAACAACGGGCTTGCCAACGGCGTCGATCACGAAGAGTTCCACAAGCTTCTAGTCACTGCATCGAAGGGTGATTTCTCGTTTCAGGCAAACACCGTCTCGCGCGAAAAGGGGCTTCCGACCGGCGCGTACGCCACGATCTTCAACGACGGGAGAACCCGCACGACAGACGGGCTGAGCCTGGCGAGCCTGACCTACCACCGCGCGCTTTCGAACAGCGCTTCGTTCTCGACTCGTCTTCATGCCGGACGGTACACGTACGACGGCGAGTACGCCTACTATACGGATCAACTCCCTAACAAGGACATCTCAGTCGGAGAGTGGGTCGGGCTCGAACTTGATGCGGCCCGCAAGATCGGGACACGCCAGTTTCTCACAGTCGGCGCCGAGTTTCGGGACAACTTCAAACAGTTCCTGACGAACTACGATCCCGAGCCGTACGTCCTCTACTCGGAGACGCGAAACAGCTCCATGCGCGAAGGCGTGTTCGCGCAGGACGAGATCAAGCTTGCCGACCCGCTCATGCTCTACGCCGGCGTGCGGCTCGACCATTACGACGGATTCGGCCTCGCGACGAGCCCGCGTCTCGCCCTGATTTACACCCCGACTCCGGCCACCACGTTAAAGCTTCTCGCCGGCAGAGCGTTCCGGGCGCCCAACGAGTTCGAGCTGTATTCAGTGAGCCCCGGGTACACGTCGAATCGAACCCTCGAGCCCGAGCACATCGAGACACTCGAGCTGATAGCTCAGCAGTTCATAGGCGGAGGCGTCCAGATATCGGCGTCCGCCTTCAGGAATCGGCTTACTGATCTCATTGAGCCGAGTGTCGACCCAGCGAATCCCTATTTCTACGGGAACCTGGCATCGACCCACTCCCGCGGGCTCGAGCTGGGACTCGAGGTAAACCGTGGTCATGGCCTGGAAGGACAGCTGTCGTATTCCCTCCAGCGCACGGAGGACCGGGCGACGAGCACAACGCTGACCAATTCACCTGGACAAATGGTCCAGGCGCAGCTGCGCTCTCCAATCCCTGGCACTGGCGTGATCGCCGCAATGGACGCGCAATACATGAGTGACCGGCGCACCGTTGCCGGCAACGTGGCGGGCGCCCACACGCTCACCAATTTCTCGCTCTTCGCGCCGCGGACTCTCGGCAGATTCGATCTGAGCGCCACGGTCTACAACGTCTTCGGGATCCGATACGGAGACCCGGTGCGCGAGGGATTTGCTCAGGACGTCATTGCACAGGACGGCCGGAGCTTCCGTGTCAGAACGACGCTCCATTATTAAGCGACTTCTGATCCTCGCGACGCTGCTGTTTGGCGTTCGCGTGGAGGCGCAGAACCCGATGAGCGAGTCGCAGGTAAAGGCGATGTTCGTCTACAATTTCCTCAAGTTCGTCGAGTGGCCGGTGGACACGTCCGCCGGCGCAAAGGATCCGTTCGTCGTCCTCATCATTGGAGAGGGCGCCACCGCGGACGCCACTGAGCACTTTCTCGAGTCGAAAACGATCGGGGAGCGGCCACTGGTCGTTCGCCGCATCCGTTGGGATCAGTCTCTTGCCGGCGTGCGCGCGGCGTTCGTGGTCGAGCCCGACGTCAGGAGACTCCATCACATCCTCGACGCGGCCGCAGCCGCCGGCGTTCTCACGATCGGTGAGGGCGAGAGCTTCACGACCCGCGGCGGCGTGATCGCGCTGCTCGTCGAGGATCGAAAGGTGCGCTTCGATGTGGACACTGCCGCCGCCCAATCCGCTCGCGTGCGTGTCAGCTCCAAGCTGCTCGCGCTGACCCGCGTCGTTCGCTCGTCCACCGATCGGTCTCAACGATGAAGCTGGCACTGAGCGTACGCGCCAAGCTCCTGGCGATTTTGATGGTGACGTCCGGGACAGCGGTTCTGCTCGCCTCCGCCGCGACGTTCGTCTACGAATCCCGCAGCATGCGGCGCGTCATGTCGGAGGACCTCAACTCGCTTGCCGACGTCGCCGGAGCCAACAGCGTCGCGGCGATGGCGTTCGGGGACGTAACCGCATCGAAGGAGATTCTCGCCGCCCTCGCGCTCAAGCCGGGTGTGAACGCTGCCGCACTCTATGAAAGGGACGGAAAACTCTTTGCCTCATTTCAACGGAGCAAAGTATCAGCCGAGCGCATTCCACTGCGTGCACCGACACCGGTCGTCGAGAAGGACCGCACGATGGTCGTGCGCACGATCAAGCTCGGCGCCGAGGTCGCGGGCTTCATCTACATCTCTTCCGATCATTCCGAGATCGTGCGGCGGCAGATCCAGAGTGCGTGGCTGTTCCTCGCGATAATGATCGGAACGATGTTCGTGCTCTACCTTCTGTCGCTGACACTGCAGAAGATCATTTCCGTGCCGATTCTGGCCCTCGCCAACACCGCCCACGAGGTCGCCCAGACAAAGGACTACTCTCTTCGTGCGATCGGTACGGAACGCGGCGACGAGATAGGCGCACTCGTCCACAGTGTCAACGGCATGATCGCACAGATGCAGGACCACGAGAGTCGCCTGCTGGGACACGGAGTTGAGCTCGAACGCGAGGTTACTGCCCGGACATCAGAGCTGGTCGGCGCAAGGGAGCGCGCGGAAGTCGCCAACCAGGCCAAGAGCGAATTCCTGGCGAACATGAGTCACGAGATTCGGACACCGATGAACGGCATCATGGGAATGACCGGCCTGGTTCTGCAGTCGGATCTCACGGGAGAGCAGCGTGGCTACCTCGAGATCGTCGAGAGCTCGGCGGACTCCCTGCTGGTCATCATCGACGACATTCTCGACTTCTCCAAAATGGAAGCTGGAAAGCTTTCGCTCGATCCCATCGAGTTCGGCCTGGCGGCGAAGATCGACGAGATCATGCAGCTCATGGCCCCTCGCGCCGCGGAGAAGAAAATCGGGCTCACACACACGATCGGGCGGGATGTACCTGCCCGTTTGATCGGCGATCCCGGCCGCTGGCGGCAAATTGTCGTCAATCTTGTCGGCAATGCAATCAAGTTCACCGAGCGCGGCGGCGTAGTCGTGCGCGTGGAGCTTGGCGCCCGCGATTCCGAGGGGGACACCATCCACGTCAGCGTGGCGGACACGGGCATTGGCATTCCGGTCGATAAGCAGTCATCGATCTTCGACTCATTTTCGCAGGCCGACGCCTCCACGACGCGAAGGTTCGGCGGCACCGGCCTCGGCCTCTCCATCGCGTCGCAGCTGACGCGATTGATGGGCGGCCGTATCTGGGTCAAGAGCGTGCCTCGGGTCGGAAGCGTCTTCCATGTGGAGATCCCGTTCCAGCTCTCACCAGTGGAGGCCTTGGCTATCGTGCCGATTGCAGCCATTGCACATGCCGAAGGGTTCAGACCCCTGCGCGTCCTGCTGGCCGAGGACAACGCGGTGAACGCTTTGCTCGCGTCGGTGCTGTTGAAAAAGGTTGGGCACCAGGTCACGCACGTCGTCACCGGCCGAAAGGCTCTCGACGCGCTGGCGATGGGCCAATTCGACCTCATTCTCATGGACGTACAGATGCCGGAGATGGACGGGCTCGAAGCGACCGCGGTGATTCGCCAGTTGGAGGTCAGCACAGGACGGCACATTCCGATCGTCGCGTTCACTGCGCACGCGATGGCTGAGGATCGCAAGCGGTTTCTTGCGGCTGGAGTGGATGGGTACCTCACCAAGCCCTTTTCTCCGGACCAGCTGCACGCCGTGATAGGCTCATTGCGTCCGCTGATCGACGAGCAAATCGCGCAAGGCGAGCGGCCGGCGACAGCGGCGTAGCAGCGGGATAACCGCAACTGAATGGGATCCGACAACCGAAAAGAATGGGATCCGAGACCTGACTGAACTGAACAGAACGGGATCCGAGATCTGAGAAGCACAGATCTGTGGGTTTAGTCACTGCGCTACGACCTTACTATCGATCCTCCTATAAGTAGGCAGGGGCAGTGACTCTCGCTCCACCGAGGTCGGTCGGCGCGGCTGTGACTAGAACCTGGTATCTACGCCTCTCAGATCTCGGATCGCATTCTTTTCGGTTGTCTTCCAGTCATATCCCGTTCGGTTCGGTTCCAATCTCGTGGTTCGCGATGCTTGCTGAACCGAAGCACTAGTCGGAATTTTTCACCGATGGCAACTCAGGCTGACGTCCGTCGCATTGCCATGCGGCTGCCCACGGTCGAGGAGGGGAAGGATCATTTCGCCTTCTCGGTTCCGATCAAGGGAAAGCTCAAGGGATTCGTCTGGGTGTGGATGGAACGGGTCACGCCAAAAAAACCTCGCGTGGCAAACCCCGGCGTGTTAGCGGTGCGCGTCGCCAACCTCGGCCAGAAGGACGCGCTGATATCCGCCGAGCCGGCGAAGTTTTTTACCGAACCCCACTACAACGGATTTCCGGCTGTGCTTGTGCGGCTGGATGCCGTAACCGTCGCGGATCTCAAGGTGCTCATCGCGGAAGCGTGGCGGTGTCAGGTGGAGGCGGCGCCAGCGAAACGCCGGAAACGGAAAGTCTAGGGTCCGCACCTAACGCGGCGGCGGCGCTGCCCTGACTCGAAGTTGTTTCAAACTCCGAACTGCCTTAGGTGGTGATCCATGTGGCGATAGCCGAACACACCCCATGCCCTCGGACTCATCTTCCCGAACACGGGATGTTCGGGCCATTTGGCGTTCGGGTACCGCTTCTCGAACGACAGGACGTGCTCGCGCACGGCCGCTTGCTCATTCGCCCAGTCCGCGTAACCGCTTATGATCAGCTCGGGCGCCGTCTGCACCCCCTTCGGGAACGGAAGCCAGTAAATGATCAACTGCTTGAGCGGCGGATACCGCATGAAAGGCATTCTCGGCGACGCCTTCAGCTCCCCCTTCGCCATCCGCATCCAGCTGGCCAAGTGGGCGAGCATCTGCGGTGCGGTCATTTTTCCCCACCGCGGCCTGGCGTCGGGTGAGAGATGCTCCAGTCTGTCTATGAGCTCCTGTCGTGCGCGCGCGTCCGACAATGTTTTCATTCGTTCTCCGCCCGGATCCGAGTCAGGAAAATAGTGCCTTGGCAATCAACCGGGTGCCACCAGCAACGCCACCGAGGATTGTTGTTGCGGGGCGTCCAACCACGGCTATAGCTTTGCGTTGGGAGCCATAACCGTCGCCTCCCCTCGCCGGCTCCAGCGTTCCCCGGCGCGCCCACTCCCCGAAAGGCACCAGTGACATTCAGCGTGCAAGAGACCTCCAGCGGCAGCGTATCCATCGCACCCGGAACCGTCCTTGGCCGGTACCGGCTCGTCGAGCGCATCGGCGAGGGCGGGATGGGTGAGGTCTGGAAAGCCCACGACTCGAATCTCGACCGGGCTGTCGCCATCAAGATGCTCCGGAGCGGCGCGCTGGATAACGCGACGAGCCGCGATCGGTTTCGGCGTGAGGCGCTCGTCCTGTCCCGCCTCTCCCACCCTGGCATCGCTACCATCTTCGATTTCTATGCGCACGACGGATGCGATTTCCTGGTCATGGAGTACGTCCCCGGCGGCACGCTCGAATCGCGGCTCGAGACGGGTCCGTTGCCGTTCGACGATGTGCTGCGACTTGGCACCGCGATTGCCGCCGCGGTCGATCATGCGCACCGTCAGGGATTTCTTCACCGCGATCTGAAACCAGGCAACGTCGCGCTGACGGCCGAGGGTCATCCGAAGATCCTCGACTTCGGCATTGCACTGCTCCTTTCCGGCGGGAAGGTCACCGGGAGGATGACGCTGCCAGGCCTCATCATGGGCTCGCTTCCATACATGGCGCCCGAGCAGTTGTTCGGCGAGCCGGATGACGCGCGCACCGACGTCTACGCGCTTGGCGCGCTGCTCTTCGAGATGGTCACTGGGCAACGGCCATTCGTGAAGGATCGGCGTGAGGCGCTGATGTTCGCGATTATAAACACCGCGGCTCCGTCGGTGCGCTCACTCCGGCCCGACGCGCCGGAAGCGTTGGATCAGCTGCTCGACGAATGCCTGCGCAAGGACCCGGCGCTCCGTCCGCCTTCCGCGGCGATGGTCGGCGATACGCTCCGCGCGATCCGGAACGGTACCAGAGGCAGCGCGCTTCCCCTGCCTTCGCGGGAAGTGATTCGCGCTATCGCCGTGCTGCCGCTTCGCAATCTGTCGAAGGATCCCGCGCAGGAATACTTCGCCGATGGGATGACCGAGTCGCTCATCTCCGATCTCGCGCGCATCAAGGCGCTGCGCGTGATCTCGCGCACCTCGGTGATGACGTACAAGGGCTCCGACAAGTCGCTCCGTGAAATCGCGCGCGAGCTGAACGTGGACGCGGTGCTCGAAGGCTCCGCACTCCTGATCGGCAATCGCGTGCGGGTCAACGTGCAGCTCATCTCCGCGCGCACCGACAACACTCTTTGGGCCGACCGCTACGACCGCGAGCTCGGTGATGTGCTCGGTCTCCAGGGCGATCTCGCCGAGACGGTCGCGCGGGAAGTTGCGATCCAGCTGTCACCGAGCGAGGCGACGCAGCTCGCGGATCGCGCCGCCGTCAACCCCGAGGCGCACCTCGAGTTTCTGAAGGCCCGCCACTCATTCGTCGCCGGATCTCCAGAGGCAGTTGAAGTTGGACGGCGACACGCGCGGCGCGCGCTGGAGCTCGACCCGAAATTCGCTCTCGCGTGGTCTGTCCTCGCCGATTGCAACGCCTTCCGCGCGATTCGCGGAATGGCTCCGCCCGCCGAAGCGGCCGCCGAAGCGCTTGCTGCCGCGAACAGGGCGCTCGAGCTCGATCCATCGCTCGCCGACGCGCACCTCTCCGTCGGTATCATCCTCTCACACACGGGTGATCTCGCGGGCGGGCTCCGCGCGCTTCAGAAATCAATCGAGCTCAATCCGGGCCTCGCGTCCGCGCACAACCTGCTCGGCCGCGTTCTCTACTCGTATGAGCGTCACACCGAAGCGCTCGCGGCGATGAACAGGTCGATGAGCCTCGATCCCCTCTCGATGATCATCTACACCGGCGTCGGCGATGCGTATTACTTCGCGCGCGAGTACGAGAAGTCGGTGTTCCACTATCGGATGTCGATCGAGCTCGACCCGCGCTTCGACGGCGCGCACACCGGCCTCGCCCGCTCACTCGAGGCGCTGGGAAGGTTCGACGAAGCGCGCGCCGAGTACGAGGAGGGGCGGCGTCTTTCAGGAGGGATCGCCGGACCGTCGTTCGGACTCGCGCACCTCGAGGCAGCGCGCGGCAACGAGCAGGAGGCCCGGCGAATCCTCGCCAATCTCACCGAGGCCCGGAAGAAAGGTGTCGTCTCGGCGTGGGGGATCGCGGTGCTGCACGCAAGCCTCGGCGACGTGGACGAGGCATTTCGATGGCTCGATATCGCGATCGAGGAGCGTTCATCGGGATTGATTCTGCTGCGCGTGCATCCGCGGCTCGATCCGATCAGGAAGGATCCACGCTATGCTCCACTCGTCCGGCGTCTCGGGCTTGAAAGTGCCGGCGCGTGACCAGAGCGCTGCCCGTTTCGATAAACCACCGATGAGCGCATCAGGAATTCAGACCGAGACCCTCGAGCTGGTCGTCCGTGAACCGGGCGAGGTCCGTTCATGGGTCGATTCAATAAGCGCTTCCGAGAGGGCGGAGATTTCCGCTGATTGGCTCGCACGGCTCCATGCTTCGACTACGGCCGATCCGTGGACATGTGGCTTCGCCATGGTGCATCGAGACAGCCACGCCGTGGTCGGAATCTGCGGCTACAAGAGCCCTCCCGATCGGGACGGGATCGTCGAGATCGCCTACGGCGTCGATCCGGAACATCAGGGACGGGGGTACGCCACCGAAGCGGCGCGAGGAATGGTGTCGTACGCGTTTGCTACCGGCCTCGTTCGTATCGTCTGTGCCCACACGCTGCCGGAGCCGAACGCCTCCACGCATGTTCTGACGAAGTGTGGGTTCGAGTATCTCGGTGAAGTGATCGACCCGGAAGATGGGTTGGTGTGGAGGTGGGAGATCCGTCTAGGCGAATCGCTCACAGTGAATCGCGCGGCTCCTTAGGGAAAACGACATCTCAAGGATGGAAATCAACTACGCTGCTGCCTGCTGCCCGCTGAACGCTCAGCGCCGTTCGCTGCAGGCGGCATTGACCGCACAGTTGGCGTT
>Ga0193727_1000691_pt1 | contig 13398 bp, 12 predicted proteins | sample H2c2metaG_FD_143051 | JGI IMG/M metagenome (GOLD analysis project Ga0193727, IMG submission 143051) | Soil microbial communities from a riparian zone of the East river system, Colorado, United States - H2c2 | ecosystem: Environmental > Terrestrial > Soil > Riparian zone | place: USA: East River...
CCCATTGGGTTTTCCCAATGCAAGGGTCTTTATCTCTTGGGCCGTTGCGCGAAGAGCATCGTCGCGTTTATCCAGCGTTCCTTTTATTTCAATGACGCGTCCGGCCACGAGCGCGTCCGAAATTTTCACGTAAACCTCATTCCAGACGACCACCTCGAGCATGTCACTCAAGTCTTCAACCCAAACGACTGCGAATGGTTTGCCCTCTCTTCTCGTAAACTTTTTTTCCACTTCCACAATCGCTCCTGCGATTTTGAACGGCGCGCGATCGTCGAGTTCGCCCAATGAAGCGATCGGTCGATACCTTTTCACTGCGAAGAGATCGACATACGCGTCGAGCGGATGCCCGCTGACGTAAAAACCGAGCAGCTCTTTTTCGTAGGTGAGCTTTTCATGTTCGCTCCATGGAGTAATCAGCCTTTTTCTCGACGTCGTGGGGGAGGTTGCCTCATCGAACAGTGAAACTTGACCGGCAACGCGGTCCCGGTACGCAGCCGCGGATGCGCTCAGGGCTTCATCAATGCAGGCGAAAAGTTCGGCGCGCTCACGGCCAAGAAAATCAAACGCACCAGCTTTGATGAGGCTTTCCAGCATTTTTCGATTAGCGATGCGGGAATCAAGCCGGCTGCAAAAATCCTGCAGCGAAGTGAAGTCCCCTCCCCGCTCGCGTTCGCGAATCGCGGCTTCCATTGCGCTTTCGCCGACGTGTTTGATCGCAGCAAGACCGTAACGGATTGCCCTGTAGCCGGGGTCGGTGACCCCGGTTGCCTGTGGCTTCGTCACGCCGCCGCGCTCAGCGCCCACGGCTACAGGTTCCGGAGTAAACTTCAATCCGCTTTTGTTAACGTCGGGCGGCAGGATCGAGATGCCCATGCGTTTGCACTCGCCGACGAAGACGGAAATCTTATCAGTGTTGTTGATTTCATTACTCAGCAATCCGGCCATGAACTCGACCGGGTAATGCGCTTTAAGATAAGCGGTCTGATAACTGATGACCCCATAGGCTGCGCTGTGGCTCTTGTTGAATCCGTAGCCTGCGAATTTTTCCAGCAAATCGAAGATGGCGTTGGCTTTTTTCTCCGCAATTTTGTTCGTGTTCGCGCAGCCTTCGATGAAATTTTCTCTCTCCTTCGCCATCTTCTCCTTGTCCTTTTTGCCCATAGCACGCCGGAGAAGATCGGCCTGTGCAAGTGAATAGCCGGCAAGTTTGCTCGCTGCCGCCATTACCTGCTCCTGATAAATCATCACCCCATAAGTATCGGTGCAGATATCTTCGAGCAGCGGATGCAGATATTTGATCGGCGCGATCCCCTTTTTCGCTTTCACGTATTCGGGGATGAGTTCCATCGGGCCCGGCCGATAAAGCGCGATCAGGGCGATGATGTCATCGAGCTTTTTTACATCCAATTGCTTCGAAAGGCTCGTCATCCCGCCGGACTCCATCTGGAAGAGACCGATCGTTTCGCCGCGGTTATAGAGGGCGAACGCGGTTGGGTCGTCGAGCGGAATGTTCTTCGGCGAAAAATCTGGTTCCCGTTTGTGAATGAGTGCCAACGTATCCTCGATCACGGTTAGCGTTTTTAATCCGAGAAAATCCATTTTCAGGAGCCCGAGATCGTTGAGCGGGCCCATCGGATACTGGCTGATGACGTCGTTTCCTTTCACGTCACGGCAGAGCGGGATATAATCGGACAAGTCCCGATCGGCGATCACCACGCCGGCAGCGTGGACACCGGCATTACGCGATAAACCCTCAAGGACTTTGGCATAATCAAAAAGCTGGCGGGTTGCCGGCTCGGTGGCGACAGCTCGTTTCAATTCGGGATTTTTTTCCACGGCTGAATCGAGAGTGATATTCAGCTCGTTTGGGATCATCTTCGCGATGCGATCGGCGTCGCGATAGCTCAAGCCCATGACGCGACCGACATCGCGCACCACGCTCTTTGCCTTGAGTTTGCCAAAAGTGATGATTTGAGCGACCCGGCGCTCACCATATTTCTGGCGCACGTATTCGAGGACTTCGCCGCGGCGCGCTTCGCAAAAATCGACGTCGATATCCGGCGGCGAAACGCGGTCCGGATTTAAAAATCGCTCAAAGATCAATCCATATTGGAGCGGATCGATGTCCGTAATTCCGAGGACATAAGCGACCATCGAGCCTGCGGCCGAACCGCGGCCGGGACCGACAGGAATGCCCTTCCCTTTGGCAAAATGAATGAAATCCCAAACAATGAGCAGATAACTGACGAACCCAGTTCGCTCGAGAACGCCGAGCTCATAATCGAGCCGCTTGATCAACTCTGTATCGCTCGCCGCGCGTTCCCCGTACCGCTCGCGGAGACCCTGGTAACAAAGCTCACGCAAATAACTTTCACGCGTCTTTCCAGCAGGCACCAGGTACTCCGGATATTTGGAATGGCCAAATTCGAGGTCGACATGGCAGCGTTCGCCGATCTCCAGGGTGTTCGTAATGGCTTCGGGAAAATCGCGAAACACCTCCCGCATTTCGGCAGGTGATTTGAAATACAATTCCGGCACGTAACGCATCCGGTTTTCGTCCTGCACCATTTTGCCGGTGCCGATGCAAAGCATGACGTCGTGCGCTTCGTGATCGCTCCGGCGCAAGAAGTGAACGTCGTTCGCAGCAACCAAGCCGACGCCGAAATCCCGCGCAATTTGCGGCAGCACCCGATTGCATTGGTGTTGCGCTTCAATGCCGTGATCGTGCAGTTCGATGAAGAAGTTTTTTGTTCCGAGAATGTCGCGATATTCGGCGGCGCTTTGTTTCGCCTTCTCGAGGTTGTTTGCCTGAATCGCGCTGTTGATTTCGCTCGCAAGACAACCACTCAGCCCGATCAGGCCCGCCGAATGCGCTGACAAAAGCTCTTTGTCGATCCTGGGCGCGTAGTGAAATCCATCGAGATGCGCCGCCGTCACCAACTTCACAAGGTTGCGATAACCAGTCTCGTTTTCTGCCAGGAGCGTGAAGTGATATGCCGCATCACGTCGCGAGGCCGGCCGATCCTTGTGCGAGCCGGGGGCAATGTACGCTTCGCAACCGATGATCGGTTTGACCCCCGCACGGGTCGCTTCCTGGTAAAATTCAATCGCGCCAAATAAGTTGCCGTGATCGGTGATCGCGACGGCCGGCATCTGGAACACGGCCGCCTGTTTCATCAGCTCTTTCATTCTGATCGCACCGTCGAGCAGCGAATATTCGGTGTGCAGATGCAGATGAACGAAAGAATCGCGGGGCATTAGTTTTCAGTATTCAGCGTCAAAAGCATTTGGCAAATTTACCTTCGTGCGGAGCACCGTTGAAGCGTTCCACAGTGGAAGCGTTGAAGCGGAATTGCCACCGTGACATGAGCCGCTTCAACGCTTCAACCATTTTAACGGCGTCAAACAATGCTTGCATTCGCGCCGTGGCATTGCTAAGAGAGCGCGTGCCGAGCTCCGCTTTCGATTGCAAAGCACCGCGCGGTGCCGAGCTTACATCGACATGAAAAAACTGGAAGCGATCATCAAGCCGTTCAAGCTCGAGGAGGTCAAGGAGGCGCTCGCCGAACTTGGCATCGAAGGGATGACCGTCACCGAAGTTAAGGGGTTCGGCCGGCAAAAAGGCCACACCGAAATTTATCGCGGCAGCGAATATACGGTGGATTTCCTGCCAAAAGTGAAAGTGGAAGTCGTGCTCGCCGACGATATGGTGGACAAAGCGGTCAGCGTGGTTGTGGCCGCGGCTAAGACCGGCAAGATCGGGGATGGAAAAGTTTTCGTTCTTCCAGTGGAACACGCGGTTCGCATTCGCACGGAAGAGATCGGCGAGAAAGCGGTGTGATGGCGCTCCGCGCCGTCCGTTGAACCGTTGAAACGTTAAAACGTTGAAGCGATTCGAGAATTTGACGATGTAACGATGTAACCCCAATTAACGCTTCAACGTTTTTAACCCTTCAACGAAACAAATGGCCAAAGACAAAACTCCATCCGACGTCAGCAAAATAATCAAAGACAGCAACGTGAAGTTGATCGACTTCAAGTTCACCGATCTGCTCGGCACGTGGCAGCATTTCACGACCACGCTCACCGAATACAATGAGGAAATCTTCACCGATGGGCTCGGCTTTGACGGATCGAGCATTCGCGGCTGGCGCGTGATCAACGCCTCAGACATGCTTGTCATTCCAGACGCGGCGACCGCATGGATCGATGTGTTTAACGCCGAGCCGACGCTGAGTTTAATCTGCACGATTGTCGACCCAATCACCCGCGAGCCATACGATCGCGACCCGCGTGGCGTGGCCGAAAAGGCGGAAGCGTATTTGCAATCGACCGGCATCGCCGACACGGCGTTCTTTGGGCCGGAAGCGGAATTTTTTATTTTCGACGATGTGCGATTTGCGAATAGCGGGAACGCATCATCATACATGGTCGATAGCGCCGAGGGACATTGGAACAGCGCTCGCGAGGAATTTCCAAATCTCGGTTACAAGATCCGGCCGAAAGAAGGTTACTTTCCGGTCTCGCCGATGGACACGTTGCAGGACATTCGCAACGAAATGTGTCTGGAGCTGGAGAAAGCCGGAGTCGCGATTGAGCGCCAACATCACGAGGTCGCAACGGCAGGTCAGGCCGAGATCGATGTCCGGTTCGCGCCGCTCAAAGTGATGGGCGATTCGATGCAGTATTACAAATACATCCTGCGCAACGTCGCCAAGCGTCACAATAAAACAGTCACGTTCATGCCAAAACCAATCTTCGCTGACAACGGCAGCGGCATGCACACCCACATGTCGCTTTGGAAAGACGGCAAACCGCTCTTTGCTGGAAACGGTTACGCCGGGCTGTCGGAACTGGCCCTGTTTTTCATCGGCGGAATTTTAAAACACGCGCCCGCGCTCACCTGCCTGACGAATCCGACCACCAACAGCTACAAGCGGCTCGTCCCCGGATTCGAGGCGCCGGTGAACCTCGCCTATTCTGCGCGCAACCGTTCCGCCGCCATTAGGATTCCGACGTATTCCCCAAGCCCGAAGGCAAAGCGCGTCGAATTTCGCACGCCGGACGCCGCTGCAAATCCATATCTTGCTTTCTCGGCGATGCTTCTTGCTGGTCTCGATGGAATCCAAAACCGGATGGATCCCGGCGATCCGCTCGACAAGAATCTTTACGAACTGCCGCCGGAAGAACTCGCGCAGGTCGCCAGCGTCCCCGATTCACTCCGCGGCGCGATCGAAGCGCTCCAGGCCGATCATTCCTTCCTCTTGCGCGGCGACGTCTTCAACGAAGACTTCATCGCCAACTGGATCGACATGAAACAAAAAGAATACGACGCGCTCCGCTTGAGACCGCATCCGTACGAATTCGCGATGTACTACGACGTTTGAGATCGGTGTGAAACTCAGCCGTCCGCCACTCGTCGCGCTGAAGCCACACAAAGGCGGATCCGTACGTGTTCGTGATGCACTACGATGTGCTAGGAGCGACTAACACCTGATTAGACCCAAAAATTGCGTCTTTCTCTTGAAAGACCCAAAAAATGGACCGAATTCTCGTTAGACCTAAAACAAGATGGCCACACGAACGCTTCGATTCTTTCTTTGGATGTCGGTGATTGGCTGGGGAGTCGGATTGGGTGCTAAGCTATTTGACCTTTTGGTTGTCGCGGGAGCGTGGAGCGCGTCCCCGCCAGCGTCCTTGGCGCTCCTACCTTACGGGCCACGTTTCCCGATGAATCCCGGCGATTTCTTCCAACCATTATCGATCGTTATGGCAGTGAGTGTGGTAGCAGCGCTCATCTGTGGATGGAAGGCGCCGCGTGAGTTGCGCGTGTGGCTGTGGTTGCCGGTGATCATGTTTCTCGTCATCTGGGCCCTCACACCTACGGTGTTCTGGCCGATGATCCGCGAGCTTTATGGCAGTTCTATAGGAAGGATGAGCCGCACGGACGCTGAGTTAGTTCGGCTCGCACATCGCTGGATTGTCTGGGATTGGTTTCGAGTGGGCCTCATCGCTATCGGCTTCCTGGCATCGGTCCGCGCCATCAGTCTCCCTGCCACGGCCAATGAATCTAACCAGGCGATGCAGCGAACCGCGCCCCGCTCCGATGCGTAGATTTCGCGTAGTTAGTTCGTCCAGCTTGCGGCCACGCGCGTTCTCGGGCGCGGTCGCTGATCTTGTGTCTCGTTAGGCCTCATGACAGATCCACAGCGGTCTCAAGGACCCTCTCTATCCGCTCACGAAATCGGAGAGGCTGTGGCGAAACGGCTGAAAAAATACGCAAAGCTCAATTTCGTAGAAAATTTTGCGATGTTCATGGGAGTGGCCCAACTACTTGAGTTCAGCTTGAAAGGCTTGCTCCATAGAAAATACGGAATCGACCGAGACAGCATACAGCGGTGGAACCTAGGCAGAACGGCTCGTGTCCTTAAAGAGCGAGGATTACGCGCCGACTTTTGCGCCCTCCTAGACAGCGTCGTTCGCTACCGGAACTATATCGCTCACGGCCTTCTGACAAATGAAGCCATGCTGAGGTCCCTACTCTGCGGCGATGCGGCGCGATTTGAAATTCGACACCTTGAAAAAGCGACTTACGAGCTTGAGCAGTTGATGTTTTTGTACGAATGGACCGACGAGCATGAGGCTTGGGACTGATATGCAGCTAACCAATCGCGGGAGCCAACCGCTGGCCCGCGTTCTAAGAAAGTTGAGGGTTGAGAGTTGATTGTTGAGAGTAGGCAATGTTTCGCCCCCGCCGGCGGTCGTTGATCTTGTTCTCGTCAGGTCCCTTCACGTTCATGTCACGATCCGTTCTCATTTTTGTCGCGGTGGCGCTCCTCTTACCAAGTTTGGCGCTCGCCAAGCGTGTCGCGCCAGCAAAGGTCGAGCCTGTAATTTATCAGGGCGTTCGATACATCGCTCCGAACGACGATGGGCATCGCGCATACATTGAGGCCCGGGATGTTCTGACCAACAAAAAGCTTTGGGATTTAACGATCTTCACGAATCGGATTGACCCCGCACTCGAGGAGGACGTTCAGTGGGTTTTTATCAAGGCGCTGAACATTCGTAATGGAGCGCTGGTTGTGACATCCGAGCGCGACAAGATTTACCGAGTTGATTTGAAGACGAAAACTGTGACACAAGGAGGAGATCATGGCCAAAGCTGAGCAGACAGACGCGAATCTTAGCCCGGCCCAAGAAACGCTGCGCCAGCTCTGGGAAGAGCATGTGCAGTATGAGTTCTCGACGCGCAACACCGAAGACACACTCGCCACAATGGTCGACGACGCTTACGTAAATCACATTCCAGTGCTGACCGGCGGCGTCGGCCGCGATGAATTGCGTGAGTTCTATTCGAAACGGTTCATTCCTCAAATGCCGCCCGACACCGAAATGACCCCTGTGTCGCGAACAATCGGCGAGGACCAATTGGTGGACGAAATGGTGTTCAAGTTCACTCACAGCATTCGGATGGATTGGATGTTGCCGGGTGTTGCTCCGACGGGAAAGCGGGTGGAGGTTCCGCTAGTTGCTATCGTTCGATTTAGAGGAGGCAAGTTGGCGCACGAGCACATTTACTGGGACCAAGCGTCAGTGCTGGCTCAGATCGGGTTGATCGACGCTGCTACCCTGCCGGTCGCGGGTGTCGAGAGCGCGCGCAAGGTTCTTGACCCAACCTTGCCGGCGAACGCGCTAATGCGCCGTGCCGAGCAAAGCCAGCAATCATTCTCTTGACCATGAACCGCTAAACCACAACCACGCATCCACCCATGCTATCACAAGCAAATCAACCTTCCCTCTACGAGCGTCTCGGCGGAATTTACAGCATCGCGACGGTGGTCGATGATTTTATCGATCGCGTCATGACTGATCCCCGCCTGAACGCCAATCCGGCCGTCAACGAAGCGCATCACAAGGTTCCGCCAGCCGGCTTCAAATATCTGGTTACTGAAATGGTCGGCTGGGCTTCAGGCGGCCCGCAGAAATATACCGGGCGCCCGATGCGTGAGTCTCACGATCACCTGAACATCACGCCCAAGGAATGGGACGCGTTCATGGATGACTTTCAACAAACACTCGACAAGTTCAGCGTACCTGCCCCGGAGCAGGCGGAGTTGAAGGCAATCGTCAACAGCACCTACGGCGATATTGTAATTGGCAAATCGTAATCGGACTGACTGCCACCCCATATCCAGGAAGGAAACTTCAGACATGAGCATCATCGGAAAGGTGGACAGCCTGTGGCGTTACCCCGTCAAGAGCATGCGTGGCGAGGAATTGGATGAAGCTTTTGCAGGTTTCTCCGGAGTTTATGGCGATCGCCTTTTCGCCTTCAGGAGTTCGGCGAGCCCGACGGGATTTCCCTATCTGACGGCCCGCGAGCAGCGAAGACTTCTGCAATATCGACCGCGCTTCCGCTATCCCGACAAAGCGGCGCAACCCATTAACTTGACCGAAGCGGAGAAGATGGGCGCCAATCCTCTCTCGGCCGACCCTTCAGAGTTAATGGTCGATGTTGAGACTCCGGATGGAAAAACGCTGGCGATTGATGACCCCGCTCTGGTGAACGTTCTTCGCGCCGGCATCGACGAAAAGCATGAGCTCACGCTGATGCGATCAGACCGCGCCATGACCGATTGCCGTCCGGTGTCGATCTTCAGTTTGCAATCAGCGCGGCAATTGGGCGACGAGACGGGAACGCCGATGGATAAGCGCCGCTTCCGGGCAAACGTCTATGTGGACTTGGCGTCGGCCGGCGGGTTCGCCGAGAATGAGTTTGTCGGTCGCTCCCTGCGAATCGGCCCGAAGGTGGTCGTCTCAGTTCTGGAGCGCGATGCGCGCTGCATGATGATTACGCTCGATCCCGACACCGGAGAAAAAGAACCTGCGATATTGAAGAAAGTGGCCCAAGCTCACGACGGCATGGCCGGTGTTTACGGTGCGGTCATGGTGGAAGGCATGCTGCACAAAGGCGATCCGGTGGAAGTGGTAGAATAAACGCATGCTCGTCGCGGCGGGCAGTCCCTCACATTCTTATTTATTTATGACAAAGACACACATTGCACTCCTCATTCTCACGTCAGGCGTACTCAGCGGCAGCCAAGTTGCCTACGCCGCCGATCCGGCCCACGCTGATCAGGCGATCGTGCCTCCAGCCGAAGCGATGTCCCGGCTCAAAGAAGGCAATGGACGCTACACGAGCGGCAAGGCGCAGCACCCACACGAGTCGAGCGAGGAACGAGCACACATCGCAGCCAATAGCTATGAAAATGCTGGCATGATTTTCCTTGGAATGACCGCCGACCAGGCAGCAAAGCGACGCGCAGAATTAGCGAAGAGTCAGCATCCGTTTGCCATTATTGTCAGTTGCTCCGATTCGCGTGTTCCGCCCGAAATCGTTTTCGATCAAGGGCTCGGCGATTTATTCGTGCTCCGAGTAGCTGGCAACGTAATCGACGACCACAGCCTGGGAAGCATCGAGTACGCGGTCGATCATTTGGCGGTGCGCCTCATCGTGGTGCTCGGACATCAGCGTTGCGGGGCCGTCAAGGCGGCCAGAGACACGATCGCTGCTAAAACCGAAGCGCCCGCGCATATCCAATCACTGGTCACAGCCATCCGGCCCGCGGTCGAAGCTACTGTCCATGGCGATCTCGAAACAACCGTGAAGGCGAACGTCAAGGATGTAGGGCAAGCGCTGCGTTCGTCCACGCCCGTTCTCAAACCAAAAGTTGATTCCGGTGAAATCCGCGTGGTTGACGCGTATTACAGTCTGGACTCGGGTTCTGTCACTTTTCTGGGGGAACAGTGAGCCGCTGCAAGGAAAAAGAACTGTCTTTTGCTTGTGAACGCTGCAATTGATTTTGCGCGGCCTGATTCTTAGCGCAACATGAGTGCCGACACATGGCCAATGGCGAAACGATCGAATCGTACGTGCCGGCGCGGCTGGACCGGCTGCCGTGGAGCCGGTGGCATTGGCTGATTGTTGTTTCACTCGGCGCGACCTGGGTTCTCGATGGTCTTGAAGTCACGCTGGCCGGTGCATTAGGCGGGATTTTAACGCGACATGAAACGCTCGGATTGACTGACACGCAGGTGGGAGCGAGCGCGACCTGCTATCTCGCAGGGGCAGTGCTGGGCGCATTGCTCTTTGGTTATGGAACGGACCGGTTCGGCCGAAAGAAATTGTTCTTCATAACAGTCGCCGTTTATCTGATCGGCACGGCGCTGTCGGCGTTTTCCTGGAACTTCGCGAGCTATGCTGTTTTTCGCGCGCTGACCGGTGCCGGCATCGGTGGAGAATATGCCGCGATCAATTCGGCGATCGACGAGTTGATTCCGGCGCGTGTCCGCGGCCGGGTGGATTTGATGATTAACGGCTCGTACTGGATTGGCGCTGCACTCGGCGCGGCGGCGACCCTCGTGCTGCTTGATCCGCGCTGGCTGCCAATCTGGCTCGGATGGCGCTGCGCGTTCGGGATTGGCGCCGCTCTGGGTCTCATTGTGATTTTCTTTCGCCGATGGATTCCAGAAAGTCCGCGCTGGCTGATGATTCACGGACGGAATCCCGAGGCGGAACAGATTGTTGGCGAAGTCGAACGAAAAATCGCAGGCACGCGCGGAGGGCCGCGGTCAGCGACCGCGGCTACAGTGCTGCCAACTCGGATTCGAACGCGCACGCATACGCCCTGGTCGGAAATCTGGCATGCGATCCTGCACGAACATCGGCGGCGTTCGTTTCTTGGTTTTGTATTGATGCTGACACAGGCCTTCTTCTACAACGCGATCTTTTTTACTTACGCGCTCGTGTTAATGCGGTTTTATGGCGTGGCTGAGGAAAGCGTGGGCCGCTATCTCCTGCCGTTCGCGCTGGGAAATGCGCTTGGGCCGCTCCTGCTCGGGCATCTCTTCGACTCCATCGGCCGCAAAAAAATGATTGCTGCGACCTACGGGCTCGCCGGGATTTTGCTCGCGCTGACAGGCTGGCTTTTTCATGCCGGCTTCCTCACCGCCCAAACGCAAACGCTGGCTTGGACGATCATTTTCTTCATTGCGTCGGCTGCAGCCAGCTCGGCGTATTTGACGGTAAGCGAAATTTTCCCGCTGGAAATCCGCGCCATGGCGATCGCTATCTTCTTCGCAATTGGAACACTCGCGGGCGGCGTTGGCGCACCGGTGTTGTTCGGATGGATCATCGGCACGGGATCGATTACGGCGTTGTTCATGGGATATCTGCTCGCGGCCGCGCTAATGATTTTTGGCGCATTGGTTGAGGCTTGGATCGGCGTGCCGGCCGAACGGCAATCCCTTGAGCACGTGGCCGCGCCGCTCTCGAGCAAAGGTTTGGATTAATGCGACGGTCATAGACCGCTGCTACAGCGGACGGTGAACTCGCGGGTGTGAATCGGGCCGGCGGGCGTCAATTTGCTCGAATAGAGATGAAATGCCTCGACGCGGATCATTCCCCTATCAAGATCGACATTCGACTGCAAAAACTTGCGAATCGATTGCGGCGCGACATCTCGGCAACGCGCAATCGTAATGTGCGGATGCCACGGACGTAGCTCCGGTTCGAGTCCACCGGCCAGCGCGGCTTCCTGCACGCGCTTGTGCACTTGGAAAAGATGCGGATGTCCGCGACCAACTCCGATCCAAATGATTTTCGGCGGGCCTTTCGCCGGAAATGCTCCGGCGCCGGTAATCGGTAGAAAAAACGCCCCAAACTCGATTGCGCTGAGTTTTTCACGCAGCGCAAGGTCGACATCTTCCGGAACGTCGCCGAAGAAGGCGAGCGTCAGATGCATTAGGGCGGCATCAGTCCAGCGCACGCCGCGAATCTTTGGATCAAGATCGACCAGAAATTGTTTGGCGGACTCCGGCAGATCAATCGCGACGAAAAGGCGTTTCGACATTTTCAAACGTTCAATGTGCACACGCCGCAGTCATCGACAGTGGCTACAACGATTGGCCTCTTTCTTCGTTGTTTTTTGTTGTCGCGCGATCGGCCAGACGCGTTAGCCACCACGGTGGCAATCGGTGCAGTTGCGAACCAGCGCGCAATTCGTTCCCTTCGTCATTGCCTGCTCCTGGGAGAAAGCGGTTTACGATTTTCATCCAGTAGCCGGTCAGATTCGGAAAGAGCGCGTTCCCAAAAATCGCCGTCCGCGCGGCAAATGTGAGAGTAAGCGATGGCTGACCGCGACGGCAGGCAGCAAGAATTTTTCGCGCGGCGCGGTCGGCGTTCATTGAAATCAACGGCGCGCCAGCGGAGGCAGCGAACCAGCCAAATTCAGCGTCGTGCTTGCCTTTGAATTTTGCGTTCACGTGCGAGCCCGTGCGCATCATCCCCGGCGCGACGGTTGTCACATGAATGTTATCACGCGCCAGTTCGGCGCGAATCGCGTCTGAGAAACCGGTTAGCGCAAATTTACTCGCGCTGTAGGGGGCGAGATGCGGGACAGCGACTTTACCGCCAATGGAAGAGATATTGACGATCCGACCACCGCCCCACGTGCGCATTTCGGGAACGATCTGTGAAATCAATTCAAAGGGCGCCCAAAAATGCAGTCGCATGGCGCGATCGAAATCTTCCCGCGCCATATGCTCGAGCGGGCCGACCTCGATGATGCCGGCGCAGTTGATCAGGATATCCATCTTGCCAAAGTGATCGATGATTTGCCGAACAGCAGACCGAATTTGCTCTGTATCAAGCAGGTCGCATTGAACCGCGAAGGCATTCGGGGCGCCGCCGCGCTGGGCAAGGTCAGCTTTTGCGCGCCCGAGTTCCTCAGCATCGCGCGCAATGAGTGCGACCTTTCCGCCTGCCGCGCAAATTTGCCGCGCAAGCACGAGTCCAAGTCCCCGCGAGCCGCCTGTGATGAGAACGACTTTATCGCGCAAGGAATAGCGCGCCGTGCGGATTAGGCGCAGAACCAACCATACGATGAAGAGGAAGACTACTACGCACAGAAGAACGCGAACATTCATTTCAGCAATTTACAGTCCGGCACGGGAGACTTCGCGGCAAGCTGTCGCGAAAGACAGGCGCTCCCCGAATCAGCCGTGTTTGCGGTTGAAGCGCGCGACTTCACGCGCGGTCTCGCGATCAACGGCGCGCTTCTTCAAATCCGCGCGTTTATCGCGCGCCACCTTGCCCTGGGCAACACCGAGCTCGGCTTTGAGCTTTCCGTTTTTCCAGTAAAGCTTGAGAACCACCAGCGCCCGCCCGGCGACTTGCGTTTCGCCATAAAGCTTGTCGATCTCCTGCCGGTGTAACAACAATTTGCGAACGCGCTTCGCGGCCGGGATTTCGTGGCTGGCGCGTTCGTACGGTTGAATATCGGCGTTGTAAAGAAAGGCTTCGCCATTTTCGATTCGCGCGAAAGCATCGCCGAT
>Ga0193727_1000692_pt1 | contig 13389 bp, 10 predicted proteins | sample H2c2metaG_FD_143051 | JGI IMG/M metagenome (GOLD analysis project Ga0193727, IMG submission 143051) | Soil microbial communities from a riparian zone of the East river system, Colorado, United States - H2c2 | ecosystem: Environmental > Terrestrial > Soil > Riparian zone | place: USA: East River...
TCTCGGCGGTCTTCTCCATCTGCGAGCCGGCATCGCGCGTCCGATCGCCCGCGGTCGCCAGCTCGCCCGCGCTTTCCTTCAACTGTTGAGCTTCGCCCGCGGCCGTCGTCACGAGCGTCGCGGCCTGCGCGGCGCCGTCGCTGGCGCGCTGCGCCGACGCCGCGACCTCCTGACTCGAGGCGTGGATCTCTTGAGCCGTGGCCGTCAGCGTCTGCACGTACTGCGTCGTCTGGTCGGACGCACCGGTTACGGGACGCAGCGAGCCCTCGATGGCGATCATCAGGGCGAGCTGCGGGGCGAGCAGCTCGAGCAGCTCCCCGTCGGAGTTGCGGTACATCGTCGGATCGGAGTGTCGCACGCTCCACAGACCCACGAGCTGGCCCGCGTGATACAACGGCACGAGCATCTCGGCGCCGGGCGTCTCGCCTCCCGGTAGAACGACCTGGTCCTTGGCGAGGCCATGTGCCACCACCGCCCGGCGCAGGCGCACCGCTTCGCCGGTGAGCCCGGCGTCAGCGTCGAAGCGGAATGCCGTGCCGGTCTGTGATGCCGTGTCGGCCAGGAGCTCCATCTGACGCTCACGCGCGTCGTAGCGCGCGAACCCCATCTGTTCCCAGGGGACGAGCTGACGCGTCAACTGTTGCACCTGCGTGAAGCTGCGGCTGAGGGACATTTCGGCGGCGATCGCCTGTGCGAGGCGTTGCACGAGCCGGAGCTCGTCGGCGTGCACGCCGAGCCGCATTACGTAGAGGCTGCCCAGCGTGGCGAGCATGAGACCGGCGGCGACCAACGCGCCGGGGCCGGTGGGCAACGTGGAGTGCGTGAGGGCGAGCCATCCCAATGCCAAGCCGGCCGACGCGAGATAGATGATCGTCTCCCACCGCAGCGTCAGACGCGCGTCCACCCACGCCATCGCCTGGCTGAGGGCGAGATCGAGATAGACGGTCCCGTTCACCACGACCGGCAGCAGGACAATCACGAGAGCCACGAAGCTGAGATTGGGGGCCGTCAGCGCAGCGGCGCCTGTGCGGCCGCCCATCCGCTCGTACATCAGACCCACCAGGGCAGTGCCCACCGTGAGATAGCCGGCGTTGTTGAGCGCGGCGCGCAGCGGCAGACGCCGCAGCAGGCTGTCGCCCACGAACATCGCGATCGGCGCGACGAGCGCGGCGAAGGCCCAGCCGCGGTCGAGGATGGCGAACAGCATCACGCCGACGACGTATGAGGAGAAGCCGTTCCCGGGGAGTGGAATGCCGTAGCGGCGGGCCACGGCCGCGGCGAACACCAGGGCCAGGCCGGCGAGTACCAGGTTGTCGCCCGCGGGCGCGGTGCCGCGCGCGAACGCTACGAGTCCAGCGCCGACCGCCGCGAGCCCGGCCAGGGATACGATGACTCGGAGCGAGAGAGCGGCCTTCATGAGGGTGTGGCGCAAGCTCGGGTACGTGGCGCGGCGTGTCAAGCACGGCTATCGTTCACGACATGAAGGTCACGATCGAGTACTGCGTCGTCTGAAACTACGAACCTCGGGCCACCGGTCTGGCGGCCGAGATTCGCGACGCGTTTCCCCACGCAGAAGTGAAACTCATCCAGTCCTCCGGCGGCGTCTTCGAAGTGGAGCTGGACGGTCGCACCGTCTTCTCCAAGAAGTCCGCCAGGCGCCACGCCGAGTCGGGTGAGGTCGTGCGCCTCATGAAGCAGGCGGCCGCCGGCACGCGGTGAAGATCGCGATCTCCACCGGTGGCGGCGACGCGCCGGGTCTCAACGCCGTCATTCGCGGAGCCGTCCTTGCCGCCGTCCACCGCGGGTGGGAGTGCCTCGGCATCCGGCGCGGGTTCGACGGCCTGCTCGGCGACGACGAAGTCGTGCCCCTCGGTCCCGCACAGGTCCGCGGTATCACACACCTCGGTGGCACCATCCTCGGCACGACCAATCGCGGCGATCCCTTCAAGTGGCGCCGCCAGCGCCCCGACGGCACCTGGGACGAGCGGGACCGGTCCGACGAGCTGGTCGCCGCGTTCCATGCCCACCACCTCGACGCGCTCATCACGATCGGTGGCGACGGCTCCCTCGGCATCGCCCTCCAGCTGATGGCGAAGGGCATCCCCGTCGTCGGCGTGCCCAAGACGATAGACAACGACGTCGGTGGCACCGTCGCCACGTTCGGGTTCGATACTGCGGTGGCCACCGCGACCGACGCGATCGACAAGGTCCACTCCACGGCCGAGAGCCACGAGCGCGTCATGGTCGTCGAGGTGATGGGCCGACACGCGGGGTTCATCGCGCTCAACTCGGGGATCGCCGGTTCCGCCGACGTGATCCTGATTCCGGAGATCCCGTTCGACATCGAGAAGGTGTGCGAGAAGATTCGGCGCCGTGAAGCCGAAGGCCGGCACTTCAGCGTCGTCGTCGTCGCGGAGGGCGCGGTACCCAAAGGCGGTTCCGTCTCGCTCATCGACCCCGAGCACCAGCGACTCGGCGGGATCGCGGACAAGGTCGCGAACTCGATCCAGCAGATGACCGGCAAGGAGACGCGTACGCTCGTCCTCGGCCACCTGCAGCGCGGGGGCAGTCCCACGACGTTCGACCGCTTGCTCGGGCTACGGTTCGGCGCCGCGGCGGTGCGACTCATCGCCGAACGGCGCTTCGGTTACATGGTCGCCCTACAGCCTCCGGTCATCGGCGCCGTGCCGATCAAGGAAGCGATCGCCACGCCGAAGCGGGTCCCCCTCGACTCCGACACGATCGCGACCGCGCGGGACATCGGAATCAGTCTGGGCGACTGAACAGGGCAAGTGTACTCGGGGGCGGACACCCCGAGCCTGGATCTCCTTCCTGGCGGTAGGTACGAAATCCCTTGCACAGCAGGCAGTTAGCTCGCGCCGCACGGTCGTGGCACGGGTCTTCCTTATGAAAGCGCCCCAAGGAGGTACCTATGAAACGCACTCTGGCAGTATTGGCTCTGTTGATCGTGCTCGGCGGCGGTTCGGCCGCGGCACAGACCCGCGTGAGCGTGTCGGTTGGCTTCGGCGCGCCGTTCGTGGCGTATCGGCCGTACGCGTACCGATACCGCGCGTATCGCTACCACTCCTACGGCTACCGTCCCTACACCTACCGTCCCTACACCTACTACAACTCCCGGCCCACGGTCATCGTCGTGCAGCCGCGGCGCCACGTCGTGCTGCGGCATCGGCCGCGTCGTCACCACCGCGGTTGGTAAAGGACTCGGAGCCGTGCTTCCGGATGCACGCGTGACAGTGGCAACCGTCCGGAGGCGGCGCCTGGCGCCCTAGGCCAGGGTCGCCGCGCGGCTCTTCGCGGGAGGCGCACACGCGCGCCTCCCGCTTTTTTTGTGCGTGTCTACTGAGGTTGCTGCGGGGCTGGTGCGTCCTTGCGACCGAACAACCGCTTGAGCCAGGCGGCTACCGCGATGACCGCCACGACGAGGACTTTCTTCAGCGCCAGGATCCCGGCGATCAGAAGCTTGAAGAAACCAGCCTTAGCGGCGATCCCACCCGCGATCAGCGCCGCGATGCCGTACTCCGCGACCTTGTCGCTCCCCGCGACGAAATCGCCGTAGCGGTGCCCCTCGTTGAAGTCGACGAACGTGATCACGTTCGCCATGCCGGCCTTGACGGGCGGTAACTGATCCATCGTCGCGACCGCATTGAGGATGAGCACGCCGCGCCGGCCCAACACGCGAACGTTGTAGTTCAGCGTGTGGATGGTCCCGTTACCGAAGCGGAGATCCTTGGCCCAGTAGAGCTTCTTGGTGACACTGTCATAGCTCGGTGTCTCGGCCCAACCGACGAACTCCACCGGGGGGTACCCCGCCTTCCTCCGCTCCTCGTTGTCATCGCGCGTCTGGCGCTGCAGATCCCGCAGCATCTTGGTGTAGTCGATCTTGGCGGCGTCGGCGTCGTCGACGTGCCCGTCCTCGTCGTACTGAATCACGACCGCCCATGATTCGGGAGCGAAGACGCTTGTGCCTGCGGGGACCAGCATGCCCAACGTGGTGTTGCCGGGCGGGTTACCCCACGCGGTCAGCACGACGTCGGTTTCCTTGGGGTTCAGGTATCGGAACGTGGCCGGCAGGTTGAGCGTCGCCAGACCGTTTCCGACGACGACTTTTCCCGTTTGGTAGTGGAGACGGGCTTCGAGCTGCTCCGGGTTGATATCTGCGGTGTCGGGCCCCTGGCCCAGAGCGACGCCAAAGGGAACGAGCAGCGACCAGGCCAAGCGCGTGACGGACATGTGACGCTCTCCTCGCGTTCGGGGCGGGGTGCACAGCCGGGGGCGCACCGCCTAATATTGCGGGTGTGCGCATCTCCCGCGACCACTTCCTCCCTCCCGACCCTCAAGCCTACCTCGCCGCCGAGCCCGCGACTGGACGCGTCATCGTGATCGCGCCGACGCGTGCCGCGTGCGAGACGATCGAGCTGGCGCTCGGTCTCAAACTCGAGACGCTGCTCGAGCGCGAGCACGGCGTCGACATCCGCCGCCTCGCGGCCGCGAGGCAGGAAGGGGGGTTCGGCATCGTCGCGGGCACGGGAACCGGGAAGACGCTCGCCATCCGCAACATCGCGGAGACGATTCTCAACGCCCCCCTCAAAGTCGGAGTCGTGAATCGGGAGCGGGAGGCGACTCCCGAAACCCCGACCTGGAATGTCGTGATCATCACCACCGGCATCGCGCGGCGCTGGTTCCAGGACGGGCTCATCACGGCCCAGGACACTCTCGTGGTCGACGAGATCCACCAGACATCGGCGGAGATGGAACTGTGCCTGGCCCTCGGCAAACGGGCCCACTGCCGGTTTATCTGGCTCTCGGCGACCGTGGATCCCGCGTTCTACGAGGACTATCTGGACTCGGCGGCAGTCCTGGAGACCCGAGCATTCGATCCGGCAAAGGCCGCCAACGTTCAGGTCCTCGCGCAGCGACCCCTCGAGTTCCTGAGTGAGCGCTTCATCAAGCGAGTGCTGCGGGAGCGTCGCGGCGTCGCCGTGTTCGTACCCACGCGGGCGGAGGTCGAGCAGATCGCCCGCGAGCTCGGAGATCGCTGGCAGTCTCTCGCGACGGCGTTCTACCACGGCGGTGAGCCGATTCGCGTGATCAGACCTTTTCTTGACGGTTTGGTCAAACGTCCCTTCCTTCTCGCTATGACCGCGGCCGGGCAGTCGGCCCTGAACATCCGAGGGCTCGACACGGTCGTGATCTACGACGCCCGCTACACGAACGTCGTGGAACGCGGCAAGAACGTGCTCACGCGTCTGTATCTGGGCGCGAACGAAATCCTGCAGATGGCAGGGCGGGTCCACGGCCGGGTCGAGGCGGGCGAGGTCTACATCCTGAGCGACCGCGACCTCGTATTCGAGGAGCTGCGCCCGACGCCCCCCGAATTCCAGCTCGCGGGGGACGCCGAGCGCGTCGCGATCACCTGCGCGGCCATCGCTGTCGACGCCGCGGATCTCGATCTCCCGGTGCCGCTCGACCGGCGCGCATACCGCGACGCCGTCACGCTTCTGACGGAGCGTGGGCTCATAGAGCGTGGTAGGCTAACGAGTTACGGTCGCTCCGTCGAGGCGATGCCGGTCGAGCGACCTTGGGGGGAGCTGCTCTACCACGCCGAGGCGCCGCTGATTCCGATGGTGGCGGTAGCCGCGAACATCGAGTCGCTGCACCGCATGACCCGCGAGGAGCGTGAGTTGAAAGGGCTGATCCTCCCTGGTTCCGATCACCTGACGGCGTACAACGTGTATGCCGAGGCGGTGAACAAACACGGGTATCTGGGTGAGGTCTACGGCTTGCCGCGACACCTGTTCCGCGAAGACATCGATCGGTGGGCCGAAGGTCGAGGCGTCTTGGTGAAGGCCATCGAGGACATCGCGCTGGGTACTGCCGCGGTGTATCGCCAACTCGAGGTCCCACTGCCCGAGCGCTTGGCCTATGCCGACCAAAAGGCCCTCGAGCTCTTTGCTGACCTTTTGGCCAAGATCATGCCGTTCGATCTCGTGATCGACGAAGAGACGGCGGATGGGCGCGAGGCTCGCGTGAGCCGAAGTTCGGTCTGCGGGAGTTGGGGGGCGATCGCGGGTACGCTGCGGTACTTTGCCGACCGGTTCGGCGTCCCGCGGGCGAGTATCGAGGGCACCCAGATTCCGGAGCGCGCGATCAGGCGCTACGCCAGACGTGGCCCGCCAGCAGTCGTGTTCGAGCGGCAGCGGCGGCGCGAGGGGCTGATGGTCGTGCGAACGGTCGTGTATGGTGGGTTCACGCTGGAGCGCGAGGTTGAGTCCCTACCGAGTCCCTTCACAGCCGAGCTCGCGGAGACCGCACGCCAGGCGCTCGTGCAGGCGCTGCTTGCCGGCGAGACGCCGCACCCCGATCAAGGCAAGCTGCGCCGGGCGCTCGAGCGCTTCGGTCACTTCTGGCGACGCTCAGGCGGGAGGTTAGCCCAGGCAAACGGGGACCGCCTCGCTGAGCAGATCGCGGCGCAACTCGCCAACGTGCGCTCGTGGGACGATTTCATCGCCACGCGGGTCCTGCTGGATCCCGATGGCGCCATCCCCGAATCGGAGCGCCACGGGCTGGACGCACTCCCCGCCTCCGTGAACCTGTACGGCGATCGCGTGCCGCTCGATTACGACGTCGATCAGGGAGTGGGTGTCGTGCGGATGCGTTTGAAAGAGGGCCAGGCTCGGCGACTGCAGGCGCGCGACATTCCAGCGTTCGACAGGCCCGTGCGCTTCACGGTGACGCGCGGCAAACACGACTCAGTGCGTGCGGCGTCCCTCGAGGAACTGCGCGAAGGTCTGCGGGGGCTGACGCGTGGCCCGCGGCAACGCGGTGGTGCTCCTAGCCGGCGGGGCGACCGAGGGGGCCGAGGGGGCCGGGGAGGCCGGGGGGGCGGGGGGGCCCGGGGGGGCCGTCGTCGTCGCTGAGGTCCAGCAGCGCGAGCCAGAGAGAATGGTAGGCGTCACGCAGATCAGGCAGCGAAGCGCCCGCGGCCAGCGCCGCAGCGCAGCCGTCGAGGACAGCCTGACGGGCCGTGCCCTCGAACCCCGCGGTACCACCCGGCCGTTCGATCAGGCCGGCGGCGCATAGCCCCAACCACGCCCGGGCGGTTCCGTCCTCCGCCTGGCGGCGTAGCTCCTCCCAGCAGGCATCTACCGCCGCCGTTCCTCCAGGAGCTAGGGCGCTCGCGAGCCCGGCGGCGCGCTCCCTAGTGACCTCGTCCGCCGCTGTGCGCAGCAATCGGCCGCGTGAACCGTAGTGATAGAGGACAAGGCCCTTAACCACGCCGGCACGGCGGGCAACCCCGTCGAGGGTGAACCCTTCAACGCCGCCGCGTTTTAGAGTGTGGACGGCGGCTGCAAGAATCGCTGAACGGCTGGCGGTGGAATCCTTGGGCACGTACCTGTCCTCCTGGTCAATAATGCGGAGCCCGGCGGACAGGATCAACCGCAACCTTTTGCTCGAGTTGGGCGTCTCATCCTGACACGACCCTAACACGCCCCCGCGGTTCGGTCCGAAACCTTGTGACGCGGGAATTTGTACTGAGGTGTAACTGACATATGATCGACAAACCTGTCGCCGCCGCCGCACCCCCTGCCTTCTCCCCCCTCGCCCGAGCCGTGATCGATACGGTCGGCGAAGGAATCGTGGTGTTCGACTCCCAGGGCCGAGTGTTGTTCGCCAACTCCGCCGCGCGCCGCGTCATCGACGGTCAGAACGGCGATGTGCGCAATCGACTGCAGACGATGGGCGCCCGTTTCGCCGCGCTGAAGAGCGGCGCGCAGCCCCTCGGCGAGGCGGCGATTCTTGCCGCGGGCCCGCAGACGTTGGCCGATCGGGAGCGCCAGGCGATCGTCGAGACACTGCAAGACACGAGCGGTAAGCTGGCGGAGACGGCGCGGCGCCTCGGCATCAGTCGCACGACGTTGTGGCGTCGCCTCAAGGCCTACGGCTTGGACGGCTTTCGCGCCACCCGGTAGCATCCTACCTTCCCCGGGCCATGACGCCCGGGCCCTTTTTTATCGAAGAGTATGTCCGCTGGTCCGACGTGGACTTCGCGGGCATCATCTTTTACGGCTCCTATGTGCGGTTCTTCGAGATCGCCGAAACGGAGCTGTTCCGGAACTGCGGACTTGCGTACGCCGAGATGTTCGATCGGTACGACGTCTTCCTGCCTCGCAAGGCCGTGCACAGCGAGTTCTACTGGCCGGCCCGGCTCGACAATCGGTTGCGCGTGGCGGCGTACGTCGGCCGAGTGGGCACCAAGTCCATGACGTTGAACTTCGACGTGCTGCGCGATGGCAGCTCGGGTCTCGTCGCCGCCGGGTGGATGGTGCTCGTCTGCGTTGATCGGAAGAGCCTCAAACCCAAGCCGCTCCCGAGCGGCATTCTCGCGGCGCTCGCCCCGCATACCCTGAGCCCTGAAGCGGCCCGAGCGGCGCTGGGAGTCGCCGAGCCCTGAAACGCCTGACGCTTCTGGCACTGGGACTCGCCTGCCGCGGTGCCGGTACGGGAGTCGACGAGCCCACCCGCCTGCGAGCAACCGTGATCCCCCCGCACTCCGACACCCTCAGGTTCGCTGTGCCCGCGACCGCGCACCACTGCAGCGGCGGGCGCGCGTTGCTCCTCGAGGCGGCCGATCAACGCGGGAACGGGATGCTGGCGCTGCTGCGCTACGGCGATACCCTGCGCCCCGGTCCCGTCCCGCTCATCGCGCTGGGGGACTCGCTCACTGCGCGGGGCGCGAACGTGGCCGTGCGCTACATGAGGGCCGACGTGGCGTACGGTATTTCGCTCGACAGCGGCTCGGTGGATGTCACGGCTGCCGGCGAAGCGATCGCCGCGCACGTGCGCGGCTCCGGCCTCGAGGGTGGGGTTCGCGTCGCGGTGGATGCCGTGTACGCCGGCGTGCCGCGCCCCGCCGCCGCCGACACGGTCCCGTGCCGATACCAGCCATGACGGTTCGCATCGGGTTCATCGGATCGGGCTTCGCCCGGCGAGTTCAGCTTCCGGGGCTCGCCTTGGTACCCGGCGCGCGCGCGACGGCGATCGCGAGCGGACGCCGCAGCAACGCGGAGGCGGTGGCGCGGGAATTCGGGTTGCCCCACGTGTTCGACGACGGCGTCGAGCTCGCGCGCAGTCCCGAAGTCGATCTCGTCATCGTGTCGTCCACTCCTGACTCGCACGCGCGTTACGCCATCGCGGCGCTTGAGGCGGGGAAACACGTGCTGTGTGAGAAGCCGATGGCGGTCGACGCGTACGAGGCGTCCCAGATGCTCGCGGCCTCCGGGCGCCATCCCGACCGCTTTGCATGGGTCGATCATGAGTTGCGCTACGAGCCCAACCGGCGGCGAGCCCGCGAACTAATCCGCAGCGGCGCGATCGGCGCTGTGCGACACATCGAGCTGTCGCTCAAGCCGTACCTGCGTGGCGACGGCCGCCCACAGGCGGCTGATGCGCCGTGGAACTGGTGGTTCGACGGGGCCCGCGGCGGCGGGATCCTCGGCGCCGTCGGCTCACACCTGATCGACCTGTGCCGCTACTGGACCGGCAGTGACGTCGCCTATGTCGCTGGCCTGGTCGAGACGTTCGTGACGGAGCGGACCGACGCGGACGGGGTGAAGCGTCCCGTCACCGCCGACGACTTCACGAGCAGCGTGCTCCGCATGGCGAGCGGTGCCGTGGCCACGATCACCTTGAGCACCGTCGCGTCCCACGGCCCCGGCCACCTGGGTCAGGTGACGGGAAGCGAGGGCACCTTGGTGCTCACGGGCGAGACGAAACTCGAGTTGGCGAAGGCGGGCGGGCCCCTCGAGGACGTCTCCGCTCCGGACGATTTGTGGGAGAAGACGAAGCCGAACAACATGTGGGCGCGATCGTTCGTGCGGTTGCTGCGCGACATGGTCAACGTGATCGGCGGCGGCGTGGCTGAAGGGGAGCCGGCGTCTTTCCGCGATGGCTGGCAGGTGCAGCGGGTGCTGGACGCGATCCGCGGCGGCCGGGGCGTGCGGTTAGATTGAAGGTCTAGTGGAACAGACCTACTTCCGTAAAGGCTTCGGCTTGAAGGGCGCCATCGAAGGCGCCCTGACTGCCGACTACCATAGCCGCGTCGTGGACGCGATTCGTGGGGCGGGCTACGCGCTGCGCGTCGCCGACCTGACCTTCCGGCTCGCCGGGGAGTTCGGGTTCTGCTACGGCGTGGACCGGGCCGTCGAATACGCGTATGAGACTCGCACCAAGTTCCCGGGCAAGCGCACCTTCCTCGTTGGTGAGATCATCCACAACCCGCACGTCAATCAGAAGCTCGAGGCGATGGGCGTGCAGTTCCTGCACCGGCCCGAGGGCGGCGAGTTCGATTTCGCGGACGTGACGCCCGATGACGTCGTGATTCTTCCCGCCTTCGGCGTCACCGTGAAGGACTTCGAGCGCCTGCGTGCGGTCGGGTGCGTGCTGGTGGATACTACGTGCGGTTCGGTGCTCAACGTGTGGAAGCGCGTCGAGTCGTACGCGCGGGACGGCTTCACTGCCGTCGTGCATGGCAAGAACTACCACGAAGAGACGAAGGCCACCTCGAGCCAGGTCAACAAGCACCCGGGCGGCAAGTACGTCGTGGTCCGGGACATGGCCGAGGCGCGCGTGGTGTGCGACTACATCGAGGGTCGAGGGCAGCGGGCCGAGTTCGTCGAGCGCTTCGCGGAGAAGATGTCGCCCGGCTTCGATCCCGATCGCGACCTCGAGCGCGTCGGGGTCGCCAACCAGACCACAATGCTGTCGGGTGAGTCGCTGGCCATTGCCGCCGAGATCGGGAAGAGCATGGCGCGGCGCTGGGGCGACGCCGCGCTCGGCGAGCACTTTCGCACCTTCGACACGATCTGCTCGGCGACGCAGGAGCGCCAGGACGCGGTGCTCAAACTCATCGCCGAGGCGCTCGACTTGATGGTCGTGATCGGTGGATACAACTCGAGCAATACGACGCACCTCGCGGCGATCTGCCAGCAAAAGGTGACGACCTACCACATCGCGGACGCCACCTGCATCGACGTCGATTCAGGTGCCATCCGCCATCGGCCCGTGGGCGAGCACGACGAGAAGCAGCAAGACCGCTGGCTTCCCGACGGGCCCCTCACGATCGGGGTTACCGCGGGCGCCTCCACGCCGAACAACAAGATCGGCGAGACGATCGAGCGGATTGCGGCCCTGCGCGGGGTTTCCCTTCAGGAGGCGCTCGGCTAGGCCTTCGGGTATATTTCGGGTATGGCTCTCTCCGGTTTCCACCCTGCCGTCGAGCGCTGGTTCAGTGGACGTTTCGCCGAGCCGACGGAGCCGCAGCGCGCCGCGTGGCCGGTGATTCAACGGGGCGGCGCGTGTTGATCGCGGCGCCGACGGGTTCCGGTAAGACCTTCGCGGCGTTCTTGTCGGCGATCGACAGCCTGGTGCGGCAAGGTCTGAACGGCGGGTTGAAAGACGAGACCCAGGTTCTCTATGTCTCACCCCTGAAGGCGCTCTCGAACGACGTTCAGAAGAACCTCTCGGAGCCGCTCGCCGAGATCTGCGCGTCCCTCCCCAACGTCGAAATCCGCACACTGCTCCGCACCGGCGACACACCGCAGGCCGAGCGGCAGGCGATGGTGAAGAAGCCGCCGCACATCCTCGTGACGACGCCGGAATCGCTCTACTTGATCCTCACGTCGGAGCGGGCGCGCGACATGCTGCGCACGGTGCGGACGGTCATCGTCGATGAAATCCACGCGGTCGCCCGCGACAAGCGCGGCAGCCACCTGGCGCTGTCGCTCGCGCGGCTCGACGCCCTGACGGGCAAGCGCGCCCAGCGCGTGGGGCTGTCGGCGACGCAGAAGCCCATCGATGAAATCGCCCGCTTCCTGGTGGGCACGAACGCCCCGTCTCCCGATATCATCGACTCGGGTCACGCGCGCACGCTCGATCTGTCGATCGAGATTCCATCCTCACCGCTCGAGGCGGTGATGGCGTCCGAGGTGTGGGAAGAAGTGAACACCCGCATTGCGGAGCTGATCGCCGCGCATCGCACGACGCTCGTCTTCGTGAACACGCGGCGTCTGTGCGAGCGACTGGCGATGCATTTGTCGGAGCGGCTCGGCGCGGAGCAGGTGACGAGCCATCACGGCAGCCTGTCTCGCGAAAAACGACTGGAAGCGGAAGAGCGGCTCAAGCGGGGCGAGTTGAAGGCATTGGTCGCCACTGCCTCACTGGAACTCGGCATCGACATCGGGACCGTCGACCTCGTCATCCAGGTTGGGTCGACCCGTTCGATCGCGACTCTGCTGCAGCGGGTGGGGCGCTCGGGGCATCGCCTCGCCTCGATTCCGAAGGGACGGATCTTCCCCCTCTCGCGCGACGAGCTCATCGAGTGCGCGGCGCTGGTGCGGGCGACCCGCGAAGGAAGACTCGACCGGCTGATCATTCCGGAAAAGCCGCTCGACATCCTGGCGCAGCAGATCGTGGCGGCCGCGGCAGCCGAAGAGTGGGGCGAGGATGCGCTCTTCGACCTGGTCCGGTCGGCGTACCCGTACCGTGATCTGACTCGCCGTGAATTCGACGAAGTGGTCCACATGCTCGCCGAGGGGTTCACCACGCGGCGCGGCCGTCGCGCCGCGCACCTGCACTATGACGGGGTGAACCGCCGCGTGAAGGGTCGCCGCGGAGCGCGGCTGGCGGCCATCACGTCCGGCGGCGCGATCCCCGACCTGGGTGACTACCGCGTGATTCTCGAGCCGACCGAGACGTTCGTCGGGACGCTCAATGAAGACTTTGCGATCGAGAGCAACCCGGGAGACATCTTCCAGCTCGGCAACACGTCCTATCAGGTCGTGAAAGTCGAGTCGGGGCAGGTGCGCGTGGCCGATGCCAAGGGCCAGCCCCCGACGCTCCCGTTCTGGCTCGGCGAGGCGCCGGGCCGGACGATCGAGCTCTCGGAGGAGGTCTCGCGCCTGCGCCAGGACGTGAGCGATCGGCTGAGCGATCCCAAGGCCGCCATCGCCTGGCTCATCGACACCATCGGTCTCGTCGAGGCGGGCGCGCGACTGATCGTGGAGTATCTGGCGGCCACGAAACAGATCCTCGGCGTCATCCCCACGCAGCAGTGTCTTGTGCTCGAGCGCTTCTTCGACGAGGGCGGCGGGATGCAGTTGGTGTTGCACGCGCCCTTCGGCAGCCGCATCAACCGCGCGTGGGGCCTGGCGCTGCGCAAACGGTTCTGTCGCAGCTTCAACTTCGAGCTGCAGGCGGCAGCGACCGAGGACGCGATCATCTTGTCGCTCGGGGCGCAGCACAGCTTCCCGCTCGACGAGGTCTTCCAGTACCTGAAGCCGGCGACCGCCGAGACGCTGCTTGTGCAGGCGA
>Ga0193727_1000693_pt1 | contig 13386 bp, 6 predicted proteins | sample H2c2metaG_FD_143051 | JGI IMG/M metagenome (GOLD analysis project Ga0193727, IMG submission 143051) | Soil microbial communities from a riparian zone of the East river system, Colorado, United States - H2c2 | ecosystem: Environmental > Terrestrial > Soil > Riparian zone | place: USA: East River...
CGCTGCAACGGGTGTTGCCGGCGGTCCCCAGGCCGAAATCGTGCCGTTATTGGTCGCGAAGATGAACGCCGCGGGATTCTTCGCCGCGGGATTGCTGACAGGCGCAATTTCAAATTCCTTACTGCCATTGAATATCTGCCCGGTCGGTCTGGAGGGAGCGTTGACACCCATGGCATTGGGAACCGTGACGACTAACTGTGTGATCACGCCGGCGCCCGAATAAAGAGTGGACGTGCCCGTGCCGTTATTGCTCACCCACCATGGGCTTGCCGCGCCTCGCGACATTCCCCACACATTCTTCAGATGTGCGTCGATGGTGACGCTCGTTCCATCAGCATTGGGAACTTGCGGAATATCCGACACCAAGTTGGTTTGCACGTAGTTCTGCGCAAATGAGGCCAACGGAAAGATAGATAATGCACAACTCGCTGCAAAGCATTTCACTGCTCCTGAATACCTGTTCATTTAGCGTATGTCCTTTAAAAAAATGTTGAAGAGTTGATTGCGCCCAACTGGTAATAGCGCGTGAGAACTATATGCGGAGAAACGGCAGGCGGCATTCGATTAATTTTTATCGTCGACGACAACTTTCTTCTGCGAATCACGCACGAACTATCGAATAGTTATCAGGAATTTTGCGAGCGGAATAAGACCGCGCAATGAACGTGAACTTAGAAAGCGGCGTTGTCCTACAGACAGGGATTTCTGGCGCATCGCATCAACTTGCGGCGCATCAACTCACGTGTGCATCACAGCTTGTAGCGGGCTGCGCGATACTCTGAGTTGGGGATTTCAATTACCTGGCGGTCAACCATGATCGAATCGTCTTGCCATTGCGGCACGGTGAAACTGGAAATCCTACCCGCACCGGAAGACGTCGTGATGGTGAACCCTATCGCAAGCTGGCACCGGAATCTTTGGCAAGAAGCTGACAAAGTCCTGACATTCGCGCATTAATGGGGAATCCCGTACTGCGGGTTAATAATCTCGGACCTAATGTGAATCAATCGCCACGATCGGAAAATCGACGGACCGAAGCAGGCGCAACCGTCATCCAGTTCGGCCACTGCCAACTGTTTACGAATCGGCGTGAACTCATTGTCGACGGCGTGCCGGTTCCGCTCGGGAACCGCGCCTTCGATGTTCTCCAGATGCTGGTGGTTGCAGGCGGCCATCTCGTCACCAAGGACGAGATCCTGAGCTGCGTCTGGCGGGGGGTCGTCGTGGAGGAGAACACGCTGCAAGTTCAGATCACCCGGGTGCGCAGAGCGCTGGGAAAGGATCGCGGTTTCCTCAAAACCGTCTCAAGACGGGGCTACCGCTTCGTTGCCGAGGTCACCAGCGCTGCCGAAGAACACGAGGGGACTGCACAGACCACCACCACTGATGCGCTCGACCGCAGGCGCGAGAGGCGCACCAACCTGCCGGCCGTCACCTCGCCCCTTCTCGATCGGCAAGCCGAGCTCTCTGAGGTGCTACGGCTCGTGGCCGCGCACCGGGTAGTCACGCTGACGGGCGCAGGGGGTATCGGAAAGACGTCTCTCGCCCTCGAAGCCGCACGGCATCTGCAGTCGGAGCTTCCCGATGGGGCGTGGCTCGTGGAGCTCGGCCCCTTGACGGATCCCGATCTTGTGTGGGTTACCGTTGCGACCGCGCTTCGGCTCAAACTGCCCGCGGGCGCTTCCATCGATGATCTCGCCCACTCTCTAGACACGAAACATCTCCTGATTGTGCTCGACAATTGCGAGCACGTCATCGAGGCTGCGGCATCCGTGGTTGAGCGGCTCGTGCGCGGCACGCCGGCGGTTCGCGTGCTGGCAACAAGTCGCGAGCCCCTGCGCGCCGAGGGGGAGCAGGTCTATCAGGTGCCATGCCTCAATGTGCCGCCTCAGGAGACCGAAGACCCAAACGAGGTGCTGCGACACGGAGCGGTACAGCTTTTCGTGGCCCGGGCACGCGCGGCCGAGCCGCAATTTTCGACAGACCGTCTCGTAACCGCCGCGATAGCCGAGATCTGTCGGCGCCTCGACGGAATACCCCTCGCGATCGAGTTAGCCTCAGCTCGCGCGGCCACCCTCGGTGTGAAGGAACTTGCTGCGCGTCTCGACGATCGGTTTCGGCTGCTCACGGGCGGGAGGCGCACGGCGCTGCCACGCCAGCAGACGCTGCGGGCAACGCTCGATTGGAGTTACGAGTTGCTTTCAGAGGTCGAGCGCGCCGTGCTGCGTCGAGCGGCGGTGTTGCCGGGATCCTTCATGCTTGAGACAGCGTGCGCCGTTGCGGTAGAAGGGGCTCTCACCGCATCCGTTGTCATCGACTCGATTTCCAATCTGGTGTCAAAATCGATGATCGCGGCGACCCTGTCCGATGCCCTCGTGCGCTATCGTCTCCTCGAGACGACCCGCGCGTATGCGCTCGAAAAGCTCATTATGAGCGACGAGTTTGATCCAACCGCTCGACGCCACGCGGAGTACTACCGCGCAGTTTTCGAGCGCGCAGAGTCTGAGTGGGAGACGCACACGACCGACGAATGGCTCGCCACATATGCCGGACGCCTCGATGACGTGCGCGCCGCTCTCGATTGGGCGTGGTCGGCGCGCGGCGACGTCGACATCGGCGTTGCGCTCACTGCAGCGGCGGTGCCTCTGTGGATTGAGCTATCACTGCTGGATGAGTGCCGCGCACGCGTCGATCATGCGCTCGCCAATCTCGATAGGGCATCGATCCGCGGTACCAGAGCTGAAATGCAGCTTTGGGCCGGACGCGCATGGACGCTAGTCAATTCGAGCGTTCCTGTCTCGGAAACGGAGGCGGCGTGGACGCACGCGCTTGAAATTGCAGAGCCTCTCGGACACGTGGACTACCAGTTGCGCGCGCTTTGGGGGCTCTGGACCTGCTACTACACGCGCGGCGAGTATCCCAACGCGCTGGCGCTGGCCGATCGCTTTGTAAAACTGGCCCAAACTCAATCGGACCCGACCGATGCCCTCGTGGGCGAACGCATGAGAGGAACCTCGCTACATTACCTGGGAGACCAGACCGGCGCGCGTTACCAGCTTGAGCGCATGCTCAATCGGTACGCTGCTCCGATTCGACGTTCGCACATCGTCCGTTTCCAGTTCAATCAGCAGATCTTGGCGCGGAAACGGACGATGTGCGAACTGTGGCTGCAAGGTCTGCCCGATCAGGCGCTACACCTCGCGCGCGACAACGTTGAGAATGCACGTACCGTCGATCATGGTTCGCTCTCCTATGCCCTGGCGTTCGGTGCTTGCCCTGTTGCGCTATGGGCGGGTGATCTGACGACGGCGGAGCACTTCGTGACATTGCTCCTCGACGTATCAACGGTCCCCGGTTTACGGGGTTGGAACGACTTGGGGCGCTACTTCGAAGGAGCACTGGTTGTCAGGCGCGCGAATGGCGATTCGCGATTGGGTCTCCTGCGCAGTGCTCTCGACGCGCTGGGTGCTCGTGCAAATGATCTGCGATACCCAGTGTTCATGCGAGAATTCGCAGCCGCGCTGGGGATAGTAGGACCGGTCGACGCGCGACTTGCCGCTATCGAACCAGCGCTTGCGAGATCTCGGCGAGAGACGGTGCATTGGTGCGAGCCTGAGTTATTGCGGATCAACGGTGAGCTGCGGCTGCTCAATGGCGACACCGGCGCCGCTCACGCGCAGCAACTTTTCTTGCAGGGCCTCAATTGCGCTCACGGGCTGGGCGCTTTGTCCTGGGAACTTCGCTGCGCAACGAGCCTCAGTCGATTGTGGCGGAACAAGCACCGTATCAAAGAAGCGTATCTCCTCCTCGCGCCGATCCTTGCTCGGTTCGAAGAGGGCTTCGCGAGTGCTGATCTAATGACTGCCAAGGCGCTCCTCGACGAATTGCAGTAAGTAATCCTCGCAGAGCGCCGTTTCCTGCTCTGTATTGCAAGTCTGAACTCTTACCGCGCGTCCAACCAGCGGCGTGGGCGATCGATAGCGCCGGCCGAAGTCAGGAATTTGTCAGCTTTCCGCCAAAGATTCCAGAGCTCGCGCGCGGTAGGGTCAGCACACCAACACACATTTCGGCCCGCAATAGGAGAAAGACTATGGCTAGTGAGCCCATCCGTGATCCGGCTAAGGACACACTGCTTACCCCACAGAACTCAGTTCTTATCGTCATTGACTATCAGCCGGCGCAGGTAAACTCAATCGCCTCGATGGACCGGCAACTGCTGGTCAACCACATCGTCGGCACCGCCAAGGCGGCGCGGGCCTATGAATTGCCGATCGTGCACTCCACGGTCAACGTCAAGACCGGACGTAACAGGCCCCCCATTCCTCAGCTGCGCAAGGTGCTGGACGAGGTTCCGACCTACGACCGCACCACCATCAACGCATGGGAGGACGTCGAGTTTCGTAAAGCGGTCGAGGCCACGGGCCGCAAGAAGCTGATCATGGCAGCGCTGTGGACGGAAGCCTGCCTGACCTTTCCCGCACTCGACGCTCTGAAGGAAGGCTACGAAGTGTATGTGGTTGCTGACGCCGTGGGCGGCACTTCCGTCACGGCGCACGAGATGGGACTACGCCGGGTTGAACAGGCCGGTGCCAAGATGATCAGCGTCACGCAACTATTTTGCGAACTGCAGCGTGACTGGCGGCGTCAGCAGACGGTTCCCGCCTTCATAAGTATTTTCATCGAGACGGGCGGCCCTGCGGGATTGGAGTTCGCCAGCGCTGTGTCGAAGGACTGATGCAGTCACAACATGTTTTCAATGATCGCATAGGACTAAGAACGCATGTTTACACAAATTAAATGGATCGATGCACCCGCTCGCGCGCTGATGTCGCTGCTATTTCTCTTATCCGGCATCAGCAAGATCAGCGCCGTTGTGGCCACACAAGGTTACATGGAAGCGTACGGGGTTCCCGGGGTCCTCCTCTGGCCGGCGGCCGCGCTAGAGATTGGCGGTGGTGTCATGTTGCTGATCGGCCTTAAGACCCGCCCGCTCTCGATAGTGCTGGCAGGCTGGTGCTTACTCACGGCATTCATCTTCCACGCCAAGTTCGCCGATCAAACTCAGATGATCAACTTTCTCAAGAACATGGCGATGACGGGAGGCTTTCTGTTGCTCGCGAGATCAGGCGCACCGGGCTTCAGCGTCGATGGTCTGCTTGCGTCGCGCAGACCCATGAATCGTCACGATAAGACTGCCTCACCGCGTGCATAAACCAGGCGTACGCCGTGGGCGTCATCACCTGCGAGCGCATGGCCGAAATTCTAAATCGGCAGAACTGCTAGGGACAAGCCAACTTGCGCACGTCCTTGCGATTCCCGTTACTTGAAACAACAACCGGAGGACATTTGACAATGACTACCGAAACATTACTCACGCCCGCCGAGATGTGGAGCGGGAAGATTTACAGCGACGGCTGGAAGGCGCCAGGTCTTGGCACTGCGGAGGTGATCGAGAAGGCGACAGGCGGGAAGCTCGGTGAAATCGGTATCGCATCGGCGAAGGACATATCGGCGGCCGCCAATACCGCGCGTGAGGCACAGAAGGAATGGGCCAAGGTCCCGGGCCCAAAGCGTGGCGATGTGCTCAGGGAGTTCTCGCGCCTCATGCTTGCACACTCGCAGGAAATTGCCGATCAGCTCGTGCGAGAGACGGGTGCGATCCGAGCGAAGGCGCAGTGGGAGGTTCAGATTACACCCCGGGAGTTCCTTGAAGCGGCGGCGCTCGCCAGTCTGCCGCGGGGCGTTTTGACAGCTACCCTGGAAGCCGGATTTCAGAGCATCGCTCGGCGGATTCCGCTCGGCGTGATCGGCATCATCACGCCGTGGAACTCGCCGATCATCCTGGCGGCGCGGGCGATCGGTCCCGCGCTCGCGATGGGCAATGCCGTGGTTCTGAAACCGGACGTGCAGTCGCCAATCGCCGGCGGGGTGGTTTTCGCCAGACTGCTCGAAAAGGCCGGCTTGCCGCAGGGGCTCTTCCATGTTTTGCCGGGCGCTGCCGAGACGGGCGCGGCGCTCGTGAAAGAGCCGCTTATCGACATGATCAGCTTCACAGGCTCGACTCGCGCAGGCCGCCAAGTCGGCTCGGTCGCGAGCGGACTGCTCAAGCGTGTCTCCCTTGAGCTGGGCGGAAATAATCCGTACATCGTGCTGGACGATGCGGACATCGAGGCCGCCGCCAGCGCGGGAGCCTGGGGTGCCTTTTTCCACCAGGGACAGATCTGTCTCACCGGCGGCCGTCACCTCGTCCACGAACGCGTCGCCGACGCCTATGTGGCAGCCCTCGTGAAACGAGCAAAGGCTCTCGTGGTGGGCAATCCTGTCGACGAGAAAGTTCAGGTCGGGCCCATCGTCAACGAGCGTCAGGCCGCCAATGTTGAGCGCATCGTTGCCGAGACCGTCGCCAAGGGTGCCAAAGTGCTGACGGGCGGCCGGCGCAAAGGACTCTTTTTTGAGCCGACGGTCATCACCGGCGTGAAGCCCGGAATGGCGGGGTTTGACGAAGAACGCTTCGGCCCCGTCGCAGTGATCAGCACCTTCCGGAACGACGAGGAGGCGATCGCGCTCGCCAACGCGACGGATTACGGCCTGGTTGCGGCAGTGGTCTCAGCCGATCTCGCGCACGCCGAGCGCGTCGCCGACGGACTTCACTCTGGCGTCGTCCACATCAACGATCAGACGGTGGTGCACGGGATCTATGGCCCGATCGGCGGCGTGGGTGCCTCCGGCAACGGCTTCGGTCACGGCACGGTTAGTAACGCCGATCAGTTCAGCGAGTGGCAATGGATCACGACGCGGCCGCAGATTCCGGCCTATCCGTTCTGATCCGTGCCGGCGGGGACACGGCGCCACGCGCGTCTCCGCCGGTCATCGGGCCATTCTTGTTTTCCGGAGGACTCACTATGAGCATTGATCATCGCATCGATATTGATCGGAAGCTTGGCGTTTCGGCCACGGCCTCAGGATCAGGCAAGACAACGAGAACATGCACGAAGTCAAAGTGGCCTGTCATGTTTCTCGTCGGATCGGCCATCCTCTTGGAAATATCGTTCTCGATTGCTTTCGGCCAAGGCGCGGCGAGCAGGCCGGGCGAGGGCGACTGGTTGCACGTCGACCATGACCTGGCGGCAACCCGCTACTCGCGCCTCAAACAGATCACCAGCAAAAACGTCTCGCAGCTTGCCAAAGTCTGTGCGTACTCCTTCCCGGACAAGGAGCCGTCGCAAACCGCGCCGATCGTGTCTGCGGGCATCATGTATTTGACAACTTCCCACTACACCGCCGCGGTGGATGGCTCCGATTGCCACGTGATCTGGTCGAGCAAGTGGACACCGCGCGACTACGAAACGATGAATACGCAACGCGGCGCGGCCCTCGCCGACGGAAAAATCCTTCGCGGCAGCGCTGATGGCTTCCTGCTGGCGCTCGACGCAAAAGACGGGCACTTGCTGTGGGCCACGCAGATCGCCAATTCGAAGGAAGGCTACTTCATTAGCATGCCGCCGCTGGTCCACGGCGATCTGGTGTATATCGGACCGGCAGGCGCCGAGTGGGCCTCAAAAGGGTGGGTCGGGGCGTTTCGAATCAGTGATGGCACTCAAGTGTGGCGATTCAACATCGTGCCCGACGATGGCGAACCTGGCGCAGACACGTGGGGGCCCGATCCAGCTGCGCGCAAACACGGCGGCGGAAACTTATGGACTCCTCTGACATTTGACGAGGAAAAGAACCTTCTGTACGTGCCGGGTGGCAACCCTGCTCCCGATATCTACGACGAAGGCCGGCCTGGCGCCAACCTGTACACGAATTCGATGATAGCGTTGGACGCTACGACCGGCCGACTGGCGTGGTACCGACAGTTCATCCCGCATGACGTGCACGACTACGATGTCTCGCACGTCGGCCCCTTGTTCAAGGCGGCGATCGGTGGCTCGGCGCGCGACGTGGTCGCCAGTACCGGCAAGGATGGATTGCTGCGGCTTTTGGATCGAGAATCGACCGAGGTCATTTACAGTGTTCCATTCACCACCCGGCTCAACGCTGAAGCCGCCATTACCACGGCAGCAATGCGCGTTTGCCCGGGGACTCTCGGCGGCGAGGAGTGGAACGGATCCGCATACGATGCAAAACTGAATTTGCTGGTAGTGCCTGCTACCGATTGGTGTGCGCGGTTCAAGAGGGATGCGTCGCCGCCGGATCCGCAAAAGGAACACACGCACGGCTTCTACTTCGGCGGAGAAACAGACTTCGATCCGTGGTCAGCCGCCCGGGGGCGGCTCACCGCCTTCGATGCATCCACGGGCAAGCAGAAGTGGCGCTACGACGCCCCGAAGCCGATGGTGGCCGGCGTCACAGCGACCGCAGGTGATCTGATTTTCGCCGGTGAATTATCCGGCGACCTGCTGGCGTTGGATGCCAGAACTGGCGAGGTGCTGCTGCGACGTGCTCTGGGCGGTCCGGCCGGTGGCGGGGTGGTCACCTACACTGCTCGCGGCATGCAAAACGTGGGGGTCGTCTCGGGTTTCGTAGGGGTCTACAACATGATCGCTCCCGAAATCGGCGGCGGAAATACGACCGTCACAATCTTCCGCCTCCGTGGAACATAAGTTCAGTGACGGCACGCTGACCATGTCAATCAGATCAGCAAATGGCAGTGGATCGCGGCGCGGTCAAGGATTCCCGCTTGCCCGTTCCAGTGCGTATCGGCGGGGCGTCACGCGCGTTCTTGCCGGTACGAAACCCATTCTTGCCTATCAGGAGTTTCCTTATGAGCACTACTCATCGCATCGACGTTCATCAGCATGTTGTCCCGACCTTCTGGGCGAAAGAGTTGCCCACTCACGGCGGAGATCCGTCGGGCACTGTCATTCCACAGTGGTCGCCCCAGAGCGCGATCGACATGATGGACTCCCAAGAAATTGCGACCGCGATCCTCTCGCTGACCGCGCCCGGCGTCGCTCGCTGGTACAAAATGGAACGGCGGAAGATGGCGCGCAGGGTCAACGAATACACGGCGGATCTCGTCGCGAAGTGGCCCGATCGCTTCGGCAACTTCGCGACCCTGCCGCTGCCCGACGTGGAGGGTGCTGTTCGGGAACTCGAATATGCGCTCGACACGCTGCGCGCCGATGGAGTGATCCTGCTCGCCAACTATGGACAAAAATATCTGGGCGATACGGCATTCGAACCGCTCTGGGCGGCGCTCCACCACCGCCAAGCCGTGGTCTTCGTGCATCCCGGCCAGCCACCCTTGCCGACGGTGGATGGAGTCGCCGGCCCGCTGGTCGACTACCCGTTCGATACGACCCGAACCGCGGTCCAGCTCGTGCTGAACGGTATCATCGGGCGATATTCGGGGATGCGCATCATCCTCGCGCACGCCGGGGGCTTCCTGCCTTACGCGGCGCATCGCTTCGCCGAGCTCGCTGGCGTCTTCCGGCCCGATGCAGCGGAGCCAGCCGATATTCTGGCCAGTTTTCAGCGCTTTTATTTCGACACGGCGCTGTCATCGAGCCCGGCGGCTTTGCCGAGCCTTAAGGCGTTCGCTGGGAGTAGCCGCATTCTGTTCGGAAGCGACTTCCCCTATGTGTCCGCCAGCATTGTCGCCTCCTTCACTGCGAAGCTGGATGACTACGGTGACCTAAACGCCGACGAACACCGGGCGATAAACCACGGGAATGCATGGACCCTTTTTCCGCGTCTCGTTTCTCGGCAGGACACCGCGTCCGACTAGGGGGTTGCGGTTCGTTGTGCGCGCTATCGCCGTAGCGGATCACGCGAACTTATATTCATTTAGCGTGAGCCAGAATCACGGGGTGGGTGGTTTGTGCATGATCTTACAGTGGGTTATGGTGCTACCTCGTTTCAGCATTCTCTGCCGTTACTTCATTGCGTCGGAAAGCAACAAGTTCTGATATGTTTCAGTTCCACGACAGAACCTGCAGGACCCCTCGGTGCTTGATCTTCCCTTTTCTTTCGCTGTTGCTCGCCACGGGGGCGAGCTGGGCCGTTGATCCCGGCCGGCACATCTCCCAATACGGGCACGCCGCTTGGCGGGTGCAGGACGGAGTCTTCACTGGCGCGCCGTCTGCAATAACCCAAACCGCAGATGGCTATATGTGGATAGGAACCGAGAACGGAGTTGTCCGTTTCGATGGTGTCCGCTTCACTCCGTGGAAACCGGACGGAAATGAGTTGCCGTCGTCGGACATTTTCGACGTGTTGGGCGCGCGCGATGGCAGTCTATGGGTGGCCACGGCCGCTGGGCTGACCCGATGGCACGACGGGGTCGCGGCGAATTTTATTCACGACTCCTCGAACTTCGAACCGCTCGTTGAATCTCGCGACGGAACCATCTGGGTCGTCCGGGAAGAGCGACTCGGGAGTGCAATCGCCAGCATCTGTCAGGTCACGAGTTCAGCCCTGCAGTGTCATCGGGACAGCAGCGATGCGATCCCGCCAACCCCGTACATGGCGATTACCGAAGACACCTCGGGAAATCTTTGGATTGGTTCGCAAACCGCGCTTGTCCGGTGGAAACCGGGCTCCTCCACTGTCTATACACCGCCTGCGCTGGCTTCGCACGCAGGAATTGGAATCAGTTCGATCGCGGCTAATCCGGATGGCTCCCTGTGGGTGGGCATGGCGCTGCGCGGCCGTGGCTTGGGGCTGCAACGCTTCGAACACGGCGTATGGAAATCATTTGTCGTGCCCGGCTTCGACAGCAGCACCTTGGTGGTGCTAAGCCTCGCCTTGGACCGTAACAACACGCTTTGGATAGGCACCTCCGATCAAGGCATCTATCGGATCTCTGGGGAGCGGGTGGACCACTTCGGCAGCGCGGATGGTCTGTCAGGCGACAGCGTACGACGGTTCTTCGAGGATCGCGAGGGAAACGTGTGGGTCACCACATCCAGAGGTATTGATTGTTTCCATGATGTCCGAATTGCCAGCTTTGCCAAACGTGAGGGGATTACCGTAACTGAACTCGATGCAGTGCTTGCGGCGCGTGACGGCACACTTTGGATTGGCGGCGCGAATGCGCTGAATGCTCTCCAGAAGAACAAAGTGACCTCCATTCATGCACCGAAGGGAGTGCCGGGCAATCAGTACACATCGCTCTTCGAAGATCATGCTCACCAAATGTGGATCGGCATCGATGATACTTTATGGATCTCCGCAAACGGCGCATTCCACAGAGTGACTCGGCGGGATGGACGGGACACTGGAGTGATCGCTGACATTACGGAAGACGTAGACAACAACATCTGGGCCGAGAGCATCGGCCCCCCGCGGGCGCTCCTTCGCATTCGGGGCCTGACAGTGGAGGAGGAATTTCCGGCCTCAGTGATCCCCCCGGCTCATACCATCGGGGCAGATCGTGAATCTGGGATCTGGCTGGGTCTTTTGAATGGAGATCTGGCTCGATATCGGCATGGCAACCTCGAGACTTTTCATTTCGAGCACGCGCTGCCTTCTCACGTACTCCAGATTTCGGTTGATCCAGACGGGTCGGTATTGGGAGCGACACCGGTTGGACTGATAGGCTGGCGCAATGGAACCCAGCGTACCCTGACCGTCAAGAATGGCCTCCCCTGCGACGCCGTATTCGCGTTCGTTCGGGATGGTCACGGCGCCCTATGGTTGTATACGCAGTGCGGGCTGATCCAGATTGCCGACGCGGCGTTGCAAGCTTGGTGGGAACATTCCGACGCGAATATTCCGCTCCGAATCTTTGACTCGTCTGATGGCGTCCAACCGGAGGGTGCTCCCTTCCGTTCAGCCGCCATGTCTCCCGATGGACGCCTTTGGTTCGTCAATCTAAGCCTGCTGCAGATGATTGACCCCGCCCATCTGGATGGAAATCTCATGCCGCCGCCAGTGCACATCGAGCAAATCGTAGCGGATCGACGCAACTACTTGCCCAAAGATGGCTTACGCCTTCCTGCCCTCACAAGGGACCTCGAAATCGACTACACGGCGCTGAGTTTCGTGGCCCCACAGAAAATGCGTTTTCGCTACCGGCTCGAGGGTCGCGACACGGCGTGGCAGGATTCCGGCTCGCGGCGACAAGCCTTCTACACGGACCTTCGGCCGGGCCACTATCGCTTCCGCGCGGTGGCATCGAACAATGATGGGATCTGGAACGAAACGGGAGCGGCGGTCGATCTCGAGATTCCCCCAGCATTTTTCCAGACGAAATGGTTTCTTGCGATTTGTATCGCCGCAGGTGCGATGGTACTTTCAATTTCGCTGTGGTGCCTATACAAGATCCGCATCCGAAGCATCGAGCAGCGCTACCGTGAGCGCAAGTTGGCTGCAGAGAAGTTGGAGCGAAGCGAAGGCTATTTATCCGAAGCGCAGCGATTGAGCTCGACAGGAAGCATCGGCTGGAACGTCTCGAGCGGCGAGATTTATTGCTCGGAGGAAACCTATAAAATCTTCGAATTCGATCGAGTGGTAAAGCCCACATTGGAGCTGATACTGCAGAGAATTCATCCCGACGACCGAGCTTTTTCGCAAGAGACTATCGCCCGCGCGTCCAGGGAAAAGACGGATTTTGATTTTGAGCATCGCCTGCTGATGCCGGATGGTGCCGTCAAGCGCCTTCGCGTCAAAGCGCATGCCTTACAGGATGCGTCAGGCAACCTCGAGTATGTGGGCGCGGTGATGGACGTCACCACGATAAGACTGGCGGAGATGGAACTACACAAAACTCGAACAGAGCTCGCACATGCTGCGCGCGTGACGAGCTTGGGCGAGCTGACCGCCTCGATCGCTCATGAAGTCAATCAGCCGCTGGGCGCCGTGGTTACCAACGCAGAGGCCGGTATGAACTGGCTCGATTGCCACCCGCCCGACATGAAAGAAGCCCACGCCGCCTTCGAGAGGATCGCCCGGGAAGGCAATCGGGCGGGTGAAATCATTCGTCGCGTCCGCACGCTGGCAAGAAAGACCGATATCCAGATGGCGCCGCTCGAACTCAATGAGGCGGTGAGCGAAGCCCTTGCCTTGGTGCAGCATGAATTGCTCGGTTACCGGGTATCGATGCGTATGGATCTCGCTACCGCTCTACCGCGCGTCCTCGCCGATCGAGTGCAGCTGCAGCAGGTAATCCTCAATCTGGTATTGAACGGCATCGAAGCGATGCAATCGATCACCGATCGAGCGCGCGAGCTCGTAATCCGCTCGGAGCAATCCGATACACAGCACGTGCGGGTCACGGTGACCGACTGTGGTGTCGGGTTTTCTGCCGAGAATGCGGAGCGGTTGTTCACCTCGTTCTTTACCACTAAATCCAGTGGGATGGGCATGGGGTTATCGATTTGCCGGTCGATCATCGACGCCCACGGGGGCCGCATCTGGGCTACACCCAACCTACCTTAC
>Ga0193727_1000694_pt1 | contig 13370 bp, 3 predicted proteins | sample H2c2metaG_FD_143051 | JGI IMG/M metagenome (GOLD analysis project Ga0193727, IMG submission 143051) | Soil microbial communities from a riparian zone of the East river system, Colorado, United States - H2c2 | ecosystem: Environmental > Terrestrial > Soil > Riparian zone | place: USA: East River...
TATGTTAGACGCTAATTTAAATTATAATTTTTATTATATAAGATGTTAGCAGCAGCAAAATACATAGGTGCAGGTGTAGCATGTTCAGGTTTAATCGGAGCTGGTGCGGGAATCGGTACAGTTTTTGGTTCATTAATTTTAGCCATAGCTAGAAACCCTCAATTAAAAGATACTTTATTTACTTACGCGATATTAGGTTTCGCTTTAGCAGAAGCTACTGGATTAAAGTAAGTAGTCCAGTATAAATAGGGTGAATTGCAAGGAATACTTTATATTTAAAGGCTATTTGCAGCGAAGCTTTTCCTAGTTTTAAAAAGGGAAATGAACGTTCAACGACTAGAAAGTGAGTATACTAACAATAATCTTTCCACGAGCGCCCTACTATATATATTAATCTCTTTCCTAACTTCTCCTAGACGAAATTAACTAGTTAGAGAAAACAACCAAAAGATATATATATGGATGATATAGTCTAATCAACATCGTGAGTTGTTGCTCAGGGATAAAGAGCCCTTTAAGATATTAAGTATTTAAATATAACTTTTTATATTTATTATTTTTTATTTTTTCCTCTACTTAACTATTTTACCTTAAAGCAGAGCAGAAAAAGAGATTATTCGGCCTTTGCCTTGGTTTGTGTTATGATTTGTAGCCTTTTCCCTTTTGCTTTTGTTATTATCCTGATATAATTTTCAGATTTATTATAACGACTATAACGACTACGACTACCCTTTAGGATCGGAGCCGTAGTAACCGAAGCAACAGCAAGGTAGTTAATGTTGTAGTTCTAACGAACACTACTACCCAAGAGGTCATTCAGAAAAGAATACAAACACCGGCTTTTATTATTATTTTTATTTGAACATTTGCTTTCCTGGTCGTCCTTTGCTTTTGAGCTAGGGCAACAAGGCAAGAGAGGCCAGAGAGGCCAGAGAGGCCAGATAGGCAAGAGAGGAAAGAGAGGAAAGAGAGGCCAGAGAGGCCAAGTAATTATAATACAAAAGGTGGCGCAGGCGTGGTGCAGGCGTGGTGCAGGCGTGGTGCAGGCGTGGTGCAGGCGTGGCGCAGGCTCAATGGAAAAATTTTTGTTTCATGTAAATTTTAATAATTATAGTAATAATAGCCCTTGTTCTCGCTACTTCTTTGATAACTAATGCCGCCATTTAAAAGGTCAAGATCATAATATTGATGGCACTAGTGACTGTTTATATAATAATGGTAATTATCAGGCTAATGATAATGATAGTAATAATCAATAACGACGGAAAACTATTTTAAAATCTTTATTGTATTGTTGTATTGAATTGCGCAATAAAAATATACAACAATCCTATTTATCAAATAGATTTAATTCGTAAATATAAAGATAATAAAGAAAAATAGGTGTATACGCTTGAATTAATATTATTAATGGTAAGTTTTATATAGGAAGCGGTGATCCCTTATAGTAATATTAAGTGATTATTCTCAAAATTTATATCTTAAATCCCGATCTGGTTTATATATTGTTAGTTTGTTAGAGCTCCTTATAAATATGGAATGTCTAATTTACACTAGCAATCTGATAATTTATTATATTTTATTATATTTTTAAGATGAAATTAGTGTAATATCTCGCGAACTAAAATATATTAATAGGTTTAAGCCTCTGTTGCATTTGTGCTTTAGCAATTGCTTTTGTTCTTATTTTAATTTTTAGATTTAAAACAAAACTCATAATTCTTATTTTAAGACAAAACTCAGAATTCTGATTTGTGCTTCTCTTGCCTGTGACTGCCTCTGGTTGTTGGTAAAAGACCTACTACCCAATAGGTATAATAAGAATACAAACGAAATTAAAAAAGCAAATTGAATATAAATAAAATCCTTTAGCTGGTAACTCTAAACTAAATGTTATAAACATACACCATAAAATAAAGACAAAAAGCGTAAAGCAGCTTTAGGTAGAAAACATAAAGATGAAATTAGACAACTAATGAGTGAAAAACGTAAAAAAGAAATAATCCTTTTTATGGTTAAAGACATACTTTAAAAAGCCTAAATTTAATTAAATCTGCTGCAACTGTTGCAACTGCTGCAACTGCTACTGCTGCAAACTGCTGCTACTGCTGCTACTCTGCTACTTCTGCTACTGCTGCTACTGCTGCAAAAAAAACAAAAAGCTAAAGCAAAAACAGAATAAATCTATTTCAACTATTTCAAGTAGCGGAGCTTAGAGGTATAAATTACAGAGTTAGAAACTAAAATTACTACTGTTTATTTTTCAATTCGATTCAAAACGAAAACCGCTAAAGCTATAAATTCTGATATTAAAACTATTTAAACTATATTACGTCGTGAAAGTGACAAACAAACAAATAGAAAAAGGTGAAAATATGACTTATAAAAATCGATATATATTATATATATATATTAACAGAGAAAATAATCATACTTAATATATGATAATGTATTTGCTTTAATGATGGCTTTTTTATTATTATATTCTTAATAAAATATAAATTTTAATAAAAATAGTTTAATTATTTAAAAGAAGTACAAGGGTATGGGTAAGCCTATGGGTAAGCCCTGCCCTTTTTTGGTATGGCAACAGAGGCAACAGAGCAAAGGAGCCTCTTTTTTAGCTCTTTTAGCTCTTTTTTGCTCTTTTAGGTGTTGCGTATCTTTTTAAGTATCTTCTTAAGCGTAATAAATTCAATAATAGAAAAAGCTTGAGCCCATTTATATAATATAAATAGTTTTCAAATTAAGTACTACAGTCAACAAAAATCTACAAAAGTAAACAACAGTCAACAACAGAATTATTCTAGAGGATAAAGAAGTTAATAAATTAAATAATTATAAAATGAGCTTGCTATACGTCGATCTTACTTTAATCTTTACTTATTTTGGTATTTACTTTCGTATGTAAAGGTAATATTGCTTTCACACTTGCTCGTTTTTCAGCTAGAAAACCCGTGAGTATTCCACCTACCATTCCAGAAGAACCAAGCGAGCCCAATCCGTTAGATATTGAAAATATCTTTGGATTACAATAAAGAATTCAAAATTGAATGGAAAAAAATAGCTTTAATTAAAATTAAGAGCAAAAATTATTTAACCGTTTGTTTAAACTACAACCCATTTTGTTTTTGTTTTTTGGTGGGGTTTATTAGAGAGCCACTTAATGTTAATTTTACGCGCCATTATGAGGAAATTCTTTTTTTACCCTCAAGTATTAGATTATAAAGTTAGATAGTTAGATAGTTAAATAGTTAGATAGTTAGACTTGTAATAGTACTTATACTTATACTGATACTTATACTGATACTGTTACTGTTACTAGTCTGTTATTAATTATTATTAATTATTATTTATTAAATTTAATTATTAATTATTAATTATTAATTATTTGTTATTAGTAATAAGGGCTTTTATTGCTAATTCTAATTCTAATATAAAAAATGCTAAAGCAGCACAAGTACAAATAAGAATTCTGAGTTTTCCTTAAAATAAGAATTAAATTAAAATAAGAACCAAAGCAAATGCTAAAGCACAAATGCTAAAGCACACAAGGCAAAAGATAGCGCAGGGTAAATAAGCAAGCGAGTATTCTGATAAAAATAAGAGGCAGAGGCTAATATTTGAGGACTAAAAATAAGAACGCTACTGTTTTAAATACTAATAGTATATACTACTCAACAGCAAGCTTTTATTTTTGCTATTGTTTTTATTATTTTTTTTTTATTTGAATACCGACTCTTATAACAATGCACCCTATTCTCTTCCGGATTCGAACCAGAACATGCACTTTAGAAGAATGCGATTCTAACCATTGAACTAAGAGAATTTTGTTAGTTTTACACTAGAGATTCAAAAAAAAATTTTTTTTTACCTCGGTTACGAAAATCAAATTTAATATTTATTTATTATTACCTCAAGATCCAAATTACTAGCACCGTTACTGGCAATAAATTTTACTATTATAGTCTACTAGTCTATTTTTATTTATTAGAATTTCTAACGGAGTTGAACCGCTATTAACTTATTTCAAGTAAGACGGTTTTTCCATTTAAACTATTAAGGCTTAGATCTATTCTTTTATAAGAATATATTTTTTATCCTTACTTTTCTGCTTATTATTTGCAGAGCTTGTAGGAAAAATTGAGTGTTTTAATTTATTTTTTTGTTTTTTGTTTCTTTTTTATTTGACAATTCCTTCCTAAGTTAAATTTTTATTTTTTTCATTGAGTTTATTAGAATTAGAGTTCTTACTATTTTCACCCTAGGAGAAAACATACGAATATCGGATAGCTGCTAATAACGTTAATAAATTAGAAAATTATTTAATTATACAACTATAAAAGCGCAGCGCACACAAAGTGTGGATAAAAATAGAGTTAATATTAATATAAGTAATAATACCGATAGATTGTAGCACTCCTACGGATTCTATAATTAGTCTAAATAAAAAAATTATAGACTTAATTCCTCCCTGGAATACCCCTATACCTATAATAATTAGTCTATTAGTAAATTCAGACTCTTATAAATATCTATTTCTTTTACATATTAACTAATATAATAAATAATAATTACTTAAAGAATAAATAATAATTTAAACATTATCTATCTCTGGCTCTTATTCGGCTATGAAAATGCAGCGGCGGGAACAAAATCATAATATTATAATTGATTTGGTAGTGTTCCTTATTCGACAATTAAATTTCAGCGAGTGTCAAAAAATAAGTAAGGAAGTAAATTTGAATGAATAAGTAACCAGTTAAATAATTAAATAAAAATAAAACAGAACGCCTATACTTAGAGAAAAGAACTAGAATTATATTTAATATTAACTTAAATTAACCTAAAACCTAAAAGAGCGCCTTCAACTTTCGTATAAAATAACTATGATTACATTATTTTAGTACCCTTCCTCCCTATATTTTTTGCTTAAATTCTGAACTAGTGAGGATAGAATTGAATAAAATTGAATGAAAAATTAATAAAATTGTATATAATTGAATAAAATTGAATTAGATAAATTTAGAAGTGTACCCCTTTTTCTGCAATGAATTGCACCTTAGAAAAATAGAACTAAATAGAATTAGATTAATATAGACCCTCTTTACTTTATTTTATAAATCTCCGCGAATCATGCGGAGGAGAATTAATTGAGTTATTTATTTAAATTTAGTTAGAGTTAAGAGTTAGTATTATTTTTAAGAATTAATTTATTTTTATCTGATGTTATCACACCTTTGTGCTAGGTACTTGCAGCAGGGAGCAGAGAATTATATTTTTATTTAGTCTTTATTTTTATAAATTTTATAATTTATTTTTATTTTTTTCTTACCTTACTTTACTTTCTAACTAATTTTCTTACTCACCTCTATACATTAATATTATACTAACTTAAATAAATCAACTAATCAACTAATTATAATAAAAGTTATAAACATAATTTTAAACGATTATCATAGCATATAGAGAATTAATTTAAAGTAGGTTTTTAGTGACTGTGTATAAAAATTATTACTACTAAATATTTATCCTTTGTTATTATAAATTTTATTTAGTGGACCCTGTTTTTATTGTGGGAGTCGCTTAGGTATTAGAACATTAGATCCTCGGGATCTTTTATATTAAAACGTCTATAATAATTATTAAATTTAAGAAATTTTAAGAATGGCTGTTTCACAAGATCAATAGGATGTTTCAGATCAGATAAGGTAATATTGAATTATAAAATAAAGTATTACAAAATTATACTACTACTACTACAAAACTTATTTAGCGGCTGCTCCTTTAAGGTTTATTAAACTTAGTCCTACAGCATTTAGAGTAAGCTCCGCAAATTTTACAAGCTAAGCTTTTTTAACTATTAAGGGCTATTATATTCAGGCAATTATGCGATCTTTATTAGTGAATCTTAAAATTATAACCTTAGGGATACATCTTAGCCTAATGTTAGCCTTTTTAAAAATTTCATTCGAATGGTTACAACTTTTTAATAATAACTAACATAGTAAGTACAAACAAAGGCTTACTTGACAATTTAGTTATTTTATTGTTTATTCTTAATAACTTAATTTTATATATTAGCCTTTAAAACATACAGTTTTTTAAATTTATTTCTAAATTAAATCCTATAACATATATAGGTTTTACAATCTTTTTCACTTGAATAGTTTTTTCTATTATTAACGGATTTTCTATATTTATTTTTAATGAAGTGCCCTTTTTTTAGTTTGTTTTAAATTTTTATCACTTTTAATTTTAATCCTCATTAATCTATATTTAATATTGTAAAAAATAAAGAGAAAAAATTAATAAGCTAAGCTTTCTACACTCCGAAAGAGGGTAAATAAAAATCGAGGAAATTAGCCGTGGCTATTGGAGACTTTCTGGAAAATATTGGTAGTCTTATAACTCTAAAGAATTAATATAAGGAGCAAAAACAACACACAAAAATGTTATTTGAAAATATAAAGGAAAGGGACATAGAAAAGGATAAAAACACATCTAATAACTCTAATTCTACGTACTCCAATCATTTCAAATCTACTAAGAAAAAATTAACTGTATTGGAGGAATATGCTCTTAATTCTAAATGAACTGAACATTATGAAGAAAACAAAAAAAAGAAAGGGTTTTTTATTGAAGGGTCGCCAGACTCATCAGAGTCCTCAAATCGGTAGCTTATATAAAAATTGAGCAACAATTAACAGGTAGCCTAAAATTGAAAACTCTAATTATTTACACTGCATCAGGGAGAGTAGCCCCACTCGAAGATCTTATAAGTAATTAAAAGGTATAAACCTTAAGGCTTTGTAGCCTAGTAATTTATTAAATTTATTCAAGGATTCTTAAAGATTACCACTTCAAGTTAAAAGCTAGATCTGTGGAGTAAACTCCAAGATTTTAATAAAAAATAAATTAATTTGCTAAATTAGTTAGTAGTTAGTTGTAAGTTAGTTAGCGGCGCAAGCTGCTACAACTTAGCAAGCTATATAGCTACTAACTAACAACCAACTAACAACTAGCTAAAAATAATAATAAGAATTTAAACCCCTTTTTGCAAATTGCAACAAACTATAATAAATATAGGTTTATTTTTTTGTAGTTAAAAGCTCAGTACTTAAGTAAATTAGGAATAAATTAGGTATAACTTCTTTTATTTAAGTATACTTGTTCAGAAATACTATTGTATTGAATCTTTATTTACAAGATTTAAATCCTTATATCTTATATTTGTTATTAGTTTCTGGGCTTACTCTTACAGGATCAACGTTATTTTGGTATACTTAAGGTAATAAAGACTCCAAAGCTGCGCTCCTTAGGATAATTTGCTACCCCTAGCGTGCTGCCTTCGAGGAGGAGCATAAGCGTAGCGCTATTGCATACGTAGAAAGAGCTAGCAAGCAAACGGAAGGCATGCAGCTGAGTCAAACAAGTTAGTTATTTGATGGTCTCTGACATCTAGTTTACATAATAGCCATAATAGTTGCAGAGTTGATTTGGTACTATGAATGGTTAAAATTATAAGAATAAGCAGAAAGCTATAGATTATATTATATTATATAGTATATTGTATATTATTAGATACAATATAGCAAAAACATAGCTCGCCTAGTAAAAAAAGGCTTAAATGAAGAATGTTTTCAAAGTAGGGGTCTAGGTAAACCAATGGACACAAGATAATTGAGTTTAGTAGAATAAAATTAGAGTAAGAAGGTAAAATACCGCTTATACAACTTATACAACAGCTAGGTTAAAGTTAAAATCCCCTCCCATGTCAATTAAATTATATGGTAAAAGGAAGAACCTACATATTTTAAAATCGTGGAGGAAGTTATTAACTCTATTATTCACTGGATTGAAAAAGAAAAAGGGAAAAACCCAAACAAATTAAGAAAATTAAGAAAGAATAACAAAAAAACAAATGCTAAAGTAGTAGGTCAGAGACCAACAACTAAAGCAAAACGCTAAAGCAAACAAACAAAAAACAAAAAATAAATATTAGTATTATAAGTTAAAAGAGTTAGTTCAGAGTATAATAAATATAGAATTAAGAAAATAATTACACATATTGATATTGACTATTATATTTACCTAGTAGTAAATACCCCATATGCCTTATTTAGTTAAATTACTTTACTTTAGTTTACTTTACTTTAGTTTACTTTACTTTAGTTTACTTTACTTTAGTTTAGTTTACTTTACTTTAGTTTAGTTTAGTTTACTTTAGTTTAGTTTAGTTTACTTTAGTTTAGTTTAGTTTAGTTTTATACTTAATTGGACTTTAATAGAATAACTATTTAGCTAAAGGTAAATAACACAGTCATCACTCTATTAAACTTTCATTCTATTTTCTGGTTTTCTTTTTCAACCTTTAAATTGTTGATTAAAAATTCTAAGCTTTGCTTATTTCATTAATAAATAATACAAGGGATGATATTATTTATATTTTCCTTACTAGTTTATGGTATTACCCCTTCCAGCCTATGTTGCCAGTCTCATATTTAGTGAAGAATTGATACTCCTTCGATAGTTTCTCCTCTTTCGTAGGCAGACTATAGTTAAGTTAAGTTAAGTTTAGAGTTTAGTGAAGTTAGTTTAGCAAAAAATTAAGTTATTTTATGTTATGTTATATTAACTATTAACTATAGTATTTGATTTGCTTTCAATGTTACCTTGATTTCAGGACTCTCCTGCTCAGCAGACAACCTTAAATTTAGTGGTATTATCGAATCTATAACAATAACAATATATGCTCTTAAGAAAAACTTGGTCGTGGTTATACTATGTGGCCATGTCCACGTAATAATTAACAACTAGTTGGTAGCAAGCTCCAATTAAACAAACAAACAAACAAACAAAAATTGCACGTGGGTAACTACCACACCAAATAACTAAATCTATTAAAAACAAACAACAAACATCTATTAAAAACAAACAACAAACAAATGCTAAAGCAAAAAAAAAGAATTCAACGAGAGTTGGTTCTGTTTATAGAAACTTATTAGAAAAAGGGGGGGGGGTTAGATTTTTCAATTAAGCTTACGTAGTAAAACAACCTTATTTTGGTTTGAGAGGGAACGAATTTAAATCCTAAAAAAAATTGTCCTTCATTCTAAGCTTTAGCTTTGTTACAAACAAACTAATAAATTAGCCTTTTAAAACACTTAGTTAGTTGTATTTTCAGTGGTTAAATTATATTTTTGTGGCCTCACTTAGTATTTAAGGGCATATTTTTGTTTCTATGATGCTAGGAATAAACATACCAGGCAGTAAGAGAAAAAACCTTATACACAGCGTACGACACTCTGTGCTATACCAGACTAGGCCTTTATTTTGTACTACGCGGCTACACTTCGAGGCTACCAGAGAGAATGGCACTAATAAATATAAAAATAAACAACAAAAAAAATTAAAATAAAAAATAACTTTCTTATCTGTGAACTAACCATATTTACTCTATGTAGATTTAAGCTCTAAAAGAATAGAGGGTAATTAGATAAGACAAAATTTCAAATAACTAGCTTCTACTTTAAGTTTAATTGCTTTGAGCTCTAAGGTTTTAAACCTATTAATTAAAAACAAAAGTAACCCCACATTTATTACAGGAAACAACAATGAAAATTGAATAAAATTTAAAAAACAACAAACAAAATAACAATGAATATTCCTACTTTATTTTTTTTTCTTAGTATGCTATTACAAGCATACAATATTTTTGCTGATATCTTAATCGATTTATTTTATAGTTTCTATACCTTATATTTACAATTTGAATGATTTCAAATTAAATTACTTTTTTGGCTTTTTTTCAGGGATTCTGATATTTGAATACTTATTGAAGTCTTAAAACCAGAGCCTTTATTAAATTCTAGCATTTTTACAAAAGTATTTCTTCCGTTAAAAATATTTAAAAATAAATCCAAAACTGAAAAAAACAACACCTGATATGTGATATTTATAACAAGCGTACAAATAATAAAAAAGCTTTTAGCCTTAGAACTCTTCCTATTAATATCCCACTCTTTACCCCTACTTTTTACTGGATTAGCTGTTACACAATGTAAACTTCAGAACTTTATACTTAGACCTTTACTGAATTTGGGTATAGAATTAATAAAATTTGATTATTGAAGCCTTGACCCTTGAACAGTATTTTTTTATGTGTATTTTTCGTTAAGCGCGCTGTGCTTAATATACATTATATGATTTATAATTTATAATTGAACAAAAATTTGAATTTATTTACAGAATTATTACCGAGCCTGGCTCTCGTATTTATACGACTGTCTTAGCTCGAACCCCTCTGAATTATTTGTTATTTTTTTTAATCCTGCTTTTTTTTTTTTTTCATCTGGAATGGCCTGTGGCTGTTTAAGTGAAAGTGGAATTAGCAGTGTACCTGACCATGGTGATTCTAGAGTTGAAGTATCTTTAAACTTTGGAGAGAGAACAGTGATACAAAATATCCATACAGATTGAGATCCTCATTTTTCCTTCTCACGAAGTTGTGATGAAGATCTTAGATTTAAAGTAGTCCCACCCTATGAATGTGCAAGGATAGAAGTACAAGTAGATGTACAGGTAGAAGTTAACACAACCCGTTCAAACAGTTAAACTTTGAACATTGTTCCCACTGTAAGCTCTGTGGGTATAAAGTAAAATTAATAATAACAAAGTATGGAATTTTTGTTAGAGTTTATTCGCATCGCTTCGCTTTTGGGAAACTTTAATTAATATTAGAAAGATCTTAATTATAATTGGAAATTTATAAGTGTTAAGTGCTTTAGCATTTTGTTTTTTGTTTGTTTTTTTAGGGTTAATAATTGATTAATCATTAACTTTTAATAACAATTTAACCCCTTTACTTATCCTATTTATGGAATCTTAATTAGTTATTCTTTTCCTTTAACAATTAATAATTCAAGAAGATGGAAAAATGCTCTTTGGTTTGAGTTTTATTATTTTTCTGATAAATATTTTGATGGTAACTTAATAAAAAATAATGGGGTTGATATTTTAAATCGAGCCCGTTATAAGATAATATATTTATAAATTATATGATAAGAAGAAATACGATGCTGTAGAATTAATAAATATTGGTGATGAGGGTTTTAATGAATTGAAATCAGTTAATGCAAGAGGTTACTAATGCAAGAGTTTACGCTTCGTAGATTCGTTAGATAAAATATTATTTGTTAAGATAATACTCCTACCATCATTCGAATTTAGGTTCGGAGCTAAGAAATTAGGTAATAATGACTTGTGTTTAACGTTGTGGTATAAATTTATTTTATTGTTATTACTTTCTATTACTTAGTTGTTTAATAATTAAAACTTTTAAGGAACGGGAGCATTTAATTTAATTTAATTTAATTTTACAATGATAATGAATTAAAGATTAACCCCCTTTAATAAAGAAATTATTGACTAGATTTGATCAATAAGATACATAATACATATACAGGATTCGATAGGTCATCTGATTATTTTTATTGTTTTACCTAACTTATTTGAGTGGGTGTCAAATAATTAAAAGAAATTTAAGAAGAAGTTTATTTATGTGCAAACTGCTATACAACGAATAACACTGTAAAGGTTCCTCTAGACAAGAACCAATAAATTAGATAATTCTATATACATCCACTTGTATGAGGAGATTTATAAATAAAATACTTTTAAGAATAAAGCAGGTAAGAAGAACGGATACAAATATATTTACTCTGTTCCATTTGTGCTTTAGCTTTTGTGCTTTAGCAATTGTTCGGATTGGAAGACAAAACTCAGAATTATTATTGGAAAAAAACAAAAAACAACAAAAAAAGTCATAATTCTTATTTGAAGACAAAAGTAAGAATTCTTACGACAAAAGTCAGAATTCTGATTCTGATTTTTATAAGAAAAAAAGCAAATGCACAAGGGCACAAGGGCACAAGGGCAAAGGCTACAAATAAGAACTCACAACCAAGGGAACATATCTGGTGCTGCGCTAAGGCATCAGGGTGCTTGTGTAAACAAAAGCGAGTATTCTTATTGGACTTAAATTTAAGAACAAGAGAAACAAAAAGCTAAAGCACAAAAACAAATGCTAAAGCAAAAAAGGATAGCCGAAGGTTAAAAGGAAATGTTCGTTTATTTCTGAAAGACATCTAATAAACTAAAAATAAATAAATAAATAAAAGAGTATTAGAATTAAGCAGCGAGATGGTGTAATTGGTTATCACGATAACCTCATGAGTTATTAATTAAAGTTCAAGTCTTTATTTCGCTAAATTTAAATTTATGATAAATTTTTCTTGTGCCAGACTTCCACCAATTAGTCTGGTGTTTGAAGGGTATTAGAGCAGAAGATACTCCTAATAGTAAGGGTCTTTGGATGTTGCTCCCTTGCAGTAGATTAGTTGTATAAAAATACAACAGTCACAAAAATTTATTATATAACACAAACATGAATCTTATAAATTCAACCTTTAGCCTTTAGCACATTCGAGAAAACCAATTTAATTGAAATATTTGCAGCCATCTTTTTCAATTTTAGATTATCCGTAGTCCTAACTAATTTAGCTCCTCAGCCTTGGCATTTTTTTTATTTAAAAATAGTGTTGCTGCTGCAACCCTTTTAGGTTAGGTTCTAGTTTCGGTTTTTATTTTAAATTATTATTTGTTTTCTTTTTAATTATCGTTAATCTATATTTATTCATTTCAAAATTAATTTCAAAAATAAAGAGGAAAATAATAAGGTGGAGTATCTACATTCTGGATTTGGTTATGGTTCGTTACCCCAGCCCACCCACATACAGAAATATTAGCAATATATTTAGCAACTTTGTTTTTTGGAAATATCAGTGCTCTTATTACTATAAAATTTTAATATCAGGCCACTACAGGCCACTACAGGCCACTACAGGCCACTACAGGCCACTAAATCAATTCAACTAAATTAGAACAGGAGGCACAAGAAAAGGCTAATAAAAATGCAGAGGTAAGAACTATCAAGGATAAAACATGAAACAGAAGAAGAAAACAAACAAATGCTAAAGCAAAATGCTAAAGCAAAATGCTAAAGCAAAACAAAAAATTAAAAGAGAAAGCAAAGAGCAAAGAGAGAAAATTGATTAATAAGTTAAGAATTTGTGGTGTGATGTGGTTGATTTACTAAATAAGTAATTTAAAGAAGGAAATCGCTAGTAAAGCTAATAACTGTAACCACAAAACAAACAAATGCTAAAGCAAAACTAACTAAAAACTAAAGCAAACTAAAGCAAACTAAAGCAAACTAAAGCAAACTAAAGCAAACTAAAGCAAACTAAAGCAAACTAAAGCAAACTAAAGCAAACTAAAGCAAACTAAAGCAAACTAAAGCAAACTAA
>Ga0193727_1000695_pt1 | contig 13366 bp, 18 predicted proteins | sample H2c2metaG_FD_143051 | JGI IMG/M metagenome (GOLD analysis project Ga0193727, IMG submission 143051) | Soil microbial communities from a riparian zone of the East river system, Colorado, United States - H2c2 | ecosystem: Environmental > Terrestrial > Soil > Riparian zone | place: USA: East River...
ACCTGGTCGCCGCCGACGCGATCGAGCGCACCCGGCGCAACCGGCCCGGGATCGGGTTCGAGACCGACCTCGACGAGTCGATCGTCTATGGCGCTCCTTCGACGATCGAGCGTGCGGTCGCCAACCTGCTCGACAACGCGGCCAAGTGGAGCCCGCCCGGCGGGCAGGTCGAGGTGGCGGTGCGGCAGGGCGAGCTCTCGGTGCGCGACCACGGCCCGGGAATCGCCGACGAGGACCTGCCGTACGTGTTCGACCGCTTCTACCGCTCGCGCACCGCGCGCGGGCTGCCCGGCTCGGGCCTCGGCCTCGCGATCGTCAAGCAGGTGGCGGAGTCGCACGGCGGCTCGGTCGTCGCCGAGCGGCCGCAGGACGGCGGGACGCTGATGCGCCTGCGGCTGAACGGCAAGCGCTCCGGCTCTTAGGCACTTTTCACGGCGTTTTCAGCTGCCTCTCAGGGCTGGGTGGTTCTCTGGGTCCGTCAACCGGACCCCAAGGAGGACACGATGCGATCCAAGCAAGAGAGAACCATTCCCGCCCCTCGACAGCGGTTCCCCAGCACCGTCCCCCCGACGCCGGCCGAGGAGCAGGCGGCGAGCTCCAGCTGGGAGCGCCGCGGCCTGCTCGGCCGGCTCGTTCGCCGAGGGTAGCCCGTGCCGAAGCCTGTCTCTCGGATCGTGGAAGCCCGCCGTCGCGCCGCCCATGCCAAGCGAGCGGCAGTTGCCTTGGCGGCGGCGGGCTTCCTCGCGGTCGCCTTGCTGGCCAAGGCGAGCCACCCGGCGCGCGCGCACGGCACGAGTGGCGGTCAGAGCGCCTCGCGAAGCACGACGCAGCAGTCCAGCGGGAGCTCGTTCGGCTTCGGGTCGGGCTCGGTGGAGCCGTCGGACGGCTCGCAGCCGGGGGTGCAGTCGAGTGTCTCCTGAGCCTCACCGCTTTCGCGCGATGGGCACCGACGTCGTCGTCGGCGGCGCCTCAGCTGCCGAGGCGGAAGCGATCGAGCGGCTCTTCGCCGACTGGGAGCAGGTCTTCTCGCGTTTCCGGCCCCAGAGCGAGCTCAACCGCATAAACGCCGACCCGGCGCCCGTCGCGTTCGTCTCGAGGCTCTTCGCGTCGGTCGTGCGCGACGCGCTCGAGGCCGCCGCTGCCACCGACGGCCTGGTCGACCCGACGCTAGGCGGCGCGATTGTGGCTGCCGGTTACGACCGAGATTTCGCATTGCTCCCGGCCCGCGACTCCCAGCCGCCGAGTCCGCCGGTGCCCGGCCGATGGCGGTCGCTTCGCCTGTCCGGGCGCCTGCTCACGCGGCCGCCGGGAACGGCGCTCGACCTGAATGGCGTCGTCAAGTCGCTCGCGGTCGACGCCTCGCTCGAGCTGCTCGAGGGCGATGGGTTCGTCGCCGCGGGCGGCGATGTCGCAGCCGGTGGCGCCGTGGCCGTCGGGCTTCCCGGCGGCGGGTCGTTGCGCCTGCGGTCGGGCGGCCTCGCCACGAGCGGAATAACCGTTAGACACTGGCACCGCGGCGGCAGGCTGCAGCACCACCTGATCGACCCGCGCAGCGGCCGGCCGTCTACGTCGCGGTGGGACGAGGTCACGGTCGCAGCGGGGAGCTGTCTGGCGGCCGACGTCGCCGCAAAGGCAGCGTTCCTCCTGGGCGACGACGGCCCGGGCTGGCTCGACGGCCGCGGGCTGCCGGGCCGGTTCCTCGAGCAGGGCGAGCTGCTTGCGAACGACCGCTGGCGCGCGAGCGTCGAGCCGGAGGCGGCAGTCGCGTGACCTGGTACCTCGCTCGCGCGGGCGGGATGCTCGCCTACCTGCTGCTCAGCTCCTCGGTCGTCGTCGGGCTGCTGCTCTCGGGACGTGCGCGAATGCGGCGCTGGTCGCGGTTTGCGCTCGAGGACGTGCACCGCTTCATCGGCTTCCTGGCCGGCACCTTCATCGTCATCCACGGCGCCTCGCTGCTGCTCGACAACGTGGTGCCGTTCTCGCTCGGCCAGCTACTCGTCCCGGGCACCGCGGGCTACCGGCCGCTCGCCGTCGCCCTCGGCGTGGTGGCGGCGGAGCTGCTCGCCGCGCTGGCGCTGACCAACCACTACCGCAAGCGGCTGCCGCACGACCTCTGGCGTCGTCTGCACATGCTCAACATTGCCGTCTGGGGCCTCGCGCTCGTGCACGGCCTGACAGCCGGCACCGACGCGTCCACGACCTGGGCGCTCGTGCTCTACGCGGGCTCGGCCTGGGTCGTGCTCGCGCTGCTCATCCACCGGATCTCCCTCCACTGGACCCCCGTAAGATCGAACGAAAGGAGCACGCAATGGCAATGAGACGAAAGGTGATCGCAGGAGCCGCGGCCGCGCTGGCCGTCGGCGGCGCGGGTGCCGGCGTCGCGGCGACGAAGCTCGCGGCCAACTCTCCAAGCGAGGAGAGCAAGGCGATCGTCAACGACGCGGCGAAGAACCTCGGGATCGAGCCGAGTAAGCTGAGCGCCGCCTTGAAGCAGGCCTATGAGGACCGGATCGACGCGGCCGTCGCCGCCGGTCGGCTGACGAAGGCGCAGGGCGACGAGCTGAAGCAGCGGATCGCGTCCGGCGACTTCCCGCTCCTCGGACCGCCAGGCTTCGGCCACCGGCCTGGCGGACCCCAGCTCTTCTACCACGACCTCGACGGGGCGGCGAGCTACCTCGGGCTGACCGAGCAACAGCTCCACAACCAGCTCGAGAGCGGCAAGACCCTCGCCGAGGTCGCGAAGGCGCAGGACAAGTCGGTCGACGGCCTGAAGGACGCGATGGTCAAGGAGCCCAAGGCGAAACTCGACGCGGCCGTGAAGGCCGGGCGGCTCTCCTCGGCGGAGGAGCAGCGCATCCTCGCCGACCTGGAACGGCGGATCGACGACCTCGTCAACGGCAAGCTGCCGGACCGCTTCCCCCGGCGGCACGGCTTCGGCTTCCGCGACCGGCAAGGCCCGCCTGCGGCCTTCGCCGACCCAGCAGCCTGACAAGCGCGAGCACCGCGCACGTGCCCGGTACCCTGGGCGCGTGCGCGAGCTCGCCGAGACGATCGAGCGCTGGCGGGCGCGGGGTGACCGCGTCGCGCTGGCGACCGTTGTGGCCACAAGGCGCTCGGCGCCGCGGCCGGTCGGCTCGAAGCTCGCCGTCTCCGAACGGGGCGAGCTCTATGGCTCGGTCTCGGGCGGTTGCGTCGAGAGCGACGTCGCGGTCACTGCCGCCGAGGTGCTCGCCGACGGCACGCCTCGGCTCCTGACCTACGGGATCGCGGACGAGCAGGCCTGGTCGATCGGCCTCCCGTGCGGCGGCGAGATCGACGTCTTCGTCGAGCCCTTCGAGGGCGAGCTGCCGCAAGAGCCGTCCGTGACGGTGACGGTGCTCGAGGGCGAGCACGCCGGCGGACGGGTCGACGCAGAGGTGCCGCCGGGCTCGAGCCGCGTGCTCGAGCTGGACGGCGTCCGCGTCTTCGCCGAGGTGCTCGGGCCGCCGCCGCGTCTGCTGGTGGTCGGTGGGGTCGACACCGCGGAGGAGCTCTGCCGCGCCGCCAAGGCGCTCGGCTGGCGCAGCGCCGTGATCGACCCGCGGCCCGCGCTCGTCACGCGCGAGCGGCTGCCGAGCCCCGACGAGCTGACGGTCGCCTGGCCGGACGAGCTGACCGCAGACGCGGACACCGCGGTCGTCGTGCTCACCCATGAGGAGCGGCTCGACGTGCCTGCCCTGACCGCCGCCCTCGCGAGCGACGCCTTCTACGTCGGCGCGATCGGCTCGCGGCGCACACAGGCGAAGCGGCGCGAGCGGCTGCTCGAGGCCGGCCTCAGCGCAGAGCAGCTCGAGCGGCTCGCCGGCCCGGCGCACACGCCCGCCGAGACCGCGGTCTCGATTCTGGCCGAGGTGCTGGCCGTTCGAGCCGGACGCGCCGGGGGACGGCTCGTCGAGCGCAGCGGCCCGATCCACGCCACCGCGTAATGGGCTGGCTGAGCGAGCTCGTCGAGGAGCGGGGCGGCGAGGCGCTCGACCTGCACGCGCAGACGATCAACCCGCGATTCGTGAAGCTACTGCGGACGATCGGCTTCGACCGTCGCTGGGCCCGCGCGCAGGGCGCTCACCTTTGGGACGACGACGGGAACCGCTACCTCGACCTGCTCGGCGGCTTCGGGATGTTCAACGTCGGCCGCAACAACCCGCGTGTCCGCGAAGCACTCGTTGAGGCGCTCGAGCTCGAACGGCCCGGCTCGGTCCAGCTCGGCGTCGACGTGCTTCCCGCGCTGCTGGCGGAGGAGCTGCTGCGCCGCGCGCCGTCCTCGGTCGACCGCGTCCTGTTCACGAGCTCCGGCGCCGAGGCCATTGAGGCGGCGATCAAGCTCGGCCGTGCAGCTAGCGGCGGCCGCTCCCGCGTGCTCTCGGCCGAGCACGGCTTCCACGGCCTGACGCTGGGTGCGCTCTCCGCCAACGCGAGCCCCGAGTTCACCGACCGCTTCGGCCCGCTGCTACCCGGCTTCGAGCGGGTGCCGTGGAACGACCTCGAGGCACTCGAGCAAGCGCTCGCCCCCGAGGACGTCGCGCTCTTCCTCGTCGAGCCGGTGCAGGGCAAGGGCGTCAACCTCCCCGCGCCCGGCTACCTCGAGGGCGCACAGGAGCTCTGCCGCCGCTTCGGCACACTCTTCTGCGTCGACGAGGTCCAGACCGGCTTCGGCCGCACCGGCCGCCTGCTGGCGCTCGAGCACTGGGGCCTCGAGCCAGACCTGATCACCGTCGCCAAGTCGCTCTCCGGGGGCTACGTCCCGGTCGGCGCGCTGCTGATGAGCGACGCCGTCTACGAGGGTGTCTTCGACTCGCTGCCGAACGCGGTCAGCCACGGGTCGACCTTCGCGCCGAACGACCTCGCGATGGTCGCCGGTCTGGCCACGTTGCGTGAGCTCGACAGCCAGGGCCTCGTCGAGCGCAGCGCCCGACTCGGCGAACAGCTGCTCGAGCGGACGCGGCCGCTGGTCGAGCGTTCGCCGGTGGTCAAGGACGTGCGCGGCCTCGGTCTGATGTGGGCGATCGAGTTCGAGGAGCCCGAGGGCGGCTCGCGCACCTGGAAGCTGCTCGAGCGGATCCAGCCGGCGCTGTTCGCTCAGCTCGTCGTCGTGCCGCTCTTCCGCGACCACCGCGTGCTCAGCCAGGTCGCCGGTCACGGCCTGAACGTGCTCAAGGGGCTGCCGCCGCTGGTGATCGACGAGGACGATCTCGACTGGTTCGTGACGGCGCTGGACGAGACGGTCGCCCGCGCCGAGAAGATGCCGCGCGCGCTCGTCCGCTTCGCCCTGCACGCTGCCAGCGCCGGACCGACGCCGCGCAAGCGGTTGGCCCGCGCGTAGATACTCCGCACGTCCTGACGAGAGGGAGGCACGGATGACGATCGACCTGCGCGTCGTGCGAGCGACGCTGCTGCTGGCGGCGGCGATCCTCTTCTTCGCGGGTGCCGGCCTGGGTATCGAGCACGAGCGCAAGACGCTGATCGTGTGGGGCGTCGGCTTCGGGCTCGTGACGCTCGACCGCCTGATCGTCCTGGCGATCGAGACCTTCTGGGTGCGCGGAAGCTAAGCCTCCATGTCCGCGCGCGGCCGGTCGGCGAAGCACGCGTTCGCCCACTGCTCGGCTGCCTCGACCAGCCGCCCGCAAAGCATGTCGAGCTCGTGCTCATCGTCGGGCAGGTGTTCGGGCGAGACCTCGATCCGCACCTGGTTCAGCGACGCCTCGGCTTCCTCGCCGATCTCGTGACGCTGCTCAGCGACGATCGCCACCTCGCCCACCTTGGGCAGGAGCGACTTGGCGAGCTCGTCGATCTCGGCGGGAGTAGCCCCGCGTCCCGCGAAGACGCCGAAGTTCACTCGGACTTCGACCCCCGGCGGTTCGACTTCTCGCACGCAGAAGGCAATCTGCGGCTCGGCCCTCATCGCAACTCGTATAGCCGCTCGGCTGCGAACCTAACCCTCGCTCGGCTCCCAGCGGAAATAGCGGAGCGCGACGATCACTCCGAGCAGCCCCCAGGCCGCTACTACAGCCACATTCGTGCCCTGCGTCCAGATCGCCTGGTCGTGCAGCATCACGTTGCGGATCAGCCGCAGGAAGTAGGTCAGGGGCAGCACGTCGGCGATCCCGCGCAGGACCGAGGGAAAATGCGCGGCCGAGAAGAAGGCACCCGCGATGAACGAGGCCGGCAGGTAGATCGCGTTGACCACCGCCGAGGCGCCCTCCGCGCTTTTGATCAGGCCGCTCAAGCCGATCCCGAGGCCGCAGAAGGCGACCGCCCCGAGGAGCAGCGCCAGCACCAGCGAGCCGATCCGGTCGGGAGCGGGGATTCCGAACAGGACGCGGCCCAGCAGGATCAGGCCCGCGACCTCGACCGCGAAAGCGGCCAGGAACGACGTGAGCAGCGCCGCGATGTAGGCCGGCGCCGGCAGGGGCGTCGCGCGCAGCCGCTTCAGGATCCCCGATTCGCGGCGGATCACGAGCACGATCGCGAGCCCGGCGAAGGCGATCGAGATCGCGCTGTAGCCAATCATTCCGGCCTGCAGGTAGTGCGAGCCCTTGACCCCGTCGACCGTGTCGTGCCCGTAGGTCGAGCCGAGCAGGACGAAGAAGATCATCGGCAGCAGGAAGGTGAAGAACGCCAGCTCGCGGCTGCGAGTGTAGAGCAGCAGCTCGCCCTTCAGCTCGTGCCGGAAGAGCCTCACTCCTGGTTCTCCTCGGTCAGGCTCAGATAGACCTCCTCGAGGCTGGGGCGCCGCACGACGAGGCCCTCGAGCTCGCGGCCCTCGGCCAGCGCGCGGCCGGTCAGCTCGTTGAGGACGCGGGTGGGCTCGCCGGTCTCGAGCACGACCTCGCGGCCGTTCTCGCGGTAGCGGATCTCGGTGTCCGGCACCGAACCCGTCAGCTCGGCCGGCGCCCCCGAGGCCACGATCTGTCCCTGCGAGAGCACGGCCACCCGGTCGGCCAGCTGTTCGGCCTCGTCGAGGTAGTGGGTGGTCAGCAGGATGGTCTTGCCGAGGCCGCGCAGGCCGCGGATCGTCTCCCAGGCGCGGCGGCGGGCGGCTGGGTCGAAGCCGGTCGTCGGCTCGTCGAGGAAGATCAGCTCCGGGTCGCCGACGAGCGCGAGCCCGAGGTCGAGCCGGCGGCGTTGGCCGCCCGACAGCCGCCGCACCCGTTCGTCGCGCTTCTCCTGCAGGCCGACGAGCTCGATCACCTCTTCCACGGGCCGCGGCTCGCGGTAGTAGCCGGCGAACAGGCGGAGCATCTCCGTCGGCGTGAGGGTCTCGTACATGGCCGAGGACTGGAGCACGACGCCGATCTGCTCGCGCCAATCGCCGCCGGCGCGTGCCGGGTCGGTGCCGAGCACCTCGACCTCGCCGCCGTCGCGCTTGCGGTAGCCCTCGAGGATCTCGACCGTGGTCGTCTTGCCTGCGCCGTTGGGCCCGAGCAGGCCGAAGACCTCTCCGCGCTGCACCTCGAAGTCGATTCCGCGCACCGCTTCGAGCGCGCCGTAGGTCTTGCGCAGGCCGCGGACGGCGATCGCGCTCACGGGAGCTCTAGCGCGAGCATCCCGCCGGGCGGGAAGGCGGGCTCCTCGCCTCCGCCGAGCGCGGCCGCGATGCGGGAGCAGTCGGGCTGGTGGCCGACCACGATCACGGTCTGGCCGCGTTCCTCCGCGGCCGCCCGCACCGCCTTGGCGGTTGCCCCGGGAGCGAGCCGCTCGTCCGGCTCGGGCTTGAGCCCGGCCGGCCGCGCGAGCTCCTGCGCGGTCTCGCGCGCACGCAGGAGCGGGCTCGTCAGGACTGCGTCGGGGACAAGGCCCTCGTCGGCCAGTCGCTGCCCGAGCACCCTGGCGGTGTCGCGGCCTGCCGCGGTGAGAGGCCTCAGCTCGTCCGGCTCCCCGGACGCGGCTTCGGCGTGGCGGACGATCACGAGCCGCACGGGCCGGAGCATAGTCTTCGGTCGTGCGCACCTTTCGGTACGTCGTGGCGGATGTCTTCACCGATACGCCGCTGGCCGGAAACCCGCTCGCGGTCTTCACGGACGCGCGCGGCCTCGACGACGAAGAGATGCAACGGCTGGCACGCGAGCTGAACCTGTCGGAGTCGGTGTTCGTGCTCCCGCCCGAGGCGGGCGGGCACGCGCGGCTCCGGATCTTCACGCCCGCGGTCGAGCTCCCCTTCGCCGGGCACCCCACCCTCGGTTCGGCGTTCGTGCTCGGAGGCCCGCTGCAGCTCATGGAGATCCGGTTCGAGACCCTGTCGGGGATCGTGCCGGTCGCCCTGGAGCGCGAAGGCGATCGCATCGTCTTCGGGGAGATGCTCCAGCCGCTGCCGACCTGGCAGCCGTACGGTGACGCCGAGGCGCTGCTCGCGGCGCTGGGGGTCGAGCGATCCGAGCTGCCGGTCGAGCACTACGACAACGGCGCCCAGTTCGTCTACGTCGGGCTCGGCTCGGTCGAGGAGCTGGCAGCACTGCGGCCGGACGTCGGCGCGCTGGTCGCCCTGTCGGGGCTGCTCGGCGCCTACTGCTTCGCCGGCGAAGGGACGCAGTGGCGCACGCGCATGTTCGCGCCGGGCGGCGGCGTCACCGAGGATCCGGCCACCGGCTCGGCCGCCGGGCCGCTCGCGGTCCACCTCGCCCGGCACGGCCGGATCGGCTTCGGGGAGGAGATCGAGATCACGCAGGGCGTCGAGATCGGGCGCCCCTCGACCCTGTTCGCGCGGGCCGACGGAACGGCCGAGCAGCTCGAGCGGGTCGAAGTCGGCGGCAGCGCCGTGGTCGTCGCCCGCGGCGAGTTCAGACTGCGCTAGTAACTGAACGGGCTAGGCGCGGAGGGACACGGCTTCGATCTCGGGGAGCTCCGGCGTGAGCGCCTGCCAGAAGACGCCGCCGTTCGTGGACTCGTAGAGTCGGTTGCGTGCCGCGTAGACGACGTGGTCGGGATCGTCCTCTGCGATCGCGATCGCCCTCCCGGGTGGCAGCCCGCCGCCGGCCTCGCGCCACGTCCGGCCGGCGTCGTTCGAGACCGCCAAAGGCGGGCGGCGGTCGACGACCGCGATCACGGTCGAGCCCGACGCCGCAGCCGCGACGACGAGCGGAAGCGAGAGCGGCACCTCCTGCCCCTCGACCTCCTCCGACGACGGGCCGAGCACGATGTCCTCCTCGAGGTCGACTTCGAAGACGCCGTCCACCGTGCGAACCAACGCCCTCACGAAAGCGTCCGGGCGAGGACGTCCGCCGCAACCGCGCTTGCGCGGCGAGCCGCGGGCACCGGCGCGTAGCCGGCCGAGCGCGAGACGAGGTAGGCCGCCGAGAACGCGTCGCCGGCGCCGGTCGGGTCGACCCCGTCCGGGAGCGTCCGCGCCGGAACCGGTTCGAGCCGGCCGTCGGCGAAGACGAGCGAGCCCTCGGAGCCGAAGGTGACCAGGATCTCCGGCACGCCGAGCGAGGCCAGCGCCTCGGCCTCCGGCTCGCCGACCAGCACGCGCGCCTCCTCCTCGGCCAGCTTCAGCACCGAGACGTGGCGCAGCACGTCCGGGTCGTACTCGGCGTCGAGCACGAGCGGGCCTGTCCGCGCAGGCCGCACCAGGCCCTGTCCGTCGAACGACACCCGCCGGTCGCGCGCGAGCACGGCCAGGGTCTCGGCCGGGAAGTCCGAGCGGGCGAGCGGCCCGACGTGCACCCAACCCGCCCGTTCGAGCCCGCGCAGGTCGGCGGGTGTCCAGGCCGGGCCGAGCGCGTCGACCACCATCGACCGCACGCTTCCCGAGTAACGGAACGAGAACGAGGCAGTCGAGTCGCCGCCGCGCCAGAGCACCGGCAGGCCGAGGCGCACGAGCGGCGGCAACAGCAGACGACGGTCGGCCTCGGCGCCCTTTGCCGCCACGATCGCCGGCCGGCCGAGCACGCGCAGCGCCCGGGCCGCGTGGAACGGCGCGCCGCCAGCCCGCGGCTCGCCGCCGTCAACGCGGTCGAGCGAGAGGTTCCCGACGACTGCGAGCGGCCGCACGGAGCGAATCTACGCGGTTCGCGACCAGCGTCAGGCAGAACGCGAGCGCGAAGCTCGGCAGCGAGGCCGTCAGCCGCGCGTGTCCGGGGCTCAGATGCTCGACGACGCCGGTCCACCAGATCGGCCCCTGCGGCGACAACCACTGGTAGAGGGCGAAGCCGGCCGCCCATGCGGCGAGGAGCGGCCAGCGCACGCGCGGCCCCTCGAAGATGTCGCGTTCGGAGTAGTGCGAGCCGCGCGCGAGCCAGTCCGCGAGCAGCACCGCGAACAGCGGCACGAAGACCGAGCCGAGCAGATAGAGGAAGGTCAGGTAGTTGCCGAGGTCGATCACGATCGCGCCGGCGGTCGCCGTCGACGCGACGAGCACGATCAGCAGCCGCTGGGAGGCGGCCGGGATCAGGTTCTGCAGCGAGACCGCCGTCGAGTAGATGTCGGCGAAGGCCTCGTCACTCTCGTCCACGGTCAGCATCAGCAGCGCGATCACGGCCAGGGCGCTGCCGGTGGCGACCACGGTCGGGATCTGCGTCGGCTCGCTCAGATCGCGCGAGAGCACGAGCAGCGAGCCGATCCCGAAGCACCAGAGCGTCGGCAGCAGGTAGCCGATCCCGGTGCCGAGGAAGGCGCCCCGCCGGTCGCGCGCGAAGCGGGTGTAGTCGGCGGCGAGTGGCGTCCAGGAGACGATGCTGGCGATCACGAGGTCGATCCCCTGGCCGAGCGTGACCCCGCCGGTGCCCGGCTGGTGCCAGAGCGCATGCAGGTTCGCCTTGTCGAGCACCCACCAGGTCAGATAGACGATCGAGGCCGCGACCGCCCAGACGGCGAACTTCTTCAGGTAGCGACGGACGAAGCCGATCGGGCCCAGCAGCCCGAGCGCCAGTGAGATCGCACCGAAGACCAGCGCCCAGAGCCAGCGCTCGCGGAAGCCGAAGACGCGCTCCGAGAGGGCTGCGGCCGCGGTCGAGATGATGATCAGCTCGAAGGTCGACCAGCCGAGGTTCTGGGCCACGTTGAGGACCGTCGGCGCATAGGAGCCGCGGCGGCCGAGCGGCGCGCGCAGCACCACCATCCCCGGCACGCGCGCGTCCGCACCGATCGCCCCGGCCAGGCCGAGCAACACGTTCCCGGCGAGCGCCCCGATCACGATCGCGAGCACCGCCTGCGGCAGCGAGAGCATCGGCACGAGCCCGGCGGCCGCGACGATCACGAGCAGGCTGACCGAGAGGTTCCCCCAGAGCAGCGTCAGGTCGAAGAGACCGAGCACGCGCAGGCGCTTCGGCACAGGCGTGATGCCCCAACTCGGTGTCTGCTGCTGCTCCATCCGCTCCCTTCGCTGGTGCGAGCCAGATCAGGTTCGACGGGTGTGATCTCAGCCGCTTGCCGCGGCACCCCGGGACCGGCACTGTATCCGGCGATGGAACGGCGGCGCAGACGGGATCGGCTGACGCCGATGAGCGGCGAGCTGCAGTCGATGTTCGACTACGAGCCGCCCGATCCAACGAAGGTCGAGAAGCCGAGACGGCGGCGCCGGGAGCAGCGCGCGCCGACCACGCGCCGCGCCGTGATCCTGCGCGGGCTCGTGCGGTTGGCGCTGCTCCTCGGCGGCTCCGTCGGCTCGGTGGTGCTGATCGGTTGGCTGGTGGCGCGCCACTCGGGCAGTCCGCTCGGCGACGTGCTGCCGACGGCCTTCTACTTCGCCGGCGCCGGGGTCGGCGTGCTGGCCGTGCTGGGCGGGACCGGTGTCGGCCGCTCGTATCGCTCCTACGGCAGCTACGGCGCGGAGGCGGGCGTCCCGCGGCAGCGCGCGGTCAACAGCTCGGTCTTCTTCGGCCTGCTCGCCTTGTTCCTGTTCGGCCTCGGGCTGGCGCTCGACTACCTGCTCTAGCTCTGCTTCACCGGGGCGGTGAGTGCCGCGACAGCGCCGAGGCCGACGAAGACCGAGCCGGAGACGTAGCGCTGCGCCGCAGGGAAACGGCGACTGCGGCGGAGACGCTCGCCGAGCGTCCCGGCGACGAGCGCCCACGCGCCGTCGCTGAAGAAGCCGAGCGCGGCGAACAGCAGGCCGAGCGCGAGGATCTGCAGCCAAGGCGTGCCTCGGCCCGGGTCGACGAACTGCGGCAGGAAGGCGAGGAAGAAGAGCGCCGTCTTCGGGTTGAGCGTGTTTACGACGATCCCCTGGCGGTAGAGCCGGCCGAGGTCGCGCGTTCCGCGCGCTGGTGCGCCGACCCCGCGCTCCCAGCCGGCCAGGCGGCGGATGCCGACGGCGATCAGGTAGGCGGCGCCGACGTACTTGACGACGTCGAAGGCGAGCGCGGAGGACGCGAGCAGCGCTGAGAGCCCGACCGTCGCCGCCACGATGTGGACGAGCGTTCCCGTCGTGATCCCGGCCACGGAGACGATCCCGGCCCGTCGCCCGTGCGACACGCTCTGCGTGACGATGTAGAGCACCGACGGCCCCGGGACGACGAGCAGCAGCAGCGCGGCGCCGACGAACAACGAAAGTCGAGAGGGATCCGGCACGCCGCCGACGATACCGTTCGCACATGGCCGGCACGATCGTCGCGATGGGCGGGATCTCGTGGGAGGACGAGGAGCGGCGCCCGCTCGAGGACTACTGGCTCGGGCTCACGAGCGCCGAGCGGCCGCGCGTGCTGGTCGTGCCGACGGCCATCGCCGACGCGGCCGAGCCGACGCTGAACCTCGTCACGCAGCTGCACGATCGCGCCGTCGTCTCGCACCTGCCGTTCTTCCCGTGGCCGCCGAGCGACTTGCGGCAGCTCGCCCTCGGGCAGGACGCGATCTACGTCTCCGGCGGGAACACGGCCAATGCGCTCGCGATCTGGCGTGTCCACGGCTTCGACACGATCCTGCGCGAGGCGTGGGAGGCAGGCGTCGTCCTCGCCGGCTGGAGCGCCGGGATGATCTGCTGGTTCGAGGCCGGCGTGACCGACTCGTTCGGCCCGCAGCTCGAGGGGATGCGCGACGGGCTCGGCTTCCTGCCCGGTAGTGCCTGCCCGCACTACGACGGCGAGGGCGAGCGGCGGCCCGTCTACACGCGGCTGGTCCGCGACGGCTTCTCGCCCGGGCTAGCGGCCGACGACTGCGTCGCGCTGCGCTTCGACGGCACCGCACTGGCCGAGGTCGTCAGCTCGCGCGATGGCTCGCGCGCCTACCGGGTTACGCCGGACGGCGAGGAGCCGCTCGAGCCGCGTCTGCTCAGCGCGTGAACCGCGCCGCCTCCTCCGAGCCCCCGGTCGCGTCGCCTGCGCTGTAGGAGTGCGCGCCGGCTCCGGCCAGCCGTCCCGCGTCGACGATCAGGTACTCCTCGCGGATCGGCCGCCCG
>Ga0193727_1000697_pt1 | contig 13360 bp, 12 predicted proteins | sample H2c2metaG_FD_143051 | JGI IMG/M metagenome (GOLD analysis project Ga0193727, IMG submission 143051) | Soil microbial communities from a riparian zone of the East river system, Colorado, United States - H2c2 | ecosystem: Environmental > Terrestrial > Soil > Riparian zone | place: USA: East River...
TCAGTTGCAGTTTTCAGTTGCAGTTGCCGTTAGATAATGAGGCTGAGCGGATTCTCGAAGTACCGTTTCAGCGTCTGCAGGAATTTCGCCCCAGTCGCGCCGTCGATCACCCGGTGGTCGCAGCTCATCGTAACGCGCATGCGCTGGCGGACTTCAAGCGCGCCGTCGATCACGACCGGCTTTTCCTCGACGCCGCCGATCGCCAGAATGCCGGCTTCCGGCGGGTTGATGATCGCCGTGAACTGATCGATTCCGAACATCCCGAGGTTGGAGACGGAGAACGTCGAGCCGGTGTACTCCTCGGGCATGAGCTTGCGCTCGCGTGCCTTGTTCGCCAGCTCGCGCGCCTTAGCGGAGATCTCCCATAGCGTCATGCGGTCGGCGTCGAAGAGAACCGGGGTGATGAGCCCGTCCTCGACCGCGACCGCCATCGCGACGTGAATTCGGTTGAAATGGCGGATCTTGTCGTTGAGCCAGTGCGCGTTGACTTCGGGATGCTCCGCGAGAGCGAGAGCGACCGCTTTGATGACGATGTCGTTGAACGAGACCTTGTACTGCTCGCCCATCTCCAGCAGCTGCGCCCGCAGCTCTGCGCCGCGCGTGGCATCGAACTCGGCGGTGAGGAAGAATGTCGGAACCGGGCCGTTCGATTCGGCGAGACGACGCGCGATCGTCTTTCTGATCATCGTGAGCGGGACATCCTTGAAATCCCCCTCGGCTGCGAGTCGGTCGGCGGCCGCCGACCGCGCGGATCCACCGGTCGCCTTTGCGTTTTCGATATCGCGCTTGACGATGCGGCCGCCGGGACCCGAGCCCTGGATTCCGCCCAACTGGATTCCCTTGTCGCTGGCGAGCCTGCGCGCCAACGGTGAGGAGCGTTGGCGTCCACCCGGAGCCGCGGTAGCGCCCGGGCGGGAACCGTTGCCTTTGGGTGGCGGTGGGGCTGCCGGTCGTGGCGGTGGCGCTGAGGGCGCCGCGGACCGCGGTGCCGCAGGAGCGCCGGGGCCACCGGGCGCGGCGGTCGCGCCGGTCGCGGCTTTCGGCTGCGCCGGAGCCGGGGCTTCGCTCTGAGATTGGTCGGATGACTGGGGAACCGCGTTCTCCTGCGCGGGCTTGGCCGTCGCGGCCGCTGGCGCCGAGGCGGTTGCCGTCGCTGCCGCGCCGCCGATGAGTGCGTCGATGTTCTCGTCAGGACCAGCGATCACCGCCAGAAGAGTTCCGATCGGGGACGCATCGCCTTCATTCGCCAGACGCTTGCGCAGCACGCCATCGCCCCGAGCGACGAGCTCCATCACTGCTTTATCGGTTTCGACCTCGGCCAGCACGTCCCCGCTCTTGACCGGATCGCCCTCGTTCTTGGTCCATTTGACGAGGCGTCCTTCCTCCATCGTCGGCGAGAGCGCCTCCATCGTGACTTTCGTTGCCATAGTCGCTCAGTCGAGGTACATGACTTTCTTGATCGCCGCAATCGTCTTGCCGGCGTCGGGCTTCGCGGCTCTCTCGAGATTCTTCGCGTAGGGCATCGGCACGTCTTCCTGGTGTACGCGGAGCACTGGTGCATCGAGATCGTCGAAGCATTCGCGCTGGATGAAATCGACGACCTGCGATCCCATGCCGCATATCTCCCAGCCTTCCTCGAGCACGACCGCCCGATTCGTTTTTTGGACCGACCGCGAAATCGCTTCGACATCGATCGGCCGAACCGTGCGGAGATCGACGACGTCGATGTTGATTCCTTCCTTGGCGAGATCATCAGCGACGCGCATGGCGACAAGTGCCATTTTGCCATGCGTAATCACCGAACAGTGGTCGCCCTCGCGCTTCAGGTCAGCTACGCCGAGCGGAACGATGTGCTCGCCGTCTGGGACTTCGCCCTTGGTGTTGTAGAGCATCTCGCCTTCGAGGAACACAACGGGGTTGTCGTCGCGGATCGCGGACTTGAGAAGTCCTTTCGCGTCGGCGGGTGTGCCGGGCGTGCAGACTTTCAGTCCCGGGATATGCGCGAGCCAGCTCTCCCACGCCTGCGAATGCTGCGCGCCCAATTGCAGGGCGGCGCCATTGGGTCCGCGAAACACCATTGGCATCTTGTACTGTCCGCCCGACATGTAGAGCATTTTCGCCGCGGCGTTCACTACTTCGTCGATCGCGAGCAGGGCGAAGTTCCAGGTCATGAACTCGACGATCGGTCGAAGTCCCACCATCGCGGCGCCGACGCCGACGCCTGCAAAGCCGAGCTCGGTGATCGGCGTATCGACGATTCGCATTGGGCCGAACTCGTCGAGCAGTCCTTTCGAGACCTTGTACGCGCCATTGTACTGCGCGACTTCCTCTCCCATCAGGAAGACGGTGTCGTCGCGCTGCAGCTCCTCGCGGAGCGCCTGGGTCAGAGCATCTCTGTAGGTGACGACTGCCATCAGGAGCTCGTGTCCGCGTAGACGTCGGTGTACAGCTTCTCGAGCTGCGGTTCGGGGCTGGCGTCGGCAAAGTCCCACGCATCCTGGGCGATAGCCTTCGCCTCGTCGTCGATCTTGCTCATATCACCTTCGGAGAGCTCGCCTGATTCGTAGATCCTGTTGTGAAGGACGAGGATCGGGTCGCGCTTCATGTTCTCTTCCAGCTCGTCCTTTGTGCGGTAGGTGCCGCTCACGGCGTCCGACATCGAGTGGCCCATGAAGCGGTAGGTTCTCATCTCGATCAGCGTCGGCCGCTTCTCCTTTCGCGCTCTCTCGATCGCGCGCGCCATGCACTCGCGTACAGCGAAGACGTCCTGGCCATCGACGGACTCGCCTTCCATTCGATAGCCCTTGGCGCGGACGAGCACGTCCTCGTTGGCGGTCGAGCGCGAGATTGCGGTACCCATTCCGTAGCGGTTGTTCTCGATGATGAAGATGACCGGCAGGTCCCACAGGGAAGCCAGGTTCAACGCTTCGTGAAATGCGCCGATGTTGACGGCCGCTTCACCGAAGAAGCACACGCAGACCTGATTGCCGCGGCGATACTTGATCGCGAATCCGACTCCGGCCGCAATCGGGACGTGGCCGCCGACGATGCCGTGGCCGCCGAGGAAGTTCGTCTTGGCGTCGAAGATGTGCATGGAGCCGCCCTTGCCGCCCGAGCATCCGTCCTGCCGTCCGAACAACTCGGCCATGACCGAGCGCGGACTCACGCCGCGAGCGATTGCCTGGCCGTGATCGCGATACGCCGTGATCACGTAGTCGTCGGGACGGATCATCGACATCACGCCGGTCGAGATCGCTTCCTGTCCGATGTAGAGGTGGCAGAACCCGCCGATCTTGCCGAGGGCGTAGGCTTCGGCGCAGCGCTCCTCGAAGCGGCGTTGCACGAGCATGGAATGCAGGAGCTCGCGCCGGATCTCGGGAGTCGTTGCCGCGAGATCCTTTCCCGGCGCGGTGTCACCGTTGTCACCGGGCGTGCCTTTCTCTTTCCGCTTCTGGGCGGGCGCGGGTGCGCGCTTCGCGTCAGTGCTCATACGCCAGCCGCCTGGACCTGCTCCCACGCGTGGTAGCTGGAGCGAACGAGGGGACCTGACTCAACGTGCCTGAATCCCATTTCCATTCCCATCTCGTACAGTTTTCTGAATTCCTGCGGAGTGTAGTAGCGATCGAGCGCGATGTGCGCGTCGGAAGGACGAAGGTACTGCCCGAGGGTGAGGATATCGACATCGACCTCCCGCAGATCGCGCATCACTGCGACGACCTCTTCAATGGTCTCACCCATCCCGAGAATCATTCCAGTCTTGGTTGGAATGTCTGGCGCAATGCGCTTGGCGTAGCGGAAGATTTCCATGACTCTCGGATAGCGTCCCCCGGGTCGTGCTTTCTTGTAGAGGCGGGGAACCGTCTCGGTGTTGTGATTGTAGATCTCGGGACGGGCCTCGAGGACGGTGCGAATGCTGTCCTCGTTGCCCTGGAAATCGGGGACCAGGACTTCGACGGAACACCCGGGAACCCGCTCGTGGATCTGGCGAATCGTCTCGGCGAAGACCCAGGCGCCGAAGTCAGGTAAATCATCGCGATCCACCGAGGTTATCACCGCGTGCTGGAGTCCCATTTCCGAGATTGCTTTTGCTACCCGGTGCGGTTCGGCGATGTCGTATTTTGGCGGCCGCCCGTGGGCGACAGCGCAGTAGGCGCAATTGCGCGTGCAGACGTCGCCCAGGATCATGAAGGTGGCGGTGCCATGCTCCCAACACTCGCCGACATTGGGGCAATGCGCTTCTTCGCACACGGAATGCAGGTCGAGCTCACGCATCAAGTGCTTGAGCCGCATATAGTTGGGGCCGCCTGGCGCCTTCACCTTGAGCCACGAGGGTTTTCGCTCGGGGAGAGGCTCGGCGCGGTGACGCCCCATGATCTGATAGAGAGGTTCTGGCATCTTTTGCGGCAGACGGGGAGGAGTGTCCGTCGAGCCAAAGCAATCTACATCAAAAACGGTCGGGGCGAAATTGTGACAGGTCGTGGCTAAGTGGTGATTCTGTCACGAGATCGGCCATTAAATCCCCCGTAAGGGGGGCCATGAGCACGCCGTTGCGCGAATGACCGCAGGCGTAGATAAGCGAGGGGTACCCAGGATCGGGGCCGAGTAACGGGAGCATGTCGGGAGTGATCGGGCGCAGTCCTGCCCACGCGCCGGTCCTTTGAGCTGATGCGAGGCTCGGACAAATCTCTTCCGACGCGGCGCGGATTCTTTTCGTACCGCTGGTGGTGGTACTCGAATCGAAGCCCACGTTTTCCATCGTGCTGCCGCCGACCGTTGCATTTCCGCGCGGGACCACGTAGCCGCGAGGGCCGTAGGTGACGTGCTGGAGCGGCGAGGTCGAGTACGACACCATCTGGCCACGCGCCGGTTCCACCGAGTGGGCGAGGCGAGCGCCGGAGATTTTCCCCGCCCACGCGCCGGCCGCAATGACGACGCGGCGACCAGTGTGTCGCGTCCCGGATTCCGTTCGTACGACGCAGGAGTCAGGCGCCGGATCGACGCCGGTTACGATATCGGTCACTCTCGTGATGCGGTTACTCGCCGCGCAGAGCTTCTCGAGCGCGGCAAATAGCAGGGTGTTGTCGACCGCGCCATCGTCGGGACTGAACATCGCGCCCAAACCGTGGGAGAGCGCGGGCTCCAGCTCCCGAAGCTCCGTGGCGTCGAGCCAGCGGGCGGTATCGAGGGCGGTCCGCTTCAGCCCCTTGATTCCGTTTTCGGTGAGCGCGACCTGAAGAATGCCGAGACGGTTGAGCGGTACCGCGACCCCAGTGCGGTCGGCCAGATAATCCAGGTAGGACGGGTATCGATCTCGGGCAGCAATCCCAAAAGCGTGGGCTGGCCCTGCTACGCGCTCGACTGATGGCGCCAACATACCCGCGGCGGCGGTGGAAGCGTCGCCGGGCCGCCGCTGGCTTATCAGCGTGACGGAGAGGTTGCGCTCGGCCAGCGCTGCGGCCGTGGCAAGGCCGATAAGTCCTCCGCCAACGACTATGGTTTCGCCCGTCAGCGGTATCGCTCCTGGGGTTTCCTCTCGTGAAACAACCCGGACGGCGATATCGTAGTGATAACTGTCACCGTATCGGAGAACGTCATGTTACGCGCCATCTTTATGATCGGCCTATTTGCCATGCTGGGCCTCTTCGCCGTGGGCATGGTGTTCAAGCTATTCGGCGGGGTCGTTGCACTCACATTTTTCATCGTGGGCCTCGCGCTGAAGGTACTCATCGTCGGCGGGCTGCTCTACTTCGGGATTCGGGTGCTCAGTCCTGGGACTGCTGCGCGGCTCAGGGAGAAATTCGCCGGGACGCGCCTAACTCGCTACTAGCTTCTGGCGCCCCGGTTACCGCAAGACAGAACTGCAAGTGAACGGGCGAGAGGCGTCAGTAGCGTAGGCGTCAGTTCCCCGTTCACGACGCCGGGACTTGCCTCCGTGGCGTTAATGGAGACTGCTTGTGGCCATTGCGCCCGTAGTGCAGTCGGGGCGTAGTGAACGGTCAACTGGCATCTGTGCTACTAACGCCTCTCGCCCGTACAGTTGCAGTTGTCCGTTTCCCGCCCGTCAGTTGGAGTCCTCAGCGCTCCAGGGCCTCAATAACCCCCCACGTGAGTAACGGAACCATGATCTCATGGTGGCCCGTTATCTCGTACCCCTTGCCGCTCCCCTGAGTCGGGCGCTGGACCACGTTCACGCGCGGACGGTAGTGGCGCTGCATGTCGAGGTCGCAGGTCGTGAACCCCGTCGGCTTTCCGGCGTTGAGGTTGCGCGCGATCGTCAGCGCCTTCAGGAATACCTCCGGCATTATCACGGCGCTCCCGAGGTTGAGGACGACTCCCCCTTCGTGGAGCGCGGGGAGAGAGGCGGCTAGTCGGCGGAAGTCGCGATGGCTCGTGTCGCCGATCGCCGCGCCACTCGCGGCTGGGTGCTGATGAATTATCTCGGCGCCAATGGCTGCGTGGACGGTGCACGGAACGCCCAGGCGGTTGGCGGCGAGCAGCACAGACAGCTCGCCATTCGACAGCTTGAGATCCTCGAGAGCGCGGGCGAGAGCCTCGCCCATCCCCCACCCGTTTTTCATGCCGGCCGCGAAGGCCTCGTTCATGCCGCGGCCAGTTTCCTCCGCCATGCCGAACGTTCCGTCCACCAGTCCGCGGGCGACGTCTTCCGAGGTGGCGCCGAAGCGAGCGATCTCGTAGTCGTGGATCGCGGCAGACCCGTTCATCGCGAGGTGGGTTATCACCCGCCGGTTCATGAGATCGATCAGGAGCGGAGACAGTCCGGTCTTCACGATGTGGCCGCCGAGCATCACGACGACCGCGCGTTTCTTCTTCGCGGCAGCGGCAATCGCATTCACGACGAGCAGGAAATCACGCGCGACCAGAACTTCGGGCAGCGATTTCAGGAAGGCGGCGAAGCTACGGTCGGCGCCCGGGGCGGACGCGAATTCGGCGGCGGCGACTTTGTTGGGGCGCCGCTCGATTGGAACGGTGCGGACTTTCGAGAGATCGACTTCCGCGATCGGCTCGGGAGGCGCGCTCCGGGGTTTTGCCCCCGCGGCTTTCGACGCTCGCGGACGGGGGCCGCGGTTACCGCCTACGGATTCGGCGATGGGACGTAGGACTTGAGATAGAGATTGAGCGAGCCGAACGACAGCTTCGATTTCAACTGTAGCATGATGCGCCTGTCGTCGTCCGAAAGCCATATCTCCGCATGACCGTTTTCCGAGAAGATTCCCTTGGTCTTGATCATCGGCTGGACGACGATTGCGTCGAACGTTCCGGCGGGGACCTTCACCTTTTCCTTGCGCAGAACGGTTATTCGAACCGGATTTCGATCCGGCCGGAAGTAGCGATCGAAGGAGTAGGTCTGGCCGACGACGAGCGGAATCGTCCGGATGAAGTACAGGAATGATCCGTCGTCGAGGGGCTGGGTGACGGACTTCTCTTCTTTATTTGGCTTCTTCGAAGTCTGAACGAAGATTGCGCGCTCGGGATAGATCTCGAATCTCCTCTCTATCTCCTTCCCGCCCTCCTCGAGCTCCTGCACGAAACGAAGCGACGACAGGCTCTCGGCGTCCATCCAGCTCTCGTAGACGTCATTCACCCGGTACAGGAAATTTCCGCCCTGCACCCAGAACGCAGTGTGCCAGACGGCGCGCCCGCGGAGGTTGTCGAGCGAGACGACTTCCATGTGCGCGCTTCCCACTCTGAGCGCGCCGAACCTGACGTCGTACTCCATCCGCTCCCCGGCTCCGAACGGAACCTTTGCGCGCTTCGCGGTTGTCGCGACCACCGTCTGTGGTGCGGCCGAGACCGGCGGCGTTTGCGCGACCGAGCTGGTCGCGGTCGCCACGGTGAGAAGCGCGAGGTGCGAGACTATTGCGCGCTTCACGCCGCACCTCCCGCGGGAGCGGCGAGGAGCCGTGCCCGACGGCTGAAGCGGAAGAGATTCAAAGCGTCGGCGACGGGGCGAACCCGCGTTTCACGGGTGCGCACATCGTAGCGCGGAGCAAGGTCGACGTTTTCGATTCTGCGCGCGAAGCGCCGCGCCTTGAGCAGAAGCTCCATGTTGGCGGCCCAGCCGCTGCTCGTAACCGCTGGCTTGTCGCCAATGGCTTTCAGCAGCTCGCGCAAAACCGAAATGCGATAAAGGCGGTAAGTGGTGAAAGGATCCGCGGCGTCCGTTTTTGGAAGTCCCGCGCGCTGCATCCAATCCGCAAAGCGGCGGAGCCTCCGCACCGGCGCCGGGGCCTCGGTCATTTCCTGCCTGGCCGCCACGATATCCGCGCCGCCTTCGAAGCGCTTGACCAGCTCCGGAATGTGCTCCGGCTGATCGGTGAAATCGGCCTGCATCATGATGAGCGCATCGCGCCGCGCGTAGCGCGTGCGCCGTGACACCTCGCGCACGAGCTTGTCGAGGGCGAAACCGTATCCCTGCTGTTGCTCGCCGCGCAGAACCGTGAGCGGGATCACCTCGGCGTATGGTCCGAGGATCTCGCGGGTGCCGTCGTTGCTGCAATCATCATAAACGATGATCTCATACTCCCGCGAGTATTCCTGAAAAACCCGCCGGATGCGCCACAGCAGCACGCCGATGGTCTGGCCTTCGTTGTAGGTCGGAATGCAGATATAGATCAATTCAATCCGGTGCTATGGGGTCGGCGGCGACGGAAGTCTACCCGGTAGGGACGACGGTGCAGGTCTATAGGCAAGATAGAAGAGGCAAGCGAATGCTCGCTACCCCGCCAGCACTCTATTGTACACCTCAGCCGTTCGTTCGATCATCCGCTTGGAATCGAATTCCCGGGCCCGCTGTCTGGCGCCTTCGCCCAGCAATGCGCGGAGCCCGTCGTCGCTGATCAGCGCCGCAGCGGCGTCGACGAAACCTTGGATGTCGCCGGGCGGCACGAGGATGCCGCTCTTGCCATCCTCAATGACCTCGGGCAGGCCACCGACCGCGAACGCGATGGGAGGGACCCCGAGAGCCATGGCATCGATCACTGATGTGCCGAGACCCTCCGACCTCGCCGGGTGCCAGAGGACATCGAGGCCCGAGACAGCGTCGTGAATCTCCTCGACGAACCCGGCGTCAAACCCTTCGACGCCGGAGACGGTGGTGCCGCCCTTACCCTTTCCACCGAGCAAAACGAGACGCGTGCGCCGGAACACCTCGCCGGGCAACCGACGTGCGATGCCAGCCACCAGATCGACGCCTTTCTCCTGCGTCATAGCGCCGACGATGCCGCAAATCACCGACGTGGGCGGCCAGCCGCGCTCGCGACGCCAGTTGCGCGGTCGCTTGACCTGGGGCAACGGGACTCCGGAGTAAACGACCTCGATTCGATCGGCTTGAACGCCGGCCTGCACCATGGCGATCCGCACCGCGTTTGAGATAGCGATGAAGGCATCCACACCGTAGCGGTACTTGAGACGAATCTGCTTGGGCGGGAACGCGACGCGCCGCGTGACGACGAGACGCGTTTTCTTTTTCCCGAGAAGCGCAATTCGCGCAATCGAGTGTGAGCGAGCGTCGTGCGCGTGCACGATGCTCGCGTTCCATTCGCGGGCGACCGCGCGTAGCTCGCGCGCGGAGCGAATGTCCCATTCGCCGCGCAAGGTCAGGCGGTAAGTGGGAAGCCCGGCTTTCTCGGCGCGCCTGATGAGGGGAGAGCCCGTGGGTGCCACGATCAGCGTTCGATAGCCGAGGTCGCGCAGTCCCGTGGCGAGAAGAAATACCTGACGTTGACCGCCGCGCCAACTGCGCCCGGAATCGACGTGAAGAATCCGGGGAAGCTCCACTACGTTTCGAGCTTCCGCGCGAACGCCTTGAACAGGCCCCGGTCCCATGGCTCAGCCGAGTCCGTCATCTCCTCGGGGTGCCACTGCACTGCCATCACCCACCAGTCGGCATCCGTGGACTCGAGTCCTTCGATGATTCCGTCCGGCGACCGGGCCGTAACGCGCATTCCATCCGCGACGCGCTTCACCGACTGATGGTGGAAGGAATTGACTGTGAGGCGTTCCGTGCCGACGGCGTTTGCGATGAGGGAGCCGGGCTCCACGGTTACCTCGTGCGAGCGCGAATTGCGGGCGGTCGCCTCGTCGTGCTCGATGTTGGTTTCACACTGGGACGCGATGTCCTGGACCAGCGTTCCGCCGAGGGCGACGTTCAGGATCTGAATACCTCGGCAGATTGCGAGGACGGGGGTTCCGCGCTCCTGTGCTTCCTTGATGAGTGCAGCTTCTGTTGCATCGCGCGCGGTGCTGACAGAAAGTACTTTTTCGTGGCGTTTTTCACCGTAACGAGCGGGATCGACGTCCTCGCCGCCAGTCAGCACGAGGCCGGATACGGAATCGAGCACCATGGACGCGGCGTCGGCGCTCGACAGTGGCGGGACGATGATTGGTACGAGCCCTGCATTTTCGAGGGCGGTCACGTAGGCGGCGGTGAGCCGGACACGATTGGTACCGCCATCGGGGCGAATACCAGCGGTAACAGCAACTGTGCAGGCCCGAACCGGCTTGCGCGCGGACGACACGAGTGATCTCACTTAGACAGGGTACATTGGCAATGCTGCTCGCCGCCGCGTCGGCGACAAATGCACAGCCCCAAAGTCTGAGCGGCCTGCCCGTCGCCTGCAAGGGGGAACGCATCAGTCGAATTGACATCGATGCGAGTCCGCCCTTCCGCATCACTGGCAACAACATGTGGCAGCGGGCGGGTCGATTTGCGGCCAAGGAGCACGTGACCACGAAGGATGCTGTGATTCGACGATACCTGGCCATGCAGCTCGGCGACCGCTGCACGGAGCTGCGTCGCGCGGAGTCGGAGCGCATTCTCCGCGCTCAGCCGTTCTTCGCCGACGCGACAGTGCTCGCCTACGACGATGGACGGGGTGGAGTCACTCTCAGCGTTTCGACGGTGGACGAAGTTTCGCTGATCCTCGGGGTCGGGCTCGGTGGTGGGAGGCCCGTCCACTCCTTCATGCTGGGGGAAGACAATCTCCTCGGCAGCGCCATCCACGCCGAGACCCAGTGGAAGCACGGTGTGCACCGGGACGTCTACGCCGCGAAGGTGGTCGATTACCAGTTTCTGGGACGGCCCTACCAATTCAGGCTGGAAGGCGGAAGACGCGAGCTTGGGAGCGATTGGTCAACAGAGCTCAGCCACCCATTTCTCACGGACCTGCAGCGCGTCTCCTGGCGAAGCACCGCCGGCAACTCGAACCAATACTACACTTTCCGCAGGCCGGGGGCGGATCCCGCGGCGCTAAAACTGGAGCGATCGTACAGCGACATCGGCGGTGTCATTCGAATCGGCCCGCCGTCCGGACGCCTGGCGCTCGTCGGTGGCTCGATCTCATTCGAGGATGAGAGTCCCGCGACGACTCCGATTCTGGTGACTGACTCGGCGCTTCTCCCGGACACTAGCCAGGCACTGATCAACAGGTACACCAAGCACCAGACGGCGCGACTCAACGCGCTGTGGGGACTGCGCAATGTGAACTTCGTGCGGGTCAGCGGTTTCGATGCATTGGAGGGCACGCAGGATCTTCGCACCGGATTCCAGCTCGCCACGCTGCTGGGTAAGGGGGCGAGATTTCTCCGCGGCAACGAGCGCGACTGGTTCGCGTCGAGTGACTTGTATCTGGGGATGGCGTCGCCGATTTCGTATGCCGCGCTCGACGTCTCCGGTGAGGGGCGTCGCGATGAAGACGGAAATTGGGATGGAATCCTCGCGCATGGACGTGGCGCTTTGTACCTCAAGCCGATCAACAGACACACCTTTGTCACGGATCTGCAGTGGAGCGCCGGCTGGAGGCAGAGGATTCCATTTCAGCTGACCTTCGCGGACCGTGACGGCGGCTTGCGTGGCTTCAGAGAATCGGACGTCGGGGGAGCTCGCCGCATCGTCACGCACATCGAGGATCGGTATCTCATTGGTCGCCGCAAACAGGTCGCGACATTTGCGGTGGCCGGTTTCGCGGAAGCGGGGAAGATATGGGCGGGCGATTCTCCGTTCGGGGTTACTACTCCGATCTCCGCCTCATTGGGTCTGAGCGTGTTGGCGGCCTCGCCGCCACAATCGCGGCGAACCCTGCGCGCCGATCTCGCGTTCCCGGTGAGGGGCCCCCGAGGTAAAGGCTGGGAAGCACGTTTCACGGTTACCGATGTAACGAGGGCGTTCCGGATCGAGCCGCGCGACATCACCAACAACCGCGAGAGATCGGTGCCGGCGTCGGTGTTCAGCTGGCCGTAGCGCGTTGACGCCAAAGAAGCTGGCGCAGCGAAGGCTGCGCCAGTCGTTCACATTATCGGTTGGCCGCTGGAACGTTGCGCATCATTCTGCGGACAGGGATGACGAGCAACCCGCAGACGATCGCGGCGATGAAGAGAGACATCGAAGTCTGCCTGAAGAGAATCGGCATCTCGGGCAGCTTTTCCGGATCGACCTTTCCCCCGACGAGTCCCGCGATGAGGTTGCCGAGGGCCGTCGCCATGAACCAGACGCCCATCATCTGGCCCTTGAACTTCACAGGCGCGAGCTTGGTCATCGAGCTGAGTCCAACGGGGCTGATTGACAGCTCCCCGACGGTTTGGAAGAAGTAGCTCAGCACCAGCCACCACGCCGAGACGCGGACGTTGCCGCCCCCCGCGATTACGATGTTCGCGGCGAAGACCATCACGACGAACCCAAGTCCGGTGAAAAACAATCCCCACGCGAACTTGCCTGTGCTCGACGGGGCTTTCCCACGGTTCCCGAGCGCCACCCATATTGCGGCGAACACCGGGGCAAGCGCGATCACGAATACGGAGTTCGCGGCCTGGAGCCATAGTGTCGGCATCTCCCAGCCGAAAACGACTCGATCCGTGTAATCGCGCGCGAAAAGATTGAGTGACGTCGGTGCCTGCTCGAAGGCGGACCAGAAAATCGCCGCAAAAACGAACAGAAGGATGATGACGACGACGCGCTTCTTTTCCTCGCTTGTCAGGCCGCCCCGGGTGAACACATAGATGAAATAAGACAAGGCCGACGCGACGATGACGTACGTCATCTTCTGCGCGAGAGAAACCGCATCGATGTGGATCACCCCGGCCATCGTGAGCAGGACCACCAGCGCAATCACGCCGACGCCGATCATGACCGTGAGCCTGACTCTGCGATGCTCCGCCGGATCCGTCGAGCCCGGCACAACGCCGATGTCGCCGAGCGTTTTGTAGGCGCGCATACGATAGGTAATCAATCCGAGCACCATACCGAAACCCGCCGCGCCGAAGCCCAAGTGCCAACCCACGCGCTCGCCCAGAACGCCTGTGACTAACGGTGCCACGAGCGCACCGATGTTAATTCCCATGTAGA
>Ga0193727_1000698_pt1 | contig 13349 bp, 11 predicted proteins | sample H2c2metaG_FD_143051 | JGI IMG/M metagenome (GOLD analysis project Ga0193727, IMG submission 143051) | Soil microbial communities from a riparian zone of the East river system, Colorado, United States - H2c2 | ecosystem: Environmental > Terrestrial > Soil > Riparian zone | place: USA: East River...
AGACCGCGCACATTCAGCTCGCGCGCCATTGCTTTCGTCGCGGATGAAATCTCATCTAGAACTTTTTGCGACAGGGAGAACGTCGGAATCACGCATGCGCTGTCACCGCTGTGGATGCCCGCTTCCTCGATGTGCTCCATGATTGCGCCGATCACGCTCGTCTCGCCGTCGGAGATGCAATCGACATCGACTTCAATGGCGTCCTCAAGAAAGCGATCGATGAGCACCGGGCGATCAGGCGTTACTTCAATCGCGCTTGTCATGTAACGACTGAGATCCGTCTCTGTATAGACAAGCTCCATCGCGCGCCCGCCCAGAACGAAGCTTGGCCTGACGAGCACCGGATAGCCAATTTTCTTCGCTATCGCCACGGCCTCTTTGGCGCTTGTTGCCGAACCGTTTGGCGTTTGGCGCAAGCCAAGTTTGTCCAGCATCGCCGCGAATAGTTTTCGGTCTTCCGCGGTCTCGATGCTTTCGGTTTGCGTCCCAAGAATAGGAACCCCTGCCGCTTCCAATCCACTGGCAAGATTCAATGGTGTTTGGCCGCCAAACTGGACAAACACGCCTTCCGGTTGTTCCTGATCGTAAATGTTGAGCACGTCCTCTAGGGTGAGCGGCTCAAAATAAAGTTTGTCGCTCGTGTCGTAATCGGTCGAAACCGTTTCCGGATTCGAGTTGACCATGATCGTCTCGAATCCGAGCTCGCGCAGGGCAAACGCGGCGTGCACGCAGCAGTAATCGAACTCAATGCCCTGGCCGATCCGGTTCGGTCCACCACCCAGGATCATGATTTTGCGTTTGTCGCTTTCGCGTCGCTCGTTCTCGTCGCCATATGTCGAATAGTAGTAAGGCGTGTACGCTTCAAACTCCGCCGCGCACGTATCGACGAGGCGGTACGTCGGCGTAATGCCTAACGACTTCCGTATTGCCCGGATTTTGGTTCCCGTCGCATCGTTTGCCACCGCGAGTTGCCGGTCGGAAAAACCGAGCTTCTTCGCGCGCAGCAAGTGCTCGCGTCGTAACTCAGGCATCTTGCCTGAGGCGTTACGCATGCTTCCAGCTTGCGCCATCTGTTCATCTGGCGCGAGGATGTGCCTTTCTTGCAGCACGAACTCGGTGTCACGCAATCGGGCTTTCTCTGGGTTTCCGGCTATATACCTCCGCCAATTGAGCAACTCTTCCCAATCACGCACGATGTGGTCGTAGCTCTCGTGCATCCAAAGCTCTTCACGACGGCTCGTTACGCGATTGATTTCATTCGCAGTAAAGGATTTCCACGAATGGAGAATCTCGCTGAGCGAATTGTTGCCCGTCGGCTGAACCAACGCGTGAACGTGATTGGGCATGACTACGAATGCGTCGAGGTGATAGCGTTCGCCGTCGAAAAACCGTAGCGCGTCGGCGACTATTTCTGCCGTTCGGAGATCGCGCAATAGACAGCTGCCATGTCCGCGATCAAGCCAGTCTTCTCGCTCCTCCACGAAGCGACGATGATATTCGCGCTCGGTTTTCCAGTCCCATGGTTTCGGATGAAATTTCAGCCAAGTGTCTTGTTCCTCGCGCCAGTCTTGAAGGAGTTTTTGCGGAACCGAATCGGCGAGGCGGAAGGTGACAAAGTACGTTGCCTGCGGTTGCTCGCGATGCGGCAAGTTGCGCCGTCGCTGAATGACCTCGCCATAAGGATCGAATCCGCGGAAAGGGACAGTGCAAGCTGGAAGCTTGCGAGACGAAACAGGCTGGAAGCCTGTGTTACGGTCGCGCTCGGCGGCTGCAGGCGCTTGCGCGCGTAACTCAGGGATCCTGCCTGACCCGTCGCGCATGCTTCCAGCTTGCCGCGATTCCTCCACGATCTGCTGCAAATTCCGCAAAAACCAGCGGTCGATCTTTGTCAGCTCATAAGCTTCATCAATCGAGGCGCCTTTTTTAAATGCCTGCGCGATGTAGAAGATTCGTTCGGCATTCGGGATCGCCAGCTTCAATCGCAGTGTTTCAAGATCGACATCCTTGTCCGCGCCGTCGCCTAACAAGCCGAAGCGTTTGATCTCCAGGCTGCGCAGTGCTTTTTGCAACGCCTCCTTAAACGTGCGTCCGATCGCCATCGCTTCGCCAACGCTTTTCATTCGTGTCGTAAGTGTCGCGTCTGCCTGCGGAAATTTTTCGAACGTAAAGCGCGGCACCTTGACGACGCAGTAATCGATTGTCGGTTCGAAGCAGGCCGGCGTTTCGCGCGTGATATCGTTTTTGATCTCATCGAGCGTGTATCCGACGGCGAGTTTGGCCGCGATTTTCGCAATTGGAAAACCGGTCGCTTTGGACGCCAGCGCGCTGGATCGCGAAACGCGCGGATTCATTTCGATCACGACCATCCGGCCCGTTTCAGGATGCACGGCAAACTGAATGTTCGATCCGCCGGTCTCCACACCGATCTCGCGAATGACTGCGAACGCGGCGTCGCGCATCATTTGATATTCCTTGTCGGTTAGCGTTTGCACAGGCGCGACTGTGATGGAATCACCGGTGTGCACGCCCATGGGATCGAAATTCTCAATCGAACAAACGACGACGCAGTTGTCCATCCGGTCGCGCATCACTTCCATCTCGAATTCTTTCCAGCCGACCAGCGATTCTTCGATCAGCACTTCGCGCACTGGCGAAAGATCCAGACCGTGCGCAGCGATCTCATCAAGTTCTTCGCGGTTGTAAGCGATCCCGCCGCCAGTACCGCCCAAAGTGAACGCCGGACGAATGATCAGCGGAAACGTCCCAATCTCGGCAACGATGCGATCGAGATCCGCAAGTGAACGCGCTATGCCAGAGCGCGGCACGTCGAGCCCGATACGTAACATCGCTTCCTTGAACAATTGGCGATCTTCGCCTTTTGCGATGGCCTGCGCGTTTGCGCCGATCAATTTGACGCTGTGCCGCGCCAGCGCGCCGTTTCGGTTCAATTCCATTGCCGCATTAAGCGCGGTCTGTCCTCCGAGAGTGGGCAAAATCGCGTCCGGTTTTTCGCGTTCCATAATCGCCTCGATCACTTCAGGCGTGATCGGCTCGACATAAGTGCGATCGGCAAATTCCGGGTCGGTCATGATGGTGGCTGGATTCGAATTCACCAGCACCACCTCGTAGCCTTCTTCGCGCAGTGCCTTGCACGCCTGCACGCCGGAATAATCAAATTCGCACCCCTGCCCGATCACGATTGGACCGGAGCCGATGAGAAGAATTTTCCTAAGCTCGTTATTCCGCGGCATCTGCGCGCCGAAGGTAACTCAGGCATCCTGCCTGACAAGTCGAGCAGGCTTCCAGTCCGGCAAACACTTTCCAGCGTTAAAGCGAGCCGAGATGCCTGGTGACGACGTGACCGGTTTGGATGTCGCTCGGATCGGACGCCTGCCCCTGCACGGTTGCCTCTACGATATCGGGCGCTTTGATCTTGAAGTTGGGTTTAATCACTGGCCCGATCGTGTCGTCGAGCAGAGCGAATTTGTTCTTTTTCCGGCTGTAAAAATACGTATTCCAATGCCAGGGCGAATGCCCGCCAGAGCTCTGTGTGCTGAACACGAAGAAACCGGAATCGGGCGTCCACGCAGAATGGACAACGCTGCGGCCCTGGTCGCCTTTGGGCGATCCAAAATTGCGCGACGCAACTAGTTTGCCCGACGTGTCGGGAATATCGACGCGCGATTCGTTGAGCGGCGGCGGGAATTTCCCAACCTCAATGATGCATGCGCGCGACTGATGATCAGGCGAATCCGTTCCTGAGCAACCGAAGTTTGCCGGTTGCGGCGGGGGGTTGGCGCAGGAAACGAGCGTGATCATACCGATGAGTGGAATTGCGGAAGTCGTCATTTTAATTTGCTCGTCATTTTTGCGCAGGATTAACTGGGAATGACAAACAAAATCACGCGAACGTTGCGCAGTAACTCAGGCATCCCTGCCTGACTGGTCGCGCGGGCTTCCAGCCTGCGCTTCTCCGACCCCAGCGGCCAGGATGGCCGCTCGACGAGACAGGCAAGATGCCTGTGTTACGCCGCTGCCATGCGCTGGCGATCCAGATAGACTTTGCAGATGCTTTTTATCCGAGTGAGGACGTAATACACAGTCTGGCTGCGGAGGCGCACCAGTTCCGTGCCGACAATGCGCGTCACGAAATCACTCGGCAGATCCAGAATCTCCTGCGGCGTCGAACCGTCGAGCCCCTTGCAAAGAATGGCCGTCATCGCGCGAGTGAGCGTTTGCACTTCCGGACCGAGGGTCATGCGAATGTGCGCCTTTCCCTCTTCATCCACGTGCAGATAAACGCCGACTGTGTCGGTGCACTCCTCGTCTTTGCGAACATCGACGAGATCAAAATTCTCGCCCTCACGCGGCTCCTGCCTTTTCGCATTATCTGCATACGACACGAGCGTCTCGCGCCGTTCGTCTTCCGGCAGCGATTCAAAAAGATTGATGATCTTGCCTAATTTACTTGGATACATCGCGTTCAGAATTTACCGCTGATCTTCATCGTGTCATTCCGAGCGAAGTCGAGGAACCCCGTCGCGAAGCGTACCGGTAAGTTCACGGGATGTTTCGACTTCGCTCGACATGACATGTAGTTGGCTTTGCTCAACGAAACGTTTATGGGTAATTGCGCCATGAAAACTCCCATTAAGGTCGCCGTGACTGGCGCCGCCGGGCACATTGGTTACGCGCTCGTGTTTCGCATCGCCGCCGGGCAAATGTTTGGGCCCGATCAACCGCTCAGACTTCATTTGATCGAGATTCCGGCTGTGCTCGGCGCGCTCGAAGGCGTGGTGATGGAACTGGACGATTGCGCGTTCCCGCTGCTCGAATCAGTCGTTCCGACGGCCGATCTAAATGAAGGCTTTCGCGACGTGAATTGGGCATTGTTAGTCGGAAGCGTGCCGCGGAAGGCGGGTATGGAGCGGAAGGATCTGCTCGGGATCAATGGCAAGATTTTCATCGGACAAGGACAGGCGATCCAAAAAAATGCCGCGGCCGATGTCCGCGTGCTCGTAGTCGGAAATCCGTGCAACACGAATTGTCTGATCGCGATGAATAACGCGAAAGACATTCCGCGCGACCGCTGGTTCGCCATGACGCGACTGGATGAAAACCGCGCCCGCGCGCAGCTCGCGCAAAAGGCCGGCGTAAGCATTCGCTCGGTCACGAACATGACCATCTGGGGAAATCATTCTTCGACTCAGTATCCAGATTTCTACAACGCCAGGATCGATGGTCGCCCAGCGAACGAAGTGATCGGCGACGAGAAATGGCTGAAGGAAGAATTTATTGCAACCGTGCAACAGCGCGGCGGCGCCGTGATCAAGGCGCGTGGACTTTCGTCAGCTGGCTCCGCTGCAAATGCGGTCGTCGATACCGTCTCTTCGCTCATCAATGATACTCCAGGCGACGACTGGCACAGCGTCGCCATTTGTTCCGACGGAAGCTACCATGTCGAGAAAGGATTGATCTCGTCATTCCCAGTCCGTGTGCGCGGCGGCAAATGGGAAATTGTGCAAGGCCTTCCGATAAATGATTTCAGCCGCGCGAAAATCGACGCGTCAGTAGTAGAGTTGAAAGAAGAGAAGTCCCTCGTTAGCGAGTTAATTTCGTAGCGCCAGCGACTTCAGAAAACGACTACTGACCGATTAGCTATCGCGGCATTGAACGAGGCGCCTGCGTTTGTGTAGCGCTCGGCATTGTATGGGAAGTCTTGGCAGCGTACAAGATTGAGAGTTTCATTTTTTCAATTGATTCGGAATTTTAGGTGGAAAAGAGAGAGGCATGCCCAGTTTGGGTAACCATTCGCGGCTAGCAATGAAGGTCGGTCAGTCCAACGCGATTGACGTGCTGTGTGTCATCATCCTTGTGGCGTATTTCCTTCACTTTGCCCTTCCAGCCGTAGGCGGAGGTTTTCCGGGCCATGACATGATGAACATGTACACTTACTGGCTTCCAGGAATGCTGAAATCGTTCCAGGCAAATATATGTTTCTGGACATCGTCTTATCGGCCAGGCGGCGCACTATACTATCTTCCGCTTTACCCTTCTTTGGCTTAAATCCTCAGCCTTACCGGATCGTCCAGGTCAGCATTCTCGCTGCGTCAATTCCGGTAGTCTATTACGTGGCCCGTCTTCTTGCTTTTTCGCAGTCGGGCGCATTTCTTGGGGTTCTTGTTTTCTCTTATCACGCGCAATTGGCTGACCTGGTGTTCACCGGCCCCTTTATTTACGACGTCTTATGCGGGTTCTTCTACTTTTGCGCATTGACTTTGTATATTCGTATTCGTGAGAAAGGGCCCTTCTGCGGCCCATGCAGTGCCTGGGATTTCTGGTTCTGTATATCGGCGCCCTGAACGCCAAGGAGATGGCGGTTACCCTTCCGGTCATCGTTTTGATCTATGAGGTCCTGAAATTCCCTCGTTTCGGCGAGTGGAAAGAGTTTCGCTCTCCGCAACTGGCGCTCGGCGCTTCCATCTTTCATAGCGGGTCTCCTGACGGCTGTTTATATCTTTGGCAAGCCACATGGAGCAAACTCCTTGGCAAAAGCAAAGATTTATCGGCTCGAGTTTTCATGGCATAGGTTTACAGCATCGAACAGGCACTTTATTGATGAAATCTTTTATCAAGCAATTCCAAATCGTATTGGGGCTGGCGTGGTCCTGTTCACAGCTTGGGGGCTTGTGTTCGCATACGCTTTTTTGCGGCGAGATCGTCTGCTTCAATTAATGGCATTTTGGGTGGTAATCACACCTCTTCCCTTGGCTTTGGTCACCATTCGGGGTGACGCATGTCTTTATATTCCGCTCTTTGGGTGGGCAATGATCCTTGCCAAGGTGGTATCGGACTCGGTCACGCTTATCTCCAGACCGTTCGCAACGGTAGATCAAGGGGGGACGGAGGTGCCCCGGCGACCCGCGCAAATATTGACGGGCGGGGTCGCGGAGCACGGTTGATTTGAGGTAGCGTTGACGCGGGGCCGGGTCACGGGGGCGCCCTCGGCTGCCAGGATCCTCCTAGGGCGAGTAAATAAAAATTGTAGCCGCTATAGCCACGGCCCTGTGGGCCGTCTCCCTGACGTGAAAAGCGCCGCAGGAAGCGGACCGGCCACAGGACGGTGGCTATAACATTTGTGAAATCGCCCTAGAAAATCTGAGACCCCATTCCTGGCGCGCCTGGTGGACAATAGTTGTCCCAATTGGAGCGAATTGTCTCAAAATAGCGGTGAGCGGCCTGTGCGTTGGGTATTGGGTACACCATCCTGTGGTCAAAACGATAAACGAAGGTGTTCTCTCCGTATGGGTAGTCGATCCACCGATTATACAGAAAAGTGGAAATCCCAGCGGTTCCTACTTTTGTCCGCGATGTGACAACGTCCGCGCGCAGAGTAAGGTCATGATAGTGTGATGCGAGAGCGCCCCAAAGATCGTAGTAGGACTCGAATACAATAGCGGGTCCGTCGTAAGGACAAACTCCATCCAGCAGGACTATGCTACCCGGACCTAATTGCGGAAAGCTTTGGTAGATCGCCTGTAGAATAGTCTGCTCTCGCTTGTAAGCTCTAACCCAAAACGATGCAATAGTCGCGTTTACGATAATATTGGAAGCGCATAATAACGCGATCAATCCACAGAACAGATTTCGCTTCACCTCTTGCTTTCTGAAGCAACTGCTCAACAGGCCGACGAACCCTACAAATGACAGTGCAACTCCAATGGCTGCTGCGCTGTTGATGCGGTTAATCATGCCTGTTGGGCTGGTCTGACGAAGTCCGATCGCCGAGGGGATCGCGTAACCCAACGCGAAAACTGCCATGCCAAATCCTATCAGGAACAACATGGCCTTAGGCTTCAAGGGCGTGTTCCCAGCCGATACGTGATGTTGGGCCGGTCTTTCCTTAGCGTTCCCCCAAACGACTCTTTGCCGCAAAAAAAGGAACACAACCATTCCAAGAGTGAGCCCCAATAATGCGACCAATGCATCGCGATACTCATGCTCGATCTTCCACAACACCTGCGGAAGTTTTATGCCGTAAACGCCATAACTCACAACGAACGCGTCTTTCACTAACCGAAAAAACGATAGGAAATAATCAGCAAGGTTAAAATGACGGGGAACACGGCTCGCGTATAAGACTTTGAGGATCACTGCTGGCGCGAGCACAAGCAGATTAGTTGCAAGCAGCAACGCAAGTCGCATTGATGTCAAAGGCGCAACCGGCAACCCAGTTGAGCTCTGTCCCTGGTCCATCCGCGACGCAACTTCAAGTTGACGTCCGCGATGCCATACCAGAAGCGGATTGAGTAGAAACAGCGGCAGGACGCTTTCGTAACACAGAACACTCCCGAGTAAACTCACCCAGCCGATTCCCTTCCAGAGCCACCGGCGTGAATAATTCGCCTTCAGCATTCTTAAATCGGAGTAGAGACTTAAAAAATAAAAGGCCAGGCTCAAATTACCCTGAGAAGCTGCATACCAGAACCGTGTGGTAGAGAAGTGAGGCAAAAGCGAGAACACCAAGCCCACGCTGAGCGCGATGAGACGATCCTGACCGAGCTGGCGCAAGGTGAGATAAAACAGGATTGCGCCTAGCGCCAACACTGCGGTATTCACCACATGATAGCCAATGGGCTGAAAACCAAAAACTTTGTACTGCAGCGCCATGTACAGCATCTGTCCTGGCCGGGAAAGGCCAAGGTGGTGGTGCGCAAGCAACGAGAACAATCTCCCAAAAAAGTGATCGGTTAACGAGCCAAAAACACCTAGGACCCCCCAGTCGTCACCATAAAAACCGAGACCGGTGATATAAGGGAAGCATGTGAGCACAGCGACAGCTCCCAGGAGGAGACAATCAACGGGAAGGGAGCCGAGGATGCGGCGTCCGTGTTCTTTCATAACTGTGGCTATTCAAATCTGCTATTAAGCCGAGAGCACTTTGCTGTGTCGAGTGGGATTATGGGTTTGATTATCGCGGGCGAAGCAAGCAGTGGTGGAGTAATGGAGTACGGGAGTATTGGAGTAATGAGAGCCCATTACTCCATGACTCCACTACTCCAGCTTCTGAACATGCAACAGGCCGAGATTATCGTGCTCTTGTTGACGGCCGTCGCAGTTCTGGCCGTTCTCGCGCACAAGATTACGCTGCCATATCCGATCGTGCTCGTCGTTGGCGGACTTGCTTTGAGTTTCGTGCCGCGATTGCCGCCAGTGAACCTGAATCCGGACGTTGTGTTCTATTTTATTCTTCCGGCGCTGATTTATCCTGCGGCGTTGTTCACATCGTGGCGTGATTTCCGGCGAAATCTTCGCCCGATACTCCTGCTCGCAATTGGGCTGGTGTTGGCCACAAAGCTCGCAGTTGCGTGGATCGCGCATTCCATTGTGCCGGCGCTTCCATGGGCGGCTGCTTTCGCTCTCGGAGCAATTGTCTCCCCGCCAGATGCGGTTGCGGCGACGGCGATTATTCGCCGGCTCGGCGTTCCTCATCGGATACAGGTGATTCTTGAGGGCGAGAGTCTGGTGAATGATGCCACTGCGCTGGTTGCATTGCAGTTTGCGATTGCCGCCATCGTTACCGGCACTTTCTGGGAGGCGCGACGGCGAATCGTGTCCAGTGGGCCCCCATCGGCACGGCCGTGGCTGCTGTCGCAGGCAAAATGTCTCCACCGATGTTCCGTGCGTTTGCAACGTTACTGGTGGCCTGTGGCCTCGCGGTCTTGACCCATTGGGAAAACCAACGCTTCGACCGCGTTCCCGCTTTGCTAAATTCAGGGCAGAAGGCGCTTCGCGTTATCCAAGCGCTCCGCTCGTTGAATCTTCATCCAGCACGAAGCAGCATGATCTTGCTGAGAGGATGGCCCTACCGGTCAGACCCCTTCTGGTATAATGGATGGAACACAGTGTTCATCGCTTCTCTGTTCTATAACGACCATTCCCTGCGAATATACCACGAGGGCACAAATCAGCTGACGCAGCAGGAGATTGCAAAAATGGATTACATCATTTCGGTGGATGAATTTCACGCGGAGCTAAACCATTCCCCGACCGCGGTTCGCGCTGACATTTCGCCTGCGCGATGATCGTGCCATGTGCGTGAAGGAAAACAGGTAATCGTGCAAGAGGTTGCCGATAGACGACGATTTCATTCGCTCGAAAATCGATGCGTCGGTACCGGAATTAAAGCAGGGAAAATCGCTCGTTAGAGAATTGATTTCATAGCAATGCAAATCCATCGGTTTGTGCCCGCAGCTGAACGCGCCATCCAGATCTTGGCCACTCTGTTGGGCGCAGTTTTCCTGGTTTCAGGAGTTATCTATCTTTACCTGGGCCGGGTCACGTTGCTATGGGGAGGCGATCTGTGGGACGTTTATGCTTTTGCCTGGAACCACACATGGTTTCAAAGTGCCCTGCTTAAACAGGATAATCACGTAAAGTTCTTCCCCAGATGCGTTTGCCTGGCCAATTTGCGCTTTTTTCATGGCGATGTGCAAATGCTCTTCTTTGCCGGGCTTGGGCTACTTTTTGTAACCGTCTCACTGCTTCTGATTCCAGTTTGGCGCGATAAAACCGTCAGCCTGAGCGCGAAGACATTGTCCACACTTGTTGTTGCTATGGGCAATTTTTGGATGGGCCGAGCTAGCATTACCGCGAATGGCGAGTTTAACTGTGAAGACTCTTTGGCGATGGGCGGAGCGGCACTCGCTTTTCTTCTGATAGCCAAGACGCGTTGCTCCTGGACGACAACGGCAATTGTAGTGGGTGCTGGGTTTCTCGTTTCCTTTAGCTTTGGCACCGGGTTGGCAATTTGGCCTACTCTGCTAGTTCTGGCTTGGTGCCTGCGTCTGTCGCGGCAAACCATTGTTTTACTCGTAATTAGCGCTCTAGCAGCAGCCGTCATCTACGAGGTGCTTCCCGTGCTTCCGTCCTACGCGCCAAAAGTATCGGAAGTCTCTCTTGGCAATCCTGTGGGCGCTCTAACCGAGTTCTGCAGACTACTGGGCAGTCCGGTGTCGCATGCAATCGCAGCTTGGCGCGGCGCAAAGCCGCTCAAGGACTTAGGTCAATCCTTTAGTATCGCATTGAGCGGTGCGGTGGGCTTAACGCTTGCGGGAATTGTTATCATACGTGGTATGCTTCGCCGTGATCTTGAAAAAAGCGGACTCGAAAGCACTGGATTATCGCTTTTGATTTTCAACCTATTTGCTCTGGCGCTTATTGCCGTCGGGCGACTCAAATGGTTTGGTCCGCTGCCTTTCGCTCCGCGTTATTTGTTCTGGAGTTCACTTTTTTGGACGGGTCTGATTTTGCTCGGGATCGAGCGAGCGGACCGCCTACAGCGAGGACGGTGGCCGGCTTTCCTTCTACCCTTTGCTATAGCCATCTTTGCGTGGCCTGCACATTATCAGGCGTGGTTCAGATGCAAAAATGCCCAAATTAAGCTTTATGACAAAGATGTTACCGCCATGATCAACGGAGTTGTTGATGCCCAAACAGCACAGGCCATTCCGCCTGAGTATAAAAGAGTCTTTGAAGATAGGCTTCAGAAAGCTTGGCAGTTGCGGGCCCGTCGCTTGGATGTGTTCGTAGAGGGTTTACAAGATTGGATCGGCCATAATGCGGCGGATGTGTTTGGGGCACGACACAAGCGAGAAGGAATTCGTGGACAGTGCAGGATTGATGGTTCAGGCCAGTGCGATAATGGCGCCCCCGCAGCGCGCGTCCGCGGAAAGGCATTTAAACGTGATCAGTCGATTCCGTTGACATTAGTAATTGTCGATCAAAACGGAGTGATTTGCGGAGTAGCACGGTCCGCGCGGATTAGCCCGTTTGTTAATCGCACGTTTTACCAAGGTAAACTTACAGCAAGCATTGGATTCGTCGGTTACATCAGGGATTACAATCCGGAACTAGCGTATGTAGTTCGCAGCGCCGATAATCTGACTCTTTCGGATGAAGAGATTCCTGTGCAGCGTTAGCCGCTACCGCTGGGAAACGCGACGCTTCATTAGGAATGCTGCTGCCTTGTAAGGCACCAACCTTACCGCTTGTTAGGACTATCCGCAGCAAGACCTTGGCTTGCTTCAAGCTGAGCGATCCACCTCGCTATGCTGCCCGACAATAGTAAAAAGTGTGTACGCTTTCCCTCGGTGATATTGTTGATGCGTTGAAGTTTGCGTGGCCGTGAACCCCATTACCGCCAGAAACTGAGTGAAAAATTGGGTGCTGAAATGCCACCAGGTGTGCCAGAGAAAATTTTGCGGCGTCGGCGCGAGACGGCAAATCGGTGCTCCCTCCAACTCTGGGTAAAACATGTCAGTGATGATGACCGTCTTTGCCATTTTGCGGCATTGCTCGACGATCCGCAGCGGATCGCGACAGTGGAGCAGCACCGAGCCCATGACTGCGATATCGAATTCTCCGAGGGCAGCAGGCAAATTGTAAACGTCGCCGTAATACACCTTGGCTTTGGATCGGTGCGCGGCGTGACCGAACCAGTAGGAATTCTTCAGTTGTTGCATGACGATTCGACGCGGCCCGAACACTTCCTCTAATCTTTTAGCTGGATACGGCACAAAGTCCCAGCCGTACTCCTCTGTTACTTCGACTGAGACCACGTCCGCGCCGCGTTTCTCCATCTGGAACGTTAAGAAGCCACTGGCGGGACCGATTTCCAAAACGCGTTGACCGGCAAAATCGACATTCCCGAGGTACTCATCCACTCGTCCGCGCAAATCCCAATCCCGACCCTCGATGACTCCGTGACCCGGGAGTTCCATAGTGTGGTAAAAATAGCAATCGGCGACATCTTCCACCTTGCGTGGAGTCGCGAAAATTTTCTCGTCGGTCACGGCTGATGCTTTTGGCTGAGCGCTCTTTCCAGTCCGGTGTTCCAAGTGAGAGGGCGATCCTTAAACCAAGCGGAATTAAATCCGGGAGCGGCAAAAAGAGCCCAGGTCTGGCGTGGATGTTTCCACTCCAGAATTTCGAATCGCAGATTCACATCCTTGGCGGCGCGTTCCAATGTAGCCGGCCGGTAATTTACGCATTCGGGATAGATCCAGCCCTTTTGCGCGGAGTCTTCCTCGCCTATCAAAAACGTGGCAACCAAAGCTCCATCCCGCACCAGTGAACGCGAAATCGCGGACAACCAAGCCTGAATCAGGTCGAGTCCGCAATGGCTGAAGATCGATTGGGCCAGCGCGAAATCGAAAGACATTTTCGCCTGCGAAATCGTGTCCGGTGAGTCGGAAAAAAAGAATGTCGGGCGTTTGATTTGCACCAACGTTTCGCCCAGCTCCCGCCTGATTCCCTCATCGACCAACCATTCGTTAGGCTCTACGCCA
>Ga0193727_1000699_pt1 | contig 13343 bp, 15 predicted proteins | sample H2c2metaG_FD_143051 | JGI IMG/M metagenome (GOLD analysis project Ga0193727, IMG submission 143051) | Soil microbial communities from a riparian zone of the East river system, Colorado, United States - H2c2 | ecosystem: Environmental > Terrestrial > Soil > Riparian zone | place: USA: East River...
GAATGACCGGTACATCGATATCCGGGTGTACGACGACACCAACCCGCTCCGCGAGCTGGCGCGCCTCTACCAGTTGCACCAGCTGTACTTCTTCACGAGCCGGCCCGAGGACTTGCTCCCCATCACACCGGCCATCGTACGGCGGCTCGAGCCGATTCTCCTGCGCGAGCCGCTCCACCAGCCGGAAAAGTGGCTCGACGCGCCGCAGGGCGCGGCAAACCAGAAATTCCTGAACGCGCTCGCGAACTTCATGTACTGGGAGAACTACGACGTGCGGGTGCGCATGGATGGGAAGATCGACAAGGTCGTCCTCGACGACATCTTTGCGCGACGGAACCAGTGAGCGTCTACGGTCGCGTGCTGGCGTGGTTCCGTGACGCCTACGGGGACACACGGGCAGCGGACGGCGGGCGACGGTCTGGAGGCACCATGGAAATCAAGCGCGACCGCATGGTCTTTCTCGGGTACGGCAAGTATTGGCGGTCGGACGGTATCGTGGGCTTGATGCCGATCGAGGACGATCGCGGCCCCAAGCGTCGCACCAACGTGTTCGTGGAGGGGCGCGCCGAGCCGATCGTCGCATCGCGCGCGGAGCAGACCATCCTCGAGGACATGGGGGCCACCGAAAGCGGCTTCCACACCCAGGCGCTGCGCGACGCGATCACCGAGCTGCTCGGGACATTCCACGAGCTCTCGCCGGCCGTGCGGCGGGCGCTCCTCAGCGAGCACCATTTCGACATCGACCGGTGGGAACAACGGCTGGGGGAGACCCTGAGGGGGCCGCAGGCGCCGGAAGCGGTGGCGCAGAATGAGTTGTTCGATTGACGGCGCCCCGCGGTTGGCTCGGCCACCCGGCGGGCCTGTCCACACTCTTCTTCACGGAGATGTGGGAGCGTTTCAGCTACTACGGGATGCGCGCGTTCCTCATCCTGTACATGGTGCACGCGCTCAACTTCGACGATCAGCACGCGGGCGCGGTCTATGGGACGTACACCGGCAGCGTCTGGTTGGCGGCGATTTTCGGCGGCATCATCGCCGATCGCTGGCTGGGGCACTACCGCAGCGTGCTGGTCGGCGGGATCATCATTGCCCTGGGACACTTCACGCTCGCCTTTTCCGCGCTGCCGGCCTTCTACGCCGGCTTGTCCCTGATCGTCATCGGCACCGGGCTGCTCAAACCCAACGTGAGCACGCTGGTCGGCTCCCTCTATGAGCAAGGGGACGAGCGACGCGATGCCGGATTCTCGATCTACTACATGGGGATCAACCTCGGCGCGTTTCTCGGGCCCATCATCGCCGGATATCTCGCGCAGGCGATAGGCTGGCACATTGGGTTTGCCTGCGCCGGCATCGGGATGACGTTGGGGCTCGTACAGTACGTCGTCGGGCGGCGGCGGCTCGATCCGGGCGTGGCTCGTCTCGCCGCCCGGCCCCAGACGGCCGAGACTACTGCGGCGGGGACCACGGCGGGCGGATTGACCGTCGCCGATTGGAAGCGCATTGCCGCGGTGGTGGTGCTCTTTCTGTTCGCCACGCTGTTCTGGGGCGCGTACGAGCAGGCGGGCTCCACACTGAACCTGTTCACCGACCGCTACGTCCGGCTCGAGCTGTTCGGGATCAAGCTCTACGCCTCGTGGTTCGCGTCGATCCAGGCGCTGTTCGTGATCCTCCTCGCCCCCCTCTTCGCCTGGCTGTGGCTGCGGCTCGGGTCGCGGCAACCCTCGAGCCCGGCCAAGTTCGCGCTCGCGCTCCTGTTCATGGGACTCGCGTTCCTGCTGCTCATGCCGGCGGGAGCGATCGCCCAGGGTGGAGTGAAGGTGAGCCCGATGTGGCTGGTGGGGGCCTACTTCGTTCAAGAGCTGGGCGAGCTGTGCCTCAGCCCCGTGGGTCTGTCGGTCGTGACGAAACTCGCTCCGGTCCGGATTGTGGGACTCATGATGGGCGTGTGGTTCCTCTCCAACGCCTTCGGCAACAAGCTGGCGGGATGGTCGGCAGGGTTCATCAGCACGCTGCCGCTGCCGACCCTGTTCGGCGTCACCGCCGCCGTATCCCTCGCCGCGGCCGTGATCATGTTCCTGCTGATCCGTCCGATGCGGGGGTTGATGGGTGGAGTAAACTGAAGGTGTCAGGTGTCAGGTGTCGGGTGTCGGAGAAGGACCCCTGGCACCTGACACCTGACACCTCTCCTCTCCATGACTGATCTTCTCGGGCGCCTCCAGACCGCCCTCGGCGACCGTTACACGGTCGAACGCGAGTTGGGCGGCGGCGGGATGGGCCGAGTGTTTGTCGCGCTCGAGCGCGGGCTCGACCGCCGGGTGGCGGTGAAAGTCCTGCCTCCGGAGCTTGCGGCCGCGCTGAGCATCGAGCGATTCCGCCGGGAGATCCAGCTCGCAGCGTCGTTGCAGCACCCCCACATCGTTCCCCTGCTCGCGGCGGGCGAGGCCGGGGGGCTGCTCTACTACACGATGCCGTTCATCGACGGGGAGACGTTGCGGGCGCGTCTGGCGCGCGACGGCCGGCTGGGCGTGCCCGACACGGTCCGGATCCTGCGCGACGTCGTGGACGCCCTGTCCTACGCCCATCGCCGCGGCGTCATCCATCGCGATATCAAGCCTGAAAATGTCCTGCTCGTGGACGATCACGCGCTCGTGATGGACTTCGGCGTCGCGAAGGCGCTGACCCAGGCGACCGGGAGCGGTTCCCTGACCTCCGCCGGGATCGCGCTCGGGACTCCGGCGTACATGGCGCCGGAGCAGGCGGCCGGCGACCCCCAGGTCGATCATCGCTCCGATGTCTATGCCGCCGGAGTGCTGGCGTACGAAATGCTCGGCGGCCAGACCCCATTCAGCGGCAGCGTGCAGCGCGTGCTCGCGGCGCAAGTAACGGATCGCCCCGCGCCCCTGGCCCGGCTCCGTCCTGAGATTCCGCCCGCCCTGGCGGCGAGCGTGATGCGCTGCCTCGAGAAGGACCCGGCCAACCGCTGGCAGTCGGCCGACGCCCTGAAGCGCGATCTCGAAAGCACGGCAAGCAGCACCGGCAGTCCGGTGGGGACGATGCGCGGGCCGGATCGGCGTCGCTGGCGCGCCGCCGCAGCGGCGCTCGTGGTAGCGGGCGTGCTCGTCGGCGCGGGGATGCTGTGGCGCGCGCGCACGCGCCCTTCCGGTGTCGCATCGCCGACTCTGGTGGCCGTGCTGCCGTTCGCGGTGCGGGGGAGCGCCGACGTCTCCTACCTGGGTGAGGGGATGGTGAGCCTGCTCAGCACGAGTTTCGATGGAGCGGGCGACCTGCGGGCCGTGGACCCTCATGCGGTGTTGAGCGTCGTGCAGCGGGGCGGGGGTGGGTTGCTCGACCCGGCGGGCGCGGCCACGGTCGCGCAGCGGCTCGGGGCCGGGCTGTACGTGCTGGGCGACGTTGTTGAAGCCGGGGGCCGCGTGCAGATCACGGCCTCGCTGTTTGATCGCGAGCATGCCACGGCACCGCTCGCGCGCGGCACGGTCGAGGGGGCTGATGGGCAGGTGTTTTCGCTGGTGGACGGGCTGGCGACCCAGCTCCTCGCCGGGACGAGCGGTCCCAAGGGGCGGGTTACACGCGTTGCATCCGTGACGACGTCGTCCCTGGCCGCCTACAAGGCCTACCTCGACGGCGAGGCGGCGTTCCGCGCCGGCCGCGCCGATTCCGCGGTCGCGGCGTTCCAGCGCGCGGTCCGTCTCGATACGGTGTTCGCGCTGGCATACTACCGCCTCAGCGTGGCGGCGGAGTGGGCCACGCTATCGGGACCGTTCATTTCACGGACGGCGGAGCAGGCGGTGCGCCACAGCGCCCGCCTCGCCGACCACGACCGGCTGCTGCTGCGGGCGCTGCTCGCGACCCGGCGCGGCGCGGTCTCAGAGGCCGAAGGGCTGTACCGCAGCATCCTCGGCACCTATCCCGACGACATCGAGGCGTGGAGCCAACTGGGCGAAGTGTTGTTTCACTACGGGCCGGAGCAGGGCCGCTCCATCGCCGAGTCGCGCGCCCCGTTCGAGCGCGTGCTGTACTTCGATCCCGGCTACGTCAGCTCGCTGGTGCACCTCGCCCGCATCGCGGCCGTGGAACACCGCACGGCGGACCTGGATTCGATCGTGGGCCTGATCGAGAAGCTGAGTCCGGCGAGCGATCGCGAGTTGGAAATGCGGGTGCTGCGGGCCTATGCCCTCGAAGACGCCCCCGCCCAGCAGCGCGTCTTGGTCGACCTCAGTCGCGTCTCCGACGCGACGCTCACGTTGCCGATCTGGGACGTCGCCGTGTTCGTGGGTGATGTGGCGGGAGGGGAGGCGATTGCGCGGGTGCTCACCGATCCCACGCGCTCGGTGGATGCGCAGGCGGCCGGACACGTGACACTTGCCTACCTCGCGCTGGCACGCGGGAAGCTGACGGCGGCCCGGGCCGAATTGACACGCGCCGCCGCCCTGGATTCGGTGCGGGCGCTCGAATACGGAGCGTTGCTCGAGTTGGCTCCCTTCCTGGACCCCCCGCGCGGGGTTCTCGAAACGATGCAGCGCGCGCTCAATCGGCTGGTCGCCGCCGCCGTGCCCCCGAGCGCGCAGTCAACCGTCTATTTCAGCGCGCACGACAGCTTCCATCCGTTGCTGCGCGCCTACCTCCTCGGTCTGGTGAACGCGCGACTGGGGGACCTTGTCTCGGCTGAGCGGTACGCAGCTGGGCTGGCGCGCGAGACCGGCCCGGCCTCCGCGGCAGGCTTGCCCCGCGATCTGGGCCTCGAGATTCGAGCCGAAGAGGCCATCGGACAGGGGGCTCCGGCAGCGGCGCTGTCCCTGCTGCGACAGACGACAGGCGAGTCCTGGTACGAGTACCATTTCGCGTCGCCGTTGCTCGCGGGTTCTCGCCAGCGCTATCGCCGCGCCGGTTTGGAGGCTGCCTACGGGGACCCCCAGCGCGCGATCCTGTTGTTCGGCGGGTTCGAGGGATTCTCAGGGTACGCGTTGGTCTATGCCGGCCCCTCCCACCTGCGCCGCGCCGAGCTGTACGAACGGCTAGGCGACCGCACTGCTGCCGCATCGCATTACGTCCGGTTCCTGAAGATGTGGAAGGACTGCGACGCCGCGTTCCGCCCGCTGGTGGACAGTGCGCGCGCCGGGCTTCAGCGCGTCACCTCGCCCCGGTAGGCGAGGCGTCCCGTCACGACGAGCAGGAACACGACCGCGGTGACGCCGCACATGGCGGCGCACGTGAGCAGCAGGACGATGTGCCCGCCTCGCACCCGGTCCCAGTTATTGAACCGTAGGCCGATGTCGCTCGCCGCTACGACACCCGCTCCGTCGCCCTCTCCCATCCGGAGGTGTCCGGTCTGGAGCACCGCCGCGAGTGGCTCGCGCCGGAGGTAGATCTGTACGCGATCCCCGGCTTCGGCGAGCGGCACGAGCATGGTGACCGGAGTCCACCAGATATCGTTGCGTTGCGACAGCTCCCGGTAGATCGGCAGGGCGGCAATGACGAACAACGTGACGTTCATGGTTGCGAACAACAGGCGCATTCGAGGGGGCATCGGGTCCTCCGCGCGGATGATGGGTTGTCGGCGCGCCGCGGTACTATTTCATCTGTGCCGCGGCACGCCGTGCCAGCTCTTCGGGCGGGACGTCTTCCTTGCGCGTCGCGATCCACCACACGTTGCCGATCGGATCCCGCACGCCCGCGTTGCGGTCTCCGTAGAACTGATCGGCCGGCTCCATGAGCGACGTGGCCCCCGCCGCGAGGGCCCGCCCGTACGCCGCATCGGTGTCCGTCACATACACATACAGCCCGCTCGGCATCGGTTTCAACTCACCCCGCGCTTCCGAGATCATCACCACCGAATCGCCGATCCTCACCTCCGCATGCCCGATCGTGCCGTCTGGTCGCGTCATGCGTTCTTGCTCGGTGGCGGCGAAAACGCGCTTCGCAAAATCGATCAGCCTGTCCGCACCCTGCACGCAGAGATACGGGGTGACGGCGTGATAGCCCGCGGGGATCGGGGAAACCGGCATGACGGCTTTCCCCTGCGCTACTTGGGTTGCGGGACGATGCGCATGTAGGGCCGCGGCGCCTTCCAGCCTTTGGGGTAGATCTTCTTCGCGTCCTCGTCGGAGACCGAGCCGGCGATGATCACGTCCTCCCCCTGCTTCCAGTTGACGGGGGTCGAGACCTTGTGCTTGGCGGTGAGCTGCAGGGAGTCGATCACCCGCAACACCTCGTCGAAATTCCGTCCCGTCGTCATGGGATACACGATGATGAGCTTGACCTTCTTATCGGGGCCGATCACGAACACGTTCCGGACTGTCTGATTGTCGGCCGGGGTCCGTCCTTCGCTGCCCCCCGCCAGGGTCGCCGGCAGCATGCCGTACAGCTTCGAGATCTTGAGATCGGTATCGCCGATCATGGGATAGTTCGGCGCGTACCCCTGCGTCTCCTTGATGTCTTGCGACCACCTCTTGTGGTTGTCCACGGCGTCGACACTCAAGCCGACGATCTTGGTGTTGCGCTTGTCGAACTCCGGCTTGAGCTTCGCCATATAGCCAAGCTCGGTTGTGCACACCGGCGTGAAGTCCTTGGGATGCGAAAACAAGACGGCCCAGGAGTCGCCGATCCACTGATGAAAGTGCATCGGACCCTCAGTGGTCTGGGCCTCGAAATCAGGAGCGATGTCGCCAAGCTGAAGAGCCATCACACACCTCTGGTAGTTGAAGGTTCGGAGGACAAATCTGTAAGGCCGCGGCGGGGTGTCCAGTTCCTTTTTAATTGACCTTGAGAACGTCTTCGACAAAGGTCAGCGTCTTGGTCTCGACCCATTGGGTCGACAAGGCGTCCACGCCGATCGTCCCAAGACGATCGCTGGTGGCGGTCACGATTCTTCCCTTGGAGGGAGACGGCTTGACGTCCCGCTGGACCAGGACCCCGCGCCGCGGATCGTACTTGAACAGCAGCGCCGAGGCGAGCGCGGTCTCACTGCCGTCGGCGGCGCGCACCCGGGGGGTGAAGGACAACGCGACACTCGGATATGCATCGTCCCGGGCGGTGTTGTCGCGGGTGGACGCTTCGTGGCCCGCGCCCTTGAGCTCGGCCATGAAGCGGTCCAACACGGGCCGCACAACTTTCTGGAAGCACTCCGCGCAGGCCGCCCGCTTCCGGTCCGTGGCACTCTGGCCCGTTTTGGATGAGGCCGGCGCGCTCGCCGTGCGCTGGGCGAACTCCGCGAGCAGCGCGCGCAGCTTGTCGATCGTCTTGTCAGGCATGCGATGCTCCCGTACGTGACACGCGGAGAATTATATAGGGCGTGCGGGCGGCCGCGCGACTATCTTTCCTGTCCCAGTTTTTCCGGAGATCAGGATGCGCATTGGCGTCTGGGCCCTCGGCACAATGATGGCCCTCACCCTTCTGGGATCGACCGCCGGCCCGGCCCGCGCCGCCGCGACCGATTCCGTGCCTGCAACCTACCGCGCCCGTTTCGAGACCACCGCGGGCACATTCGTGATCGAGGTCCACCGCGCCTGGGCTCCTCGTGGCGCCGACCGGTTCTACGCGCTCGTGAAGAGCGGCTTCTACGACCGCCAGCGGTTCTTCCGGGTCTTGTCCGGCTTTATGGCCCAGTTCGGCATTCACGGCGATCCCAAGGTGGCCGCGCTATGGAGCGGGCGAAACATTCCCGACGACCCGGTGAAACAAAGCAACACGCGCGGCATGGTCACCTACGCCACCGCCGGACCGAACACGCGCACCACCCAGATTTTCATCAACTATGGGAACAACGCCATGCTCGACGGCCAGGGGTTCGCACCGTTCGGCCAGGTGGTGGAGGGAATGGAGGTGGTGGACCATTTGTATGCCGGGTACGGCGAGGGCGCCCCGCGCGGGCGCGGCCCCGACCAGGGTCGCATCCAGGCTGAGGGGAACGCATATCTCATTCATGACTTCCCCAACCTGACCTCCATCAAGCGGGCGACGATCGTCACGCCGTAGCGCTTGCATCGGAGCGCGCTTGGTCCTACTATACGGCCGTTCTCTGCCCCAACCGTCCACTCAACCAAGGAGGTGATCCATTGTCTAGCCACAGATCCCCGCGCGACCTGGCATGGGCAAGCGATCGCCTGATCGGTAGCTGACCGGACCGAATCGCGATTTGCGCCACAGGTTAGAGCCGGCAGACGATCGTGCCGGGCTCGCGCAGGACAAAAAGACCGCGTCGTCAGGGTGTTCGGCCCGGCGACGCGGTCTCGTTTTCCCCTCAGAGCTTGAGCGTGAAGTGGTAGCTGGAAATGCTCATCCGATTGGTGAGATAGAACCGATGGGCGTCGAAGCGTTGCACCCCGGAATCGAGCTCCAGTGCCTGACACTCTTCGTCCCGGGCCTGTTGAATGAGGCCGTCCAGCAGAGCCTTGCCATACCCGCGTGATCGCTGCGCCACATCGGTGACGAGGTCGTCCACATAGAGCACGCGGCCGCTGACCAGGTTGTCGATCAGCCGGAAGCCGGCGACGGCGCATATGTCAGCACCGTCCTCCGCATAGGCAAGCCGGTACCCGCCGAGCTGCTGGCGGCGCACCCGCGGGACGAACTCGTGTTCGACGAGATGGGTACGGAGCTGCTGCATCACGCGGAAGCAGCGCGCGATCTCCGGATCGGATTCCGCCACGCGGATCGATGTCACACCGGCACTCTCCTCTCGCATTGAAACGACCTCACTGTGTGAGCCGCTTGCGAAAGTGCTCCCGCCAGCTTTCGGGAAGGGCCGGGAGGTCACTGGCCCGCCGCAACAGCTCGCGACTCGGCGCTTCGGCCGTGTACAAGCCGACGAGGTCCGACACCGTTACCCCGTCGCCGTCGCGCGACACCACGGTAATGCAATCGCCGCCGGTGACCTCGCCCTCCCGCGCCACGCTCAGATAGAACCCCGAGCGGCCGCTCTCGAGGAACCGCTGCACCATGTCGGGCCGCCCGAATCGGATGCCGAGTTTGAAGCACGGCATGCGGGGCTGCGTCACCACGAATTCGGCTGAGCCGATCGCGAGGCGGTCACCGACGTTTGTCGTCTGTTCGTGCACGCCTTCCGTCGTGAGGTTCTCGCCGAAGGCGCCCCAGGCAAGATCGGCCGCCGGGAGCTCGGCGCGCCAGAAGGCGTAGTGCTCGGCCGGATAGACGTATACGGCTTTGTGTGCGCCGCCGTGCACACTGAGATCGGATTGCTGGTCCCCATCGAGGTTCAGCCTCCTCACCCGCACGGGGCCCGGCACCGGCGCCTTGAAGATCGAGGTCAGGACCATCGTTCCCCGCGCCTCCACCTCGCGCGGCAGCCCGACGTTGACGGAGACGACCTTCATTTGCCGCTGCCGCCATTGAGGGAATTCCAGAATTCAATCAAAAGCGGATTCACCGGCCGGCTGTCGTGCACCCGCCAGCGGATTTCGTACGCCACGATCTTCCTCAACACCCGGTCACGCTGACGCGGCACACGGGCGGCAAGGCTCGCGCGCTCCTTGCCGTTGCCTTTACGGCCCGCTTCCAGGTAGTCGGCGAGATAGAGCATCTTCCCCACGTCGTCCCAGCCGGCGTAGCCCGAACTGTGATAGCGGACGGCGTCGAGCACCCCGGTGTCGGATTCGCCGTCGCGCGCGGCGCGCTCGGCGGCTGCCGCTCCGTGGGCCGCACCCTGAAGGCGCGCGTCGCGCAGCGCATCGTGCAGCCACGCCGCCTTGATCCAGCGATCGCGCTCGCGATCGGACACGTCCATCGCTTCGGCCCAGTCCTCGAGCAGCGCCACGACGCGCTCGATATGCTCGCGCCGCCGCCGGCCCACCCGCGCCCAGGAGGGCAGCTCGAACTCCCGCGCCGCACGCTCGCGGCGCGAGAGGCGCCGCGGCCGTCCCGGCCACCAGCGCCTGACTTTGCGGCTGTACGTGTCGTACGCCGCGCCGAAGCGACGGCGCAGCATCGGCTCCTCCACCAGGATCACGAACCCATGGAAGAACGCGCCGACGACCGCGGCGTAGGCGAACAGCGCCCGTGACGGAAGCAGCGCGAGCCAGCCTGCGATGACGAGGAGCACCCCGACGTACATGGGATTCCGGACGGTGCGGTACAGACCCCGCACCACAAGCTCCTTGGGCGGGTCGATTGGCGCGGGTGTGCCGCGGCCCGCGGTCGCGAAGTCCCAGAGACACCACAGGTAGATCGCAATACCGGTCAACAAGAGAGGGGCGGCAGCGAGCAGGCGCGCGGGCCCTACCGAGGAGAGCGTGTGAACCCGGGTCCCGATCGCGTACGGGAGGTAGAAGGCGACCGTACCCGGGACGAGAATTGTAAACAGCGCATTCTTAACGAGCAGCAGCACCCAACGCCCCCCAACAGCGCTCCATGGATCTCAGGCTATCGGATCGCGGGATTCGCGGCGGTTTCAGCGCCGGTTGTCGATCAACGCGCCGACGATGATGCCTCCGGCCACCCCGATGGCGAAGGCGTGCCAGCCCTTGATCGATGAGCCGCGCATCCGGAAGTCGAACGGAACGGCTATCCGCATGCGCACTGCCTGCCCGTTCCGGCACGCCGGCCACAGGGTCGCGCTCGAGATGATCTGGCGCGCCTCGGCATCGAGCCATGGGTGCGCGTGCCGGACGACGGTGACGGACGATTGGTCGACGTCGCCGCGGGCATTCACGATGGCGGCAACCACGACCCGTCCCTGGATTCGATGGTGCCGCGCCCCCGGCGGATACGTGAGCTTGAGGGCACTGCGGAAGACCGGCTTCTCGTCGATCTGCCTGATGTCGTAGACCGTCGTGTCGACGCCGATGGCGCTGACGCACGAGGTCGGCTGGGCGCGCAGCGGCTGGGGTGAGCGGATCGGCGCCCCCGCCGACGCGCACGCGAGCGCCCCGAGGCTCAGGGGCAGGACGAGCTGAACGCGTCGGCTGATAAATGTCATGCCCGGAAGGTGCCGCCGCGTCCTGCGATGCGCTACTCCCCGCCTTACCGGGCCGCTTTCCCGTCCCGTGCGCGCTGCGCCCGCCACCAGGCGAACAGCAGGGCGAACGGAGGCACGAATGCACACAGGGGCGTAACCACGAACCACACTCTGAGCGCGGCGATCGGGAGCTCGACGTTCGCGCTCCCCTGCGCTCGCAGCGTGGCGTTGAGCTGCAAGAGAAACCGGCCGGTCGGCGTGAGGAATGCGACCACGAGCGCAATCGCTACCCACGCCCAGGCCGTGGTGACGACGCGAGGCATGGACCAATCTGCCAGGGGCGCGGTGCGGCCGGTCATGGCGCGCGCTGTCCGAACGATGAAGCTCATGCCCTGAATTCTACATGGACGGCGGCGAACCGCCACGGCCCGTCCGCGGCGCCGGTCAGGCCGTCAGGATGCGACTCTCCCTGATCGACATCAGCGTGCCGTCACCACGACGACGCTCGCCGTTCCGACGACGTTGTCCGCGTTTGCGGCGATGAGGACCGTCCCTGCGGTGCGCGCGGTCACGACGCCGAACTCGCTCACCGCGACGACTGCTTCGTTGGAGGATGACCACCGGAAGGTCTTGCTGATGAATTCGCCGCCCCGCCCATTGAACGCCCGGGCCACGAGTTGCATGCGCGTTCCGACCGGCAGTGTGTCTACGGCGGGAGTGACCGCCACCTTCTGAACGGCGGATTCGGTGGCGCCCATGGCCTGCGCTTGCCGTTGAGCGAGGGACCGCTTGGCGGCGGCACACTTGCCCACTTTCTCGAACCCGATCGCCGCTGAAACGCCCAGTATGGTTGTCCACACGAAGCCCGATGCGATGGTCTGATCGGACTCATGGAGATCGTAGTCACCGTCCTTCGCCGCGCTCGAGATGGTGGCCCCCATGTTCAACGTGGCCAGCGCCACGTCGACGATCGGGGCGGTGGGGTTTGTGGTGCAGCGAAACTCCGCCATGCTCGCGTTGCCCGCCGGGGGACCGTGCGTAAACAGCACACTGCAGGCGCCGCCCAGGAAGGGGATCACGAGAGTCACAACGACGAAGGCCGAAGGCATGCGGGTCCGTTGCATGAGGGTCCTCACAGGCACGCAGTCACGTGACGAAATCGCTCAGTGTTCGGGAACCACCTCGGACACCACGACGACCCGCGCGGTCCCGACGATGTTGTCCGAGTTGGCGGCGATCAAGACGGTTCCCGGGGCGCGGGCAATGACGAGACCGCTGTTGCTGACGGAGGCGATGGCATCGTTGGAGGACGACCACCTGAACATCCTGCTGGTCAGCACGGTGTTGCTGGCGTCGAACGCGTTGGCCACGAACTGCGATTGTGCACCAACCTTGAGGGTGTCGGGGTTCACGATCAACACCGTCTGCACATTTCCACGTGGGACAGCGGGAGCGGGCGCAGCGACTTGCCGTTCCGCCATCTGCGCCTTGGCGACAACGCATTTGTGCACGCGATTGAAGCCGACGCCGGCGGAAACTGCGGAGATGGCCCCCCATATGATTCCGGACGCGGTGGCCTGACCGGGGTTGTCGTATTGATCCGGATTGCCGGCAATCGCGACGGCGCCGATGAGATTCAAGGCGCTAAACACGGCGTCGAGGACCGGCATGGTCGTGCTCTCGGTACACGTGAAGTGCGTCAGTTTCTCGTACCCGACGGGCGGTGCGTGGGTAAACAGCAGGCCGCACGCTCCAAACACAAAGGGGGCTAAGGGGAGAACCAAAATGGTGCGGGTCGCTACTCGGGTCCGTTGCATGAACGCATCCCGATTGAGGGTGTGAATTATTCTACGGGCGGACTCGCAGGCCGCCAGTGTTGCGTCAGCGCAACATTGCCCGGATCCTCTCGAGCGGGCGACCGGCGCTGAGCGTGCTTACCCGATCGAAGCCGTGAAGACGACAAAGAGGGAGATGATTGACGATCCCGACGCGGCCAGAACGAACACAATCCTGGGGCGTACCGGGGCAGCCCGCCGCGAGAGTCCGACGATGAATGCGCACAGGAGCGTCGGCAGCGCGACGATGGGTGCGACCCGGAAATCTCCTGGAATCACGGTCATCAGCATGAACGCGGCGAGCGCGATGAGCGGCGGCGCGAGAACGCTCACCAGGAGAAAGACCCCGGTCGCGACGGCGCCGAGCGGTGCCTCCTCTTGCCGGAGCGCGGCGACCTCCCGGGTCCCGTGACGCAGCCAGTGAGTCAGGTACCATGTGATGAGAGCCTGCGGGCCCGCGACGAGCGCGATGGGCATCAGCACACCGGCCCCGAGCGGCGGCGGCTCACCCAGAATGAACCCGATGATCGTTCCGCCGATCCAAGCCACCAGCGCTGCCGAGCCCCAGGAGACGCGCC
>Ga0193727_1000700_pt1 | contig 13324 bp, 11 predicted proteins | sample H2c2metaG_FD_143051 | JGI IMG/M metagenome (GOLD analysis project Ga0193727, IMG submission 143051) | Soil microbial communities from a riparian zone of the East river system, Colorado, United States - H2c2 | ecosystem: Environmental > Terrestrial > Soil > Riparian zone | place: USA: East River...
ATTGTGACTGGCACAGCTCGACCTGGGAAGCACCACCTCCGCAATGACAGTGCCGCTTGCCTCATCGGCTGAATCGTCTTCTGGTTCGATCGGCAGCAGACGGCCATCCACCGAAGTGTAGTAGCGCTTGAGAAACTGGCCCGTGAACGAGTCCGGTGTAGCCGCGACCTTCGCCGGGCGGCCTTCCGCGACTAGGCGTCCGCCGTTTTCGCCGCCCTCGGGGCCGAGGTCGATGATCCAGTCGGCATTGCGGATCACATCGAGATTGTGCTCGATGATGATGACCGAGTTGCCGAGGTCGGTGAGCCGGTGCAGAACCTCAAGCAGCTTGCGCACATCGTCGAAATGCAGGCCGGTGGTAGGCTCGTCGAGCACGTAAAGCGTGCGGCCCGTCTGGCGTTTCGATAGCTCGCGGGCCAGCTTCATGCGCTGCGCTTCGCCGCCGGAGAGCGTGGTGGCGCTCTGCCCCAGGTGCACGTAGCCGAGGCCGACGTCAACGAGAGTCTGCAGTTTCTGCTTGAGTTGCGGCACATTGGCCAGCACGGTCAATGCGTCTTCGATGGTCAGGTCCAGGATGTCCGCGATCGAGTAGCCGTGGAACTTCACAGCCAGCGTTTCCTGGTTGTACCGGCGTCCGTTGCACACCTCGCACTGCACGTAGACGTCGGGCATGAAGTTCATTTCAATGCGGCGCTGACCATCGCCCTCGCAGGCTTCACAGCGTCCGCCCGTGACGTTGAAGCTGAATCGGCCCGGCTTGTAGCCTCGCTCGCGTGCCTCGGGCAGCATGGCAAATAAATCGCGGATGGGCGAGAAGACCTGCGTATAGGTGGCCGGGTTGGAGCGCGGTGTGCGGCCAATCGGCGACTGGTCGATGCGGATTACCTTGTCGAGATTTTCCGCGCCTGTGATGGTTTCGTGCGAGCCGGGCTCTTCGCGCGAGCCGTAGATGGATTTGGCCAGCGACTTGTAGAGAATGTCGTTGATGAGCGTGCTCTTGCCGCTGCCGCTGACGCCGGTCACAACCGTCATGACGCCGAGAGGGATGCGAATGTTGATGTCCTGCAGATTATGTTCGCGCGCGCCGGTGATGGCGAGCCATTTTCCGTTGACCTTGCGAGGTTTCGCGCGGTGCACCATGCCGATTTCGCCCGAAAGATATTTGCCCGTGAGCGACTGCGGGCAGGCCATGATGTCGGCCGGCGTGCCCGACGCGACGACGTGGCCGCCCAGACGCCCGGCGCCTGGGCCGAGGTCGAGCACGTAGTCTGCATGGCGGATGGTTTCTTCATCGTGCTCCACGACGAGGACGGTGTTGCCCAGGTCGCGGAGCTGCACGAGCGCTTCGATGAGGCGCGTGTTGTCGCGCTGATGAAGGCCAATGGAGGGCTCGTCAAGCACGTAGAGCACGCCGCGCAGTTTGGAGCCGATTTGTGTGGCGAGGCGGATCCTCTGGCCTTCGCCTCCAGACAACGTGGACGCACTGCGGTCGAGCGAGAGGTAGCTGAGCCCCACGGCGCAGAGGAACTCGAGGCGCTCAATGATCTCGCGACGGATGCGATCGGCAAGAAGAGCCTCGCGCGCGGTGAAGGAGAGCGCGTACGCGGCGCTCAGCGCACGATTGAGCGAGAGCGACGTGAAGTCCGCGATGGAGAGGCTGTTGATTTTTACAGCCAGCGACTCGGGGCGCAGGCGCTTGCCGCGGCAGACCGGACAGGGCGTCGCCGACATGAAGTTCATCATGTAGTCGCGGTATCCGTCGCTGCGGGCTTCTTCAATCGAGTCGCGAAGGTAGGCGAGAATGCCGTGGAAGCCTGTACGCGATGTTTCGTTTTTGGGCGGCCCGTAGACCAGGATGTGCTGTTGGCGCGGAGGCAAATCTTCAAACGGAGTCTTGAGGTTGATGTCGTACCGCTCAGCGGCGAGATGAATGAGCTTTAAAAGATACTGTGAGGCCGAGCCGGGCCCCAGGCCGCCGTCGAGCAGCGGCTTTGACCAGTCGGTGATGACCTTGGCGGGGTCGAGATCGTACATGGAGCCGAGGCCGTGGCACTCTGGGCATGCTCCAAATGTGGAGTTGAAGCTGAAGCTCCGCGGCTCGAGCTTGGGCACGTCGAGGCCGCAGTCAGGGCAGGCCATTGACGAGGAAAACAGTTGCTCGTCGCCGTTGGTGAGCACGATGAGCACAAGGCCATTGGCCATTTGCAGGGCTTTGGACACGGCTGCGTCGAGACGCTTTTCGAGCGACGGCTTGCCGCCGGCGGCTGAGGCGATTTCAGCCGTGGTCGGCTTGAGCAGGACGCGGTCGATGACGGCTTCAATAGTGTGATTCTTGCGGCGATCGAGGGGGACGGGCTCGGAGAGGTCCTTCATTTCGCCGTCGACGCGGGCGCGGAAACCCTGCTGATCGAACTGGTCAAGAAGCTCTTTGAATTCACCTTTGCGGCCGCGGACCACGGGAGCCATCACAGTGACACGTTCGCCAGCGCCCAGTTGCAGGATGCGCTGCACAATCTGCTCGGCAGTCTGGCGCGCGATGGGCCTGCCGCAGTTGGGGCAATGGGGCGTCCCGACGGAGGCGTAGAGCAGGCGAAGATAGTCGTAGATCTCAGTAATGGTTCCCACGGTGGAGCGCGGGCTGCGGCTGGTGGTTTTCTGCTCGATGGAGATTGCCGGGCTCAGGCCCTCGATGGAGTCAACGTCAGGGCGTTCGATCTGGTCGAGAAACTGGCGCGCATAGGCGGAGAGCGTCTCAACGTACCGGCGCTGGCCTTCGGCGTAGATGGTATCGAAGGCGAGGGAACTCTTGCCAGATCCGGAGAGACCGGTTACCACGGTAAGGGTGTTGCGCGGGATGCGGACGTTTATGTCCTGCAAATTGTGCTGGCGCGCACCGCGAACCGAAATGTGAGTGATAGCCATAATTGGGGAAAATTGTGCGAGTTGGGGAAAATTGGGAGTGCCGAGTGACCTCGGTCACTCAACCTTTGAGGGAATCTACCGGAACTCGTCGGTATATGGGTATTCTAGTGGTCAATAGAAACAAGGGTCAACGAAGCGGGTGTCTGCTTGATTGGTGCGAGAATCGCATTAAAGAACCGCGATGCATGTGCAGGTTCAGCATGTTAGCGGCAGATTGACCTCTTCGAAGGGCTCATTTTTAAAGGACTACTACATGACGGACGCGTTGAATTTAGGAATGTTAGTTTGCGCAACGATCGGGTCGATGGCATTCGGCGTATTGTCGGCCTATGGAATCTTCCGCTTGGGGTTTGCGCTGATGCGCCCCCGAACCCGCGCTCTTCAGGTCAAAACGCAGCCCGAAGTCGCCGTCTGATATAACCCCTTCAATTCACTCGCATGGTCGCACGAGCGCCCTTGGCTCTTACTGCGGTGGCTCCGGCGGCGGCACAGGCATATTCTGCTGTTGCTGCTGCTGCATTTGCATTTGCTGGCGCTGTAACTCCAGCATGCGCTGCTGGGGAGTCATGTTGGCCCCCGGTGGCTGGTTAATGGGCTGCCCCATAGGCGGACGGTTCGGCATTTGGTTAGGTTCTTCCGCTTCCACCGGCTGATCGGCGTCGTCATCCTGGGGATTCTGGCGGTTGAACGCCTGCCCGGTTTGCCCGGTTTGGCCGGGAGCACCGCCGGTCTTGGTCCGCTCGCTCAGAATGATCTCCCGCGGGGTGCCCTGGCCTTCATCGCCAAGCATCAGTACGTTGTAGCTCGATCCGTTCAGGATCTGGGAGATTACGTCGCGCGCCGGTCCGGGACCATATTCGCCAAACACGCGCTCATCGCCTTGCAATCCCTCGACTTTTGCGCCGGTGGTGGTGGATACCTCGTCAAGAATCTGGCGCAGGCTGGCATTGGTTGCCTCCACATGCAGGCCCAGGCTGTCCCAGCGAATGGAGGCAGGAGCCGCAGGTTCGTTCAAGGGCCATTTCGGCGGTTCGGGAACGACAAGGGCCGGGGCCGGCTCCGGCGTGGGGGCGGGAGCGGCCACTTGTGGATGGGCTGACCTGTTGTACGTCTTGTATGGGGTTCGCGACTTATGAACCGGAGATTGCGCCTGCGGAGGTTGCGCCGGGGTCGAGGCCTGCGCAAATGACAATTGCGACGCCAAGCACAGCGCGGCGGCCGCGATCAGAGCAGAGAGCCCCGAGGAGCGCAACCGTGGCGTTGAGTTGCTGCGATTCGTCGCTGCCCGCATTCCGCCCGGGGTGATCATCAGGCTCTCCAGTCGCTCACGGAACGGAAAGTACTTCCGTCCCTCTGTACTAGACTACAAGAGACCCGCGGACGCTCAAAGGAGAGCTTCTGGGGCGGAGAGAAACCTCGATGCGCCTCTCGAAAAGCTGGTCTGCGGCCCGCCCGTCGCAAACTCGCCCGGTTCAATTGCTGCTTTGCGCAGTGCTCGCGATACCTGCCGTTGCCCATGCCACAAGTTGCACAACCCAGGCCGAGATGACACCCACAGACAGGGATCTTCTTGCTGCCACTGGGCAGCATCTGGCTGCTGCGGTCATCAATCAGGACACGACTACTCTGCGTGCGGCGCTGCTGCCGACAGTCGTACCAGACTGGGATGGGATCCGCGACGCCATTGAGCAGGGTGCCTCCGCCGTCAAGGGCGGGCAAGTCCAGCTGCGCAGCCTTTATTTGATGGATTCCACTTCGCAGAAGGCTCCCGAAGACACCCAGTTCTTCTGCTCCAATGCCAACGGGTCAACCACCGTAACCATTTCAATGCGGGCATTGCCGCCGGGGCGCTACGCCGTGGTGCTGGCGGATGCTCAGGGAGCGCAACTGGCCGGCCAGATGGGGTTCATTCTCGGATGGGAGGCGAATGCGTGGAAGCTTGGGGGCGCTTTCGTGCGTCCTGGGATGCTGGATGGTCACGATGGCGTCTGGTATTGGGAACACGCGCGCCAGATGGCGCAGGCGGATTCGCCCTGGGCCGCTTACTTCTGCTATGAAGCCGCGCGTTATCTGCTGCTTCCGGTGGAATTCATCTCGTCGCCCAATTTCGAAAAACTCAGCCAGGAGCAGGGCCAACTCAAGAAATCGCCTTCCGAGGCGTTTCCGTATTCGCTAACGGCAGGGGACCGCACCTGGAAGGTCAGTGCCATGCGCTTCGATCCATCATTGCGGCAGGCAGATCTGGGCGTGACATACGAATCCGCGGGCGTGACTGACCCCGCCGCCCAGCGCACTGAGGCCATTGCCGTACTAAGTGCCTTGCTGAAGGCCCAGCCGGATTTGCGGAAGAGCTTCCAGGGCATGTGGGCTTACTCCTCCAACGCCGGCAAGGTGACGCCGGTGATGGAACTGCCGATGGCGCAAATACCTTAAGAGCAGGGAACAGGGAATAGGGACCAGGGAACAGGGACGGGAAATGGAATCAGTGGACTTGATTGACCTTCGATCGGATACGGTTACCCGCCCAACCCATGAAATGCGCGTGGCCATGGCCTCGGCTGAAGTGGGAGATGACGTCTACGGCGAGGATCCGACGATCAACCAGCTCGAACGCCGCGCTGCTGAGATTTTCGGCCGCGAAGATGCTCTCTTTGTTCCCACCGGCACCATGGGCAACCAGATTGCCCTTCGCCTGCTTACCCGTCCGGGGCAGGAGATCATCTGCGAATCGCGCGCGCACATTCTGGATTGGGAGATGGCTTCGGCGGCTGTCTTTTCCGGCTGCCTGATTCGCGCCGTGCCCACGCCGAACGGCATTCTCACCTGGAAGGACATTGAGCCCGTGATTTACGCGCGTGGCGCATTTCGGGCGGCCACAGGTCTGATTGAACTAGAGAACACCGCCAACCTGGCGGGCGGGCGCGTTACCCCCCTCGCCGTGATGGAAGAGATCTGGGCCAACGCCAAAGAACGCAAGCTGCCCGTGCACCTGGACGGAGCGCGCATCTTCAACGCTGCCGCATTCCTCAACACAGATGTAAAGACCCTCACCCGCGGATTCGATACCGTGATGTTCTGCCTTTCCAAGGGGCTTTGTGCGCCGGTTGGCTCGATGCTTGTCGGCTCAGCGGAACAGATGGAGCAGGCGCGAATCTATCGCAAGGCGATGGGTGGCGGCATGCGCCAGGCCGGCGTGCTTGCGGCGGCTGGACTCATTGCACTGGACAAGATGCATCTGCGACTCCATGAAGACCACGCCAATGCCCGGCTCCTGGCAGAGGCGCTCGCGAACATGGACGGAGTGGACATCGACGTCGACTCGGTCGAGACCAACATCGTGATCTTCCGCCTGGTTGGACCATTGCAGCCCGGGGAACTCGTTGCCCGGCTAAAAGCGCGCGGCATCCTTGCCAGCACCGTAGGCCCCGCGTCCATTCGGCTCGTTACGCATCACGACGTAAGCCGCGGCGACTGCATGGTGGCAGCCGAGGCATTGACCGAAGAGATTGAGTCCGCGACCACCGCCCAAGGTCTGAGCGCGGCGCTCTCGTCTTACTTTCACAAAACGTCTTACTTTTGCTGATTGTCTTACATCGCCCAAACGTCTTACTTCAGGCTGGACGTCTTACTTTTTAAAGCGTCTTACTTTGGCGGCGTGTCTTACTTTTCGAGGCGTCTTACCTGGGCTGGATGTCTTACTTTTCAAGGCGTCTTACCTCGACTAATGTCTTACTTCGACTGAACGTCGAAAAGGCCGGGCAGTACCTCTCCCGCTTTGCCCTCCACAATGTGCGTAAACGCGGTGGCGTTGAGCGGGCGTTCCGGACCGACGTAAACGGTGCGCGCGCCCGCGTGACGCGCCCAGTTGACGAAGTTGGCCGCCGGATAAACGGATCCCGAGGTGCCGATGACCACCATGATCGAGCAGTCGTCGATCTTGCGCTGAATGCGGTTCATTTCAAGAGGTGTCTCGCCAAAGAAGACAATATGCGGCCTTAAACGCGCGCCGCACGCACAGTGGCCTACTTCGTCAAGGCTGGTGTAGACGGCTCGATCTTCAACGGGAGGTTGGCCGCACTCGGCTTCACAGCGCGACTTTGCGAGCTCCCCGTGCATGTGGATCAGTTGCGTGGAACCGGCACGCTCGTGGAGATCGTCGACGTTTTGGGTGCAGAGGAAAAAGCGGTCGCCGAGTTTGGCTTCGAGGTCTGCGAGGGCGTGATGCGCAGGGTTCGGTTCGGCCGTGGCGCCCTGCGCGCGGCGCTGCGAGTAAAACTCCCACACGAGCGCTGGGTTTTCTTCCAGAGCTTCCGGCGTGCAGACATCCTCGACACGATGGCCGGCCCAAAGACCGTCAGAGGCGCGAAAGGTAGGCAGGCCGCTTTCAGCGCTGATGCCCGCGCCAGTCAGGATAAAGACGCGATCTGTCGCTGTGATTTTTGTGTGGTCCATTAGGAAACCTGCCGACAGCTTTCAGAACTGACGGCTGAAAGCTGAAGGCTGCTTTTACGGCTCCAGCAAAATTTTGCCGGTGGTCTTGCGGTTCTCCATGTCGGCCTGCGCCTGGCCCGCATCATCGAGCGAGTAAACGTGTTCCGTGCGCAACGTCAGACTTCCGTCGGCCACCCAACCCAGAACCTCATTCGCGCGGCGTTCCAGCTCTTCGCGCGTCGAGACGTAGTGCCACAGTGACGGGCGTGTCACAAAGAGTGAGCCCTTGGCGCTGAGTTGAATGAGATCGAATGGCGCCACTGCGCCGCTTGATCCGCCGAACAATGCGAGAAGGCCGCGCGGATGCAGACAGTTGAGGCTTCCATCGAACGTGGTTTTGCCGACCGAGTCATAAACCACGTCGACACCTTTGCCGTTTGTGAGGCGCTTGACCTCGGCAACGAAGTCCTGCTCCGTGTAAAGAATCACGTCGGACGCGCCCGCCTCGCGCGACAACTCCGCTTTTTCCGCGCTCGATACTGTTGTGATGACGCGGGCGCCGATGCGTGCTGCCATTTGCGTGAGCAGAAGGCCGACACCACCGGCTCCGGCGTGGACCAACGCTGTGTCCCCAGCCTTGAGCGGATAAGTTGAATAGGCGAGGTAGTGTGCGGTCATGCCCTGCAGAAGCGCCGCGGCAGCGTGCTCGGGACTGAGGTCTTTGGGCACTTTGACCAGTTGGGCCACTGGGACGAGCGCGTACTCCGCGTAGCTGCCAAGAACTCCGACGGACGCCACTGCGTCTCCGGCCTTGAAGCCGTTGACGCCGGGACCGAGTTCCTCCACCGTTCCCGCGGCCTCGCTGCCCGGCACGAGGGGAAACGTGGCTTTGTATTGTCCCTTGCGGAAATAAATCTCGATGAAATTCACGCCAATGGCTTCCACGCGGATCAGCACCTGGCCCGGCCCCGGCGCGGGAATGGGCAGTTCGACCAGTTGCAGGACCTCTGGTCCGCCGATCTCACGAATCTGGATTGCTTTCATAACAGGGCAAGGATGCATCTTGAGGCCACGGTGGCGCAAGGGGACGCAGGGAATAGGGAACAGGGAGTAGGGAATAGGGAATAGGAAGCTGGCGACTATTCAGTCTGTAGTTAATCGCCCTGCTGATACCATCTGAAACTCTTCCCGGTCCAATAGATCAGACCGCTTCCGCTCTCGCTTTTTCCAATCAGGATTGCTTCACCGATCAACCTGGGTGGCGGTCCCGCTTCAATTCCAGACTCCACTGCATGCTTACCGAACACCTGCCAAACATTCAGATCGGCAAAGTCCGAGTCTGTGGAACCGGCGAATCGGAATGCGGTTCCCGCGCCAAGGATGATGAAGTTCTTTCTGCTGCTTAACCAAACGGCCACACCGGATTTGTGGCTCTTTTTCGAATCGATCCAGACGGCGTAATCTGGCTTGCCGTCTCCATCAAAGTCACCACGCAAGTAGAAGGGGTTTATCGCAGCGCTGATCTCGTAATTCTGATCGAAACCTGGCGAGGCAACAGCAGAGACAATCTCTTCTGGAATGTTCTCCTGTTCGATCTTCTGCGGGGTGACTTGGGCGGCGCAGGCGGTCAACAAGAATGTCCAGAGCAAGAGTCGAGGCCTGTGAGCCATGCGTATCTCCCAAGGTGAGTCTCTGCCCAACAATACCGGAACTATCCACGGCCACAAGGAAGCCCCATCCGTTGCTGCACTGGATGGGGCTTCTGTCTTTCTATTCCCTATTCCCTATTCCCTGTTTTCTCAGTCCCGGCCGTTTAAATCCCGATCGGAGAGGATGCTGGGCTCTTCCGGCGTGCGCAGCCGTACCAGACGGTCGACCGTGTACGGCGAGTGCTGCTGCGACGTGTAGTAGTGGCGCACCTGCAACTCACCGAGCAGGCCGATAGCCAGCAACTGAATGCCTCCAAGAATAAGCACTCCGGCAATCACGAACCAGGGACCATGCTGATCCATCACGTTTTGATTCCAGTTCATGACTTTCAAGCCGAGCAGGAACGTGGAAATGATGCCGCCGAAGAGGATGCCGAGCGCGCCGAAGGTTCCGAAGAAATGAAGCGGACGGCCCATGTACTTGAGCAGGAAGCGAATGGTAAGGAGATCGAAGAAGACGCGGAACGTGCGGCCGATGCCATAGTGGCTTTTGCCGCGCTCGCGATTTACGTTCTTGATCGAAATTTCACAAATCGACGCACCGTACCAGCTGGCCAGCGCGGGAATGAAGCGGTGCATCTCGCCGTAGAGGGGGATGTTCTGAATCACCTCGCGGCGGTAGGCCTTGAATGTGGTGCCGAAATCGTGAATGTCGACGCCGGAGAGCTTGGCCATGAGCCAGTTGGCGATGCGCGAAGGGAAGCGCCGCATGACAAAGTTGTCGATGCGCTTCTCGCGCCAGCCGGAGACCACGTCGTAACCCTCTTCGAGCTTCTCCAGGAAGTTGGGGATCTCGTTGGGGTCGTGTTGCAGGTCGCCGTCCATCGACAGGATGAACTCGCCGGAGGAGTGATCGAAGCCGGCCGCCAAAGCCGACGTCTGACCGAAGTTGCGGCGCAGCTTGACGACCAGCACGCGGCTGTCGACGGCGGCAATCTCCTCAAGCAACTTATAGGTGCGGTCGTTGGACCCGTCGTCCACCAGGACGAGTTCGAAGCTGTCTCCGACCTGCTCCATCACCTGTTTCAGGCGGGCATAGAGGGCGGTGACGTTTTCTTCTTCGTTATGGAACGGGACCACGATGGAGTATTTCGGCATATTACAAGTATAGATGCGAGCGGATTGCAAAAGAGAGCAGAAACAGCAAATTGCCGCGAGCGCGGTCTTTTGGGGTTACGGTCCGTAGTGGCGGGGGCACGAGAAATTGTGGGCTGCTAGCTGGAGAGCTCGTCGAGCATTCCCTGCATCTCACTGAGGGCGTGACGGTTGCCCGTACGGGCGGCACAGCTTATGCCTTCCTTCAGGCGCTCGATTGCGGCCTCGGTCCGGCCCGCTTTGGAGAGAGTCTGAGCAGACATGAAATAGCCGGCCGTGTAGTCGGGATCGGTCTTCAACAAATGGTTGAACTCCGCCATGGCTGCATCCACTTCGCCGCGGTTAGCCAGCTCAACGGCAATGCCATAGCGGGCAAAGCTGTTCTTCGGATCCAAGGCAAGGATCTCTTTTAGGCCTGAGATTTTGTCCATGGTGCTCATCGTAGCGGTCCGGGTCACCTGGTGGATTTGCTTAAATTGGATGGATTGCCGAAACTGGATCTATGCCCCTGATGCTCGGAACCCGTAGAACCATTGTATCCGGAGTCGGGCTTTTCAGGTTGGCTGTTGAAAAAGGAACGGAGTCGCAATCGGAATGAGTTCCACTGAAACTGTCTCGGCGCCCGCGCGGCTGGTTATCGAATCGCAGTCGGAGATGACGGAAATCATCCTGCCCAACGATGCAAACACTCTGGGCAACCTCCTGGGCGGGCGGCTGATGCACTTCATCGACCTGGTGGGAGCCATTGCCGCCTATCGCCATTGCAGGACGCACGTGGTCACCGCGGCCATGGACCACATTGATTTCATTCAGCCTGTGCATGTGGGTGATCTGTTGACCCTGAAGTCGAGCGTGAACCGCGCCTTTTCCACCTCGATGGAAGTTGGCGTGAAAGTGTGGGTGGAGAACACCAAGACGGGCGGGATGCGGCATGTGGCCAGCGCTTACCTGGTTTTTGTGGCCATCGACCAAAACGGGCAACGCATGCATGTGCCGGAAATCAAGCCTGCCACCTGCGACGAGCAACGCCGTTATGACGATGCCCTCTTGAGAAGGGAACATCGCGAATCCGAACACGCCCGGCGCAAAAAGGCGAAGCAGGCAACAGCCGCGCTCGAAGTCGCGGCAGGGCAGTAGGTTCTCACAAGTTTTCTTCGATTCGGCAGCACATCACAAGCGAAGTCCGGATCATCAAACAGTACGAAAAAGGAGCAGCAAACACTATGGCGCATTCAAATGCCATGCCTCAGCCCGTGGCGTTGCCGGGCGTTTCCAAGATCATCGCAGTCGGTTCCGGCAAGGGCGGAGTGGGCAAGACCACGGTCGCCGTCAATCTCGCCATCGCGCTCTCCAAGATGGGACAGCGCGTCGGCCTTATCGACGCAGACATCTACGGCCCCAACGTGCCGCTCATGATGGGTTCCAGCCAGCAGCCGCGCGTTGGCGCCGGCAACATTATTGAGCCGAATGTGACCCACGGCATCAAGACCATCTCCATCGGCTACATCTCGCCGGGCGACAAGCCCATGGTCATGCGTGGACCGATGCTTCATCAAATCATCCGCCAGTTCCTGCAGCAGGTGAACTGGGGCGAGCTGGACTATCTCGTCATCGACCTGCCCCCCGGAACCGGCGACGTGGTGATCTCACTGGTGCAAACGGTGCCGCTAACAGGCGCCGTGGTGGTGTCGACGCCCAGCGACGTGAGCCTGCAGGATACGCGCAAGGCGCTGGAGATGTTTGCCCAGGTCAACGTGGAGGTGCTCGGCATCATCGAGAACATGAGCCACTTCACCTGCCCGCACTGCCATGAGGTCATCGACATCTTTTCGAGGGGAGGAGCGGAGCGCACCGCGCAGCAGTTCAATATTCCGTTCCTGGGTGCGATTGAGTTGATTCCGGCCATTCGCGAGGGCGGTGACCGCGGGCTGCCGGTAACGCTGGCAGGCCCCAAGAGCCCGCAGGCCACAGCGTTCTACGATGCCGCGCAAAAGCTGATGGAGCGCGCCGAGGCCGCGGCAGCCGCAAGCAGCGACGTGATCGAAATCTCCTGAGTGAAGCGCAGTCGAAGGATCTGCGGTCTGCTCTTTCTATCCTTAAAACAAATGCAGGGTGCCCCAGGTCTCGATTTTGAGACCTGGGAAACCACGAACCCTCTTAGCCTGTTTTCCTGAGTGAAGCGCAACGGCTTCGAAGGATCTGTGTTTGCTTTTCGTAAAGCGAAGAGTTTGCACTTTGACGCCTTTGATATCGATTTCGTCCCGCTTCGTCACAATTCAGGACCACCTCCGACGGGTCGGCAGTAAGTTCGAATTTGAACAGCGAGTTCGGATTCGGACGGAGGATGAGTCTGGCGCGTCGGGTGCGTTTTTCACAAACAGCTTTCCCCCCACGGCCTAATTGGCTGTGAGGGCAGAGGAAATGCCGCTGTATCCACGGGCGTATTCGCGCTTCCCCATTTGATCTCTTCGTAAATCCACAACCTGCTGGGCAGGGAGGCTCCATGAGTCTGCTGCAGGATGTTCAGTATTCGTGGCGGGTGATGCTGCGTTCGCCGCGCGTGGGTGTGACGGTGCTGGTGACGCTGGCGCTTGGGATCGGCGCGAACACGGCAATCTTCAGCGTGGTGAATGCGGCGCTGCTGCGGCCTTTGCCCTACAGTCAGCCCGCTCGGCTGCTGCAGTTGCGCGCGGACCTGCCCGGCAACGGGTCGCATGACGTGGGATTTTCGGTGCCGGATTTCGAGGACCTGCGCGATCGCTCGGGAATTTTTGAGGATGTATCCGTGTCGTGGCAGGCGCCCGCGAATCTAACCGGCGGCGCGCACCCGGAGCGCATCGAGTTTCTTGCGGTGAGTCCGAACTACTTCAGCATGTTGGGGTCGCGCCCTCTGCTGGGGCGGGTATTCGATGAGCGCGACAAGCGAGAGGGTTTCGCGGAGGCCGCCGTCCTCAGCAACGCTTATTGGCAAAAGGAATTCGGTGGCGATCCGCAGATTTTAGGGCGGCGGATCCGCCTGGACAACGATTTGTACACGGTGACAGGCGTGCTGCCGGAGGCGTTTCGGCCGCCTGTGCCGTCGACGACGCGGCCTATCGATCTGTGGATCACGGCGGGATTCAAGGCGGATCCGTTTCCCAAGCCGGCGCGAGCGCAGCGATTCCTTC
>Ga0193727_1000701_pt1 | contig 13313 bp, 8 predicted proteins | sample H2c2metaG_FD_143051 | JGI IMG/M metagenome (GOLD analysis project Ga0193727, IMG submission 143051) | Soil microbial communities from a riparian zone of the East river system, Colorado, United States - H2c2 | ecosystem: Environmental > Terrestrial > Soil > Riparian zone | place: USA: East River...
CTGAGACCTCCTCCTGTTCCAATACCCACGTGCCGCAAGCACTCCGGCCACGGCCATGGTGGCCTTGACCGGACTATTGAAAAGGAGAACTACCCGATGACGCAGAACCTCGTTACGCTGAACCTCACCGATGCGCAGCTCACCGCCGTGGACGCGGCCCTGACCGAGCTGGAGACGCAGCTTGCCGGCTTGATCGCGCTGTCGCTGCCTGCCAGGAAGTCGTTGCGCAGGATGGGACCGAAGTCGGAGGCGTTCTGCCGGCAGACGTTGCGGGTGCTGGAGCAGAATCCGCAGATCGTGCCATCGAGCGTGCCGCTGGCGGATGCGGGTGCCGATCTCGCCGCGCTGGAGCAGTTGCGTCCGCGCATGGTCCGGCTGTCGCGGCTGAGCGAACGTGCGTCGGACACCGACATCGCGCTCGGTAGTGACGTGATGATGGTGGCGTTGCAGGGTTACAGCCTGTTGAAGATCGCCGGCCGTGCCGAAGGTCTGCAATCGCTGCGGCAGGAGCTGGGCGCTCGATTCTCGAAGGCGTCGCGCCGTGCATCGCAGCCGACGCCTGCTCCGTTGCCGGAGACCAGGGCGGCATAGCACGTCTATCCTCCTTGCGATTCTTTCAAAGCCGCAGCAATGCGGCTTTTTTTATGTCCGTTGCAGCGGGCGCCTGCTCACGCGCCGCCGAAAGCTGCTGCGCATCAGGAAATTGCTGCGCTGGCGAAGGATTGCTCCTGGTTTGCTGCAGGTTTTTCCTGCTTCGGCGACGAGATTGCGGTCATCGCATCAGGTTGCTGCTGCGTCATTCGAGGTATTTCCTGCGGTAGTGCAGCCGCCGGTCTCGTCGATGCAGCATCAGCCATCAGCGATGCAGGTTTTTCCTGCAACGATCGAGCTTTCGCGGTCGCCGATGGCGCTTTTTCCTGCGTACGTCGGATAACAAGAGAAACGGTGACAGGTTCACTTTCGCTTGTTTGAATCCTGCGAGCTCCTATCACGCTTCGTCGCGGCTCTGCGTACCAGGCGGGTGCGAGGGCGGATGGCGGCGGAAAGTGAACCTGGATAGCGGCGGCTTCTACAACGTCTTCCCCGGTAATGGCACTACGCGCGTTCGAGTTGGCCCTATGGCTGGCGCCGAAGAATCGCCTGTCCCTCCCGCCCGCTTTTCCCGGGCATTGACGTATTACCTAGTGCCGGGCCCGTCGGGATACAGACGGGCATGCGCTCGTGTCGACTACGGGAGGACGCTGTGAACTCAATTCTTGGTCGAACCTCGATCCATCTGCTGCTGGTAGCTGCGATGGCACTGAAAATCTGCGCTGTCGATGCGGCAACGTTCAACTATCACGGCAGCCTGCAGGATGGCGGCAAGCCGGCGGAGGGCGCGTACGATCTGGAATTGACGCTGTACTCAGCGGCGAGCGGCGGCCACGCAATTGGCGGGCCGTTGTTGCTGTACCGAGTGCCGGTCAGCGGCGGTAGTTTCAGCACACAGGCCGACTTCGGTCCACTGTCGGACATCGCCGGCACGGCGTGGCTTGGCGTGAAGGTGAGGACAGCCGGCAGCGGCGAATTTGCGGCGCTCGCGGCGCGCGCACCGGTCACTGCCGACGCAACGGCGAGTGTTTGTCCAGGTGCCTGGACGACGTCCGGCAATGCCGGCACGTCGCCAGGGACCGGGCTCGGGCAGAACTATCTCGGTACGGCGGACAATCATCCGCTCGTCATTGCGGTCAATGGCGCGCAAGCCGCTCGCATGGCCCCGTCAGGCGACGTAGGCTACTCGGATGCGACGAACGTCGTGCTCGGATCTCCGGGAAATTTCACCGGGGCCGGAGTCGGCGGCGCCGTGGTGGGCGGCGGCGGATCGGCGAGGTTCAGCAATTGCGGCCCGAGTGGCACCGCGCCATGCGTGAACTCGGCGATCGGACCGTTCTCGACCGTGTCCGGCGGCTACGGCAATTCGACTACCGGCGATACCTCCGTCGTGGCCGGTGGCACGTTCAACTCGGCCTCCGGACTTCATTCGACCGTCTCGGGCGGGTATGACAATCTTACAGTCGGAACCTCTGCGGTCATCGGAGGTGGCGAGGGCAACCATGCCGCCGGTGCGGGTTCGACCGTCGGCGGCGGTGGGTCGGTCGTCTCTTCCAACTGCGGTGCCACGGCCGATCAGTCATGCACGAATTCGGCGCTGGGTGCTTATTCAACGGTCGCGGGGGGCTACTACACGCGCGCACTGCTGAACTACGATACGGTCGGAGGCGGTTCACAGAATTCCGCGGCCGGCGGGTACTCTTTCGTCGGCGGAGGCGAGATGAATAGTGCCGCGGGGTCTCACGGCGCCGTCGCCGGTGGTTTCAACAACTTGGCCAGCGGCACTTATGCGTTCGTCGGTGGCGGCCTCGGCAACATCGCCAGCGGCTATCAGTCGACCGTTGCCGGCGGCGAATTCAACGCCGCCGGCGGCACGTTTGCCGCAACGGGCAGCGGTTCCGGCAACAAGGCGGGCGGCGACTGGAGCTATGCGGCTGGCGACGGAGCGAAGGTGCGCAATGCAGCCGAGGCGATTAGTGCGCCGGACTGTTCGGGCAACCTCGACTGCGGCGACTTTCGGACGTTCGTGTGGTCGGACGGCAACAACGGCTCGCAGTTCACGTCGACCGGCCCGCAGCAATTCCTGATCCACGCCACGGGCGGCGTGGCGATCAACACGACGCCGCCGAACAATGTCATCGAGCTGACGATCGCGGGGTCCGGCAACAGCGGCGATTTCGCCAACGCGTTCCTGCGCCAGGCCAGCAACAATGCCGGGATCCTGATCAGTTCCGGCGGCGCCACGTCGACCGCCAACAACGATGCCATGTTCTTGATCGATCGCTACAACGGTGCGGGTCAGGCGCATGACCTGTCGATCGCCGCCAACGGCGACTTCACGATCTATAGTGCCAACGCGGTCAAGCCGAGCGGCACGACGTGGTCGAATCCGTCGGATGGGCGACTCAAGCGCGACGTGCAGCCGCTCGAGCACACGCTCGATCGTGTCCTGCAGCTTCGCGGTGTGACGTTCGAGTACGCCAAGCCGGACGGCTACTTGCATCCGTCTGGACGCCACACCGGGTTCATCGCGCAGGAAGTACAGCAGATATTCCCCGACTGGATCGGCTCGACGCCGGATGGCTACCTGACCGTCGGCCCGAACGGCTTCGAAGCGATGACGGTCGAAGCGCTGCGCGATCTGCGCGCCGAGAAGGATGCCGAGATCGCCGGGCTGAAGGAAAGGCTCGACGAACTGACGGCGCGCCTTGACCGGCTTGTGCCGGCATCGGGCCATTGAAATGAACACCTTTGCTCAATCGGTCATAGGTGTTGTTCTTCCGGTGCTGCTGGTGCTGGCCGCGAGCGACGCGCTCGCGATCGATTCCGCACGAGCGGAACGCTTCGAGCTCACCGGCTCCGGTACGCTGACCGTGGACACGCCGACACTGCGCCTCGGCGACTTGCAGCTGAAGGCGACGCTGTCGACGAGCGCCGCAGTTCCGGCGGCGCCGAGCATTCAATCCGACGCACGCTTCACGCTCACCGGAACGCTCGCCGCGGCATCAGTGGTCTGCTACAACGATACGATCTTCCGCGACGATTTCGATGCAGACGGGTTTTGACGCCAGCTCAGAGCGGGGCAGTGCCGTAGCCCGGGAATAAGGAATAAGGGGACATAGCCAATTAAGTCGGTTTAATTGGCCACGTCCCTTTAATTCACGGGATGCCCGGGATTTCGCTGCGAGGTCACATTGCTATCATCAGCACATGAGCACAAGAAGACTCTCAGCCGGCGCCCTGCATCCGATTCCAGCGGACCTGCGCAAGGCGCTTCTCGCGTCGCCACAAGCGCACGCAGCCTGGGAGGACATTACTCCGCTCGCGCGCAATGAATGGATTTGCTGGGTAACCTCCGTGAAGAAGCCCGAGACTCGCAAGGCGCATGTCGAACGCGTGCGCGCGCAACTCATCGAAGGCCAGCGTCGACCTTGCTGCTGGCCTGGTTGTCCGCATCGATAAGATCCGATTTCTGGAATAAGGGACGTAGCCAATTAAGTCGGTTTACTTGGCCACGTTTCTTAATTCCTGAGGTGATTCCTCCGCTGCCCGCTCAGCCGCAGCGTTCGGCCAGGGCGCGGGCCGCGATTCTGCAGGTCGCGGTGTAGTCGGCAGCGCAGACCTGGTCACCGTGCATGACGCGGCAGTCGAAGTTCACGGTGTCCAGGACCGCGCCATCGGTGCGCTCGAAGGCGTCATGCGGGGTGCAGGCAATTTGCTCGGCGTCGGTGAGCGCGCGTGCGCGGGCGTCGTCCTGGGCCTGGGCCACCGAGACGAACGCCTGTTCGGACTGGCGCACGTATCCGCGCACCGAGCGCGTGGTCGTCGTGAAGTCCTGCGCGCGGTCGATGCGGGCGCCCTGCAGCAGGTCTGCCGCCAGTGTGCGATAGGCACCATTCGGAAATCGGCCGATGTGATCGCGAAGCGCGTCACAGCTGCCGGCGGGACGCGCCTGCCACGCGATGCGTTCGTCACGCGAAGGGGCGTCGCCCAGATGAAGCGCGCCGCACGTGTCGGACAACGCCGGCTGGACGCCGGGCAGCCGGCAGAGGCCGTCCTGGATGTGGAAGGCGTTCACCACGAATGCCAGTGCGAGCGCCGCAAGCGCGAAACCGACCGAACCTGCCGCGGCGCGCCGCATCAGCCGCCGGCTCGGGCCCTTGGGTGCGGGAACGGGCGTGCCCGCAAGCTTTGCCCGGCAGACCTCCACAAGGTCCAGCAGAAATGGGTCGTTCGGATTGCTCTTCCAGTGCGAAAGATCGATCGCCTGAAGTTCGCCGAAGCCGAGCGGCGGGTCGACCTTGTCGAGTCGCACGGGCACGAGCACGCGCCTGGCCAAGGCCCGGCTCGCTTCGTCGCGGACGAAGCCGCCGTCCGGCCCCACCGAGCGTTCGGTCCAGACGACGACGACGCATCCGGCTTGTTCGAGCGCGTCGGTGATGTTCTTGCGCCATTCCTCGGCGCCGGGCAGGCCCTGGTCCCACCATATGACCAGGCCATGCTGCTGCAGCGCCCGTATCAGCCGGCTCACGCGCAGTTCGTCCTCGCGCTTGTAGGAAACCAGGACATGACTCATCGACGCAACGCCTCTACTTCTTCGCCTTGGCGGCGTCTTCCGCCGCGCGCCGCTTCGTCTCGGCGAAATCCGCTTCCATGTCCGCGCGGAGCTGGCCCCGGTCCTTCATCCCCTCGTACTGGGCCACGGCCTCAGCCCACGTGACGCCCGATGCCGGGATGTTCGCAAGGTTCTGTAGCGACGCAGCGACGACCGATTGCGCGTCGATAGCGTTGGGGTCCTTGCCGACGAGCCCGCGGGCGATGGCAAGGCTCTGTCGAAGGCTCTCGAGAGCGGCGGCGGTATCACCCATCTCGGACTGGAGATTGCCGAGATTCACATAACCGATCGCCACACCGATCTGCAGCGAAGTCGACTCAGGATGCTGGGCGGCAAGCGCCTTGTTGAGGTCGAGCTGCTCCGCATAGGTCTTGCGCGCGCCGGCCAGGTCGTGATCGTCGCGGTAGCGCACGTTGCCCAGACGGCCGAGGCCTGCGGCCAGTTCCTGTTGGTAGTAGACCGACGTCGGGTCCTCCGCGGCGAGTTCGTGGAACACGGCGTTGTGCTCCTGGTAGCTGCTGAGCGCGGCCTTGTGATCGCCGAGCAGCTCTTGAGCATCGCCGATCCGGTCGAGCGCCCGGCCGATGTATCTGCGCGCCGAGACCGCCTTCGGATCTTTCGCTGACACGCGCCGCGCGATCGCCAGCTCCTGCTTGTGACTTTCGAGCGCCGCAGCCGTATCACCGCCCTCGAACTGCAGGTCGCCGATCTTCTCGTTGGCGTCGGCAATCCGGTAGAGGACGTCTATGGCGCCGCTGTCGGTCCGGCCCAGCGCATTGAGCGCCGAGCGAAAGCTGGCCATCGCACCCGCCCGCTCGCCCTGCGCCCGGTGCACGAGGCCGATCTGGAGGTGGCAGTCAGCCACGTCGATCGCCGCCGCGATCGACTTCGGCTCCGCGGCGGCGAGCTTCAGCGACAGTTCGAGCGCGAGCTGCTGGTTCTTCAGGGCGGCCGCGAAATTCGCCTGGTAGAGCTGGACCGTGCCCAGACCCCTTAGCGCGGCTTCCCGTTCGCGATCACCACGGGCGCTGTTAATCGCTTGCTGGTAGGCGCTCGCGGCCCTAGCGTAATCATGCTCCTCTTGCGACAGCCTGCCGCGCATTAGGTTGGTCTTGGCATCAGCCGGATCGTCGCTCGCGGCAATGTCGTAAAGCTTCAGGACCTCGAGCGTGGTCGCTTCGCCATGCTGGCGCATGACTTCGTGCTCGTCGGCCGTGGCCCTCTCGTCCTGGGCGATGCGCATTTCTGCCGCCTTGAGCGTGGCGCGCTTGCGCGCCTCGCGGATCGCCATGAGCACCGGCTCGGCGACGACACGGTCGCCATCTGCGAACTGCTGGAGCGCGGCCAGCTCTTCCGGCGTCGCCTGGGCCACCCGTTGCCCGGCCTCGGCGCGATAGGCGTCGATCTCCGTCTGGGCAGCAGCGTCCCTGCGCACGATACCGTCTGCCAGCTTGGCGTAGTCCGCGCGCGCAGCGCTCAGTTCAGTCGCGGATTCGCGCTTCACCGTCGCGAGCTCGATCCGCGCCTTGATCAGGCGCGACTCGGCCGCTCCGAGCAGCCGCGTCTCGCGATCGTCGGCGAGTTTGCGCTCCTTGATCAGGACCGCGGCGTACTGGGCCTCGAGACTGCGCACGACGACCTCGCGATCGGCGCTGATGGCTGCAGCGCTCGCGGCACGGGCGGACGAAGCGCCGATCGCAAGCCCACAGGCCAGTGCCAACGTGCACAGGTCGGCCACGGCCCAGTTCTTCGCGAACATCGCGCCCCCGTTTCCGCCAAGCTATCGGCTTAGTCTACCTTGAGCGCCGAGCGGCCGCTTTCTTCCGACATCCCAACTGCTCCCAGGTCTCGAGCGCGCCGACAGATACCGCACGAAAAATTCGCGCCCACTACGACATTGAACGGCACCGGATTCATCGAGCTCGACTTTCCGCCGGACGCCTATTCGGCTTTCGGCCTGTTCTATATGGCAAGCCTGCGCTGACGCAAGATGGAAGACTCTTCGTCGCAGGATCGCTAGCGGAGGCTGAAGCGAACGGCAGCGGTGACTTCGGCGTGATTCGCATCCTGGCCGACTACGACACGCTGTTCGTCCGGATGAGGCGGATAAGGGGACGTTGCCAATCAATCTTGCGCAGGAAAAGGTTCCATGCGCCGATGCTCTGTATCCTTGCATCCTCGCACGGCTCCCTGATCGATGGTCGACGCGGCGCGTGCTCTCGTGCACCGAAGAGTTGCTCGCGTCCACGGATTTACGTCCGCCGGTGCTCGCTCTCCTGCACGCGTTCATAGGGACCTTTCAATGGTCCATGCGGATATGTGCTCGTTTGCCTGAAAAACTTGCTCGAATCCATCCGGCGCGTGCTCGCGTGCACGGGAAGGCTGCGCGCTTCAAAGGCTGCCGGTCATGGATGATGGGTCTGAGCTGATCCTGCGAAATGTTTTTCGTGCGTCGATCAAGCGCGCGCCTTCGCCCAAGTCGCGCGGTAGGGGAGACCAACTCTCCGTCGCCCGCGACGCCGTCGGTTTGTGACTTTCGTGACAGGTGGCATAAAGCTTGCTGCGATTTGTGACGTACGTCACATTTCTCAGGGGTGAGTCATGAAGATACAAACGTTAAGGAGCCGCATCGGCATCCTCGTGTGCGGGCTGGTCTTCGCTGGCCTGGCTAACGCCGCAGCCCCGTCGAGGCAAGCCATCTATTCCGACGTCCAGATCACGTACGCAGGGCAGACCTTCGGGTTTGGGGGTGTCCAAAGTTCCTTCAACCAGAACCAGGATGGTGGCCTTATCCGGTTCAATGTGACCAATCTCGACACCCCTGGTTACGTCCCACTACCGAAAATTGACACTGGCAGTCTGCAACCGAAGGGCAATCACTGGGAGGTCTTCACCGAACTCGGCAGTCATCACGTCTATTCGTTCGTCGGCATCTGTGCGTCCACAACTTTCGGCACGACCGAAGCAACGGGCACGATCGTCCGGCACCTGTATCTGAATTGCAGCGACTTGGAGACGGCATATCTGCCGTGATCCGCCGTTGTGTCGAGCGGAATGCACGTCTACTTTCGCCAACAGGTCTGACCGCGTTACACAACGCGAGCGTCCGCTTCCCGGCAGCAAGTTGCGGTCATCGGATGTGTGGAACAGGCCCCCTCCCGGACACTCGCGAGCCGCAGCAATAGAGATGCCTGTTTGACACGGTGCAACCGCGCCTGACGCTCGCCTTTTGGAACGCCAGCGCACGGGCGTCCGGGTTGTCATAGCCCGGAAGTATGGCTGGAGCCGTAGTTGGAGAAGTAGTCAGATTTTCAACAGGACCGTGGCCTCAGCGGCCAGCGAAGCACGCCGTTCATGGGTTGGACTCCGGCGCAGCCGATGTCGTCCGGCTCGCGGTTAGCGGAGTCAATTCCGTTCCGACCCAAGCAAAACGTCGAGATCTGAAGTGGCGACGCCAGTTATGAGCCGGGCTGCCGAGGTTTCGGTCGCTGTACTACCGCTCGTGCTGTACCGGGTCCGACGGGTTCGTTGTCTCCTGCGTCGAAGGGGCTGCCTTGACTGGCGTCGGCGGCCCGACCGTTGCGGTTCCGATCGCGGATGCGTTGAATTTCGGATCGTAAGGATTGTCGCTCTCGTGAAGCCGGCGATAGGCGATCGAGCCGTCGACGCCCTGGGCCCCGGTTACCTCACCCGGTGTCATGGCGCCCGAATTGGTCATGCTGACTCCCTTGATGCTGGATGCACCACTGGACTTTTCGGCGCCTTTGACCTGAAACATGGGCCTGCCGGGACTGCTTGCATTGCCCCTGCCTCCGCTCGGGGCGCTGACCTCGAGATTGCCGACCGCGCCGACGTGCGATCCCGTTGAGCGCGCGCGAACTTCCGCCCAGCGCGCCTTCGCCCGGCGCAAGGCGACCTCGTCGCCATAGGTTTTCTTCAGCTCGCGCCAGATCGCATTCGCCTGCTCGAACTGTTCCTTGGTCATTTCCGCATAGACCGCTTCGCGCGCATCGACGTAGTGTTGCTCGTTGCGCTCGGCGGCAAGCGCCATCCAGGCCATGCCGCGCGGCAGGTCCGCCGCTACGCCCTGGCCGCGCGCATACATGACCGCGAGGTTGTACTCGGCCGGCTTGAAGGCCCAGGATGCGGCGACCTGATACATCTCGATCGCGAATTCGTAATCCTTCTTCTGGAACGCGCGCGCGCCGCGCAGGAAATAGTATTCGCCGGGCCGGGCATCGGCTTCGGGCGTACCTTCAGCGTTGCCCATCTCGCGTTCGGCGGCGGCGTATTCCGAGTCGTAGGGTGCCGCATTCGCGGCAGCACCGTCGCGGGGCGCCGTCGAAAGAAAGGTGGCATCGACGGCAAGCGCGTCGTGTGAAATCAGCGCCATGGCAGAGCACGCCAGCAACGCGAATCCCGCATGAAATCTTCGCGACGTCATGACAGTCCTCCTTCAGTGGCTCGTGGCTGGTCCATGATCCTGCCGATGATCAATACTACTGATCGTGCTGGACCGGTTCGGACTTGTCGTCTTTCGCGTCGTTCGAAGAGTCTGCCTTGAGCGTCGTCGGCGGGCCGACCTTGGCTCTTCCGATCGTCGAATTGAATTTCGGATCGTACGGGTTGTCGCTCTCCTGAAGCCGGCGGTAGGCTATCGAACCGTCAACGCCCTGCGCCCCGGTTGCTTCGCCCGCACTGGTGGGGCCTGAACTGTTGAAATTCGTTCCCTTGATCTTGGATTGTCCGGCTGCTGATTTAGGATCATTTGCGGCCGCCTCGATCAAGTGCGCCATTGCGTCGAACTGGGCACCCGGAGGACCGTTGGACATTGGATTGCCCGGATTGCTTGCGTGGCCGGTGCCTGCGCCGGGAGAGCTGACTACCATGTTGCCGACCGCGCCGACATGCGATCCTGTGGCGCGCGCGCGAACCTCCGCCCAGCGCACTTTCGCCCGGCGCAGGGCCACCTCGTCGCCATAGGTTCTCTTCAGCTCGCGCCAGATTACATTCGCCTGCTCGAATTGTTCCTTGGTCATTTCCGCATAGACCGCTTCGCGCGCATCGACGTAGTGTTGCTCGTTGCGCTCGGCGGCAAGCGCCATCCAGGCCATGCCGCGCGGCAGGTCTGCCGGTATGCCTTGGCCGCGCGCGTACATGACGGCCAGGTTGTACTCGGCCGGCTTGAAGGCCCAGGATGCGGCGACCTCATACATCTGGATCGCAAATTCGTAATCCTTCTTCTGGAACGCGCGCGCGCCGCGCAGGAAATAGTATTCGCCGGGCCGGGCATCGGCTTCCGGCGTGTCCTGCGCGGTACCCATCTCGCGCGTGGCGGCGGCGTACTCGACGTCATAGGGCAGCGTCTCCTTGCTGTCCCGGTTCGAGGACGAAAGAAAGGTAGCATCGACCGCAAGAACATCCTGTGGAACCAGCGTCATCGCGGCGCACGCCAACAACGCAAAACCCGTGTTCGGGAATCCTCGCAGCATCGTCATGACAACTCTCCTTCGCATGGTTTGCAGCCTTGGACCACGACGTTATACGAAACGCTTCGCACAACATACGAAAGTCTTCGCATGTTTGCAACTCCTTTCGTTTGCCGGAGAGAGTAAGCCTCGTTTCGGTTCGTGCCGAGCAAGCCAGTAGTCAGAACGCGGTTCCGGCGGGCCCTCGCATCGCCGCCCTCAAATCCCGGGTTTTTGCGTGTATCCCTACAGCAGACCAACATTAAGGATGCCGCCATGGAATTCACATCCTCCGGACTCTCGCGGGCGAATCGGTTCTTGCGTTGCCTCTGCCTTGCGCTTGCGCCGGACCTTTCGGCCCATGCCCATGACTTCTGCGTAATCGACGAAGCCGGGTTTCAGGCGGCTCTGACCGCGGCATCGGATGGCGGTGCCTACAACAATGAAGACAACTCCATCAATCTGTTCGCCCGATCCTACAGCACCCTGAACAATGGCAATCAGCCGTTCACCTACTCATCGACCGCGCCTCATTCGACATACGTGGCTGGAGGCCGCAGCATCAATTGCGCGACTTCGACGCTCAACCCGACGGCGACGGTGCTGAGCGGGCACAACACGACGCCAGTGCTCGTGGCCCATGCGAGCAACGCCACGGCATTCTTCATCGTGTCCGAGGTCACGATCCAGGATGGCGAGAGCACGCAGGACGGCGGCGGCATGAGCGTCAACGCGGCGCCGACCGACAACGGCGGCGTGTCGCTGAACTTCTCCATCGTCCAGAACAATCACACCTCGGCCAAAGGTGGAGGCGTGTACCTGGCAAGCGCCATGAACAATGGTGTTTCGATGTGGAACACGGTCATCATCAACAACAGCGCCGACGTCGACTTCGGCGCCGGAGAACTGGTTGCGCGCGACACCAACTCCCTGGTCCGGATGGTCTCGAGCGACGTGGTCAAGAACACATCGTCGGCGATCGGCGCAACGGGTGCCTTGTATCTGGGCGGCCTGGGCAACCTGAATGTCAATTTCAGCATCTTCGCGCACAACAAGAATGTCGATCTGTATTTTGCCAATGCGAAAGGCACATTGTTCTACGTCGACAGCGGCACGAGCGGCGGCAGTGCGCCGGCCTCGGTCAGCGGATACGTGCAGGACGATCCGCTGTTCGTCGACTACAACGCGACGGTTCCGGACTTGCATCTGATGTCGGGCTCGCCGCTGCTGGCCGCCGCACCGCACAGCGGATTGCTCCAGCCGTACGACATCGAGGGACACGCGATCCCGACAGCGGGCAAAGTCGACTTCGGTGCGTACGAGGACACGCTGTTTGCCGATGGTTTCGATGGCGACTGAGCGCTGCAAGAAACTTGCACGACGAATTCGCACGGCAACGCTGACCGCCGTTTGTCGGCAGATTGTCAGTTCGCTCGCGTGCGCAGCAGCACGACGCCGGCAGCGGTGGCCAGCAGCGCGATCAGCGCGCCACCGAGAAACGCCGCATGATAGCCGCCGGTGAGTGCCGCGGCATGATCGGCGCCGAGCAACGTCAGGTGGCCGGAACGCGCGGCCGCGACGCTGGCGAGAATCGCCAGGCCGAGCGCGCCACCCATCATGAACGATGTGTTGACGATGCCTGACGCGAGCCCCGATTCGCTCGGCGCCACGTCATTCATCGCCGCCATCAGAACCGGATTGAACGCGATGCCGGCGCCGAAGCCGAGCAGCAGCATCGGCGGCAGCACGTCGATGGCGAAATTGCCGTAGACCGGCGCCCGTGCGAACAGCAGCAAGCCGGCCGCGGCGCAGAGCATACCCGCGGTAAGCGGCGGCTTGATGCCGAAGCGCATGACCAGTCGCGCGGAGAGGCCAAGAGAGCAGGCCGCCATGATCAGATTCGTCGGCACAAATGCGAGTCCCACCTGAAGCGGGCTGTAGGCCAGCACGAGCTGGAGATACAGCGCCGACAGAAAAAACCAGGCAAACATCGCAGCGGCCCAGAGTACGCCGACGACGTTCGCGACCGCGAGATTGCGCAAGCGGAACAGGCCGAGCGGCATCAACGGCACGCGCACGTTTGCTTCGATGAAAAGGAAGCCGGCAAACAATGCAGCCGCGCCGGCGAGCGACCCGAGCGTTTCGGTCGAGCTCCAGCCGGCTTCGTTGCCGTTGACGATCGCGTAGATCGCGAGCATCAGCGCGGCAGTCACCGTGATCGCGCCGGCAATGTCCAGAGGACGCTTTCCATCTTGTCCGCGCGAGGCCGGCAGCAACGACAGAGACATCGCGACGACCGCAATGCCGATGGGAATATTGACCAGGAAGATCCAGTGCCAGTCGAACGCGTTGGTCAGAAAGCCGCCGAGCAACGCGCCGATGCTGCCGCCGCCGGAGCAGACGAATCCGTACACGCCCATGGCCTTGGCGCGATCGCCGGTCTGCGTGAACAGATCCACGATCAGCGACAGTGCAACCGCATCGACGATCGCGCCGCCGAGACCTTGCACGGCGCGCGCGCCGATCAACGTGAGTCGAGAGTCCGCCAGTCCGCAAGCAAGAGACGCCAGCGTGAACAACACGATGCCGAGCAGGAACAGGCGCCGGTGGCCGTAGAGATCGCCGAGCCGCCCGCCGAG
>Ga0193727_1000702_pt1 | contig 13311 bp, 9 predicted proteins | sample H2c2metaG_FD_143051 | JGI IMG/M metagenome (GOLD analysis project Ga0193727, IMG submission 143051) | Soil microbial communities from a riparian zone of the East river system, Colorado, United States - H2c2 | ecosystem: Environmental > Terrestrial > Soil > Riparian zone | place: USA: East River...
ACGGACGATGGAGATGGTCGCCACGTCCAAAATGAAGCGGGCGCAGGATCGCGTCGTCGCCGCGCGACCGTTCGCGAACTCGCTCACGGAAGTGATCGCGAATCTCTACACGCCGGAGCTGGCCGAGAGCTTTCCGCTGATGCGGCAGCCGGCGTCGATCAAGAAGGCGGCTGTCGTTCTCCTCACCAGCAACCGGGGACTCGCCGGCGCGTTCAACGCCAACCTGCTCAAGGAAGCGCGCAACCTTCTCGCACGTCTGGGTGAGCAGGGTGTCGAGCCCGAGCTTCACGTCGTCGGGAAGAAGGGAATCGGCTACTTCCGCTACATCGGCCGCGCAGTCGCATCAAGCAGGACCGACATCACCGGCCAGCCGACCGTCGCCAACGCCGCCGAGCTGGTCGATGGTCTGATCGAGAGATTCGCGTCGGGCGAGATCGATGCGGTCTACGTCATTTATTCCAAATTCAATTCCGCGCTTTCCACCCCGCCGACATCGCAGCTGGTGTTGCCGGTAACGCCACCGGAGCGCAAAGGTCCACAGCCCGACTACATTTTGATGCCGTCGGCTGAAGTGATCCTGACCCAGCTTCTCCCCTCGTACGTGCGGAACTCGATTTACCGCGCGCTGGTGGAGAATGAAGCCGGATTTCAAAGTGCTCAACGCACCGCAATGAAGAACGCGACCGACAACGCGGGTGAGATGCTCAACGTTTTACGCCGCACATTCAACCGCGCCCGCCAGGCGCAGATCACGCAGGAAATCGCCGAGATCGTCGGTGGTGCTTCTGCGTTACAGGGGTAAATCATGGCTACGGCCGTCCGCACCGAAAAGAAAAAGCCACGCCCGACCGAAGAGAAGAAGTCGAACTTTGGGAAAGTTGTGCAGGTCATCGGACCGGTACTCGACGTCGAATTCGAGTCCGAGCACCTTCCCGAGCTCTACAACGCGCTGCGTATCAGGGAGAAATCCGACGCTGGCGCCGAGATCGATGTCGTGGTCGAAGTGCAGCAGCACATCGGCCGCAACCAGGTGCGCGCGGTCGCGATGTCGTCGACCGACGCAGTCGTACGTGGGATGAGAGTCGAGGACACTGGTGGCCCGATCACGGTTCCAGTTGGCGAGGCTGCGCTGGGAAGAATTCTCAACGTCCTCGGCAATCCGGTCGACAACGGTCCGGCTATTCCTGACAGCGTCGAGCGCTGGCCGATTCATCGTCCATCACCCGAGTTCGCCGACCTCGAGCCGAAAACAGAAATCTTCGAGACCGGAATCAAGGTCGTCGATCTGATCGCGCCATTCGTGAAGGGCGGAAAGATCGGACTGTTCGGCGGCGCTGGTGTCGGCAAGACCGTCGTGATTCAGGAGCTGATCAACAACGTCGCAAAGGGTCACGGCGGAAAGTCGGTGTTCTGCGGCGTAGGCGAGCGCACGCGCGAAGGAAACGACCTTTACCTCGAGATGAAGGAATCGGGAGTCATCAATTCGTGCGCGCTGATCTACGGTCAGATGAATGAGCCGCCGGGTGCGAGACTTCGCGTCGGACTGTCGGGGCTGACGGTCGCTGAGTACTTCCGCGACGTCGAGAACGCGGACGTTCTCGTTTTCATCGACAACATCTTCCGCTTCACGCAGGCCGGATCCGAAGTGTCCGCCTTGCTGGGACGCATGCCAAGCGCAGTCGGTTATCAGCCGACGCTGGCGACGGAGATGGGCGACCTGCAGGAGCGGATCACGTCGACCAAGAACGGCTCGATCACCTCGGTGCAGGCGATTTACGTTCCCGCAGACGACATCACGGACCCGGCGCCGGCGACCGCGTTTGCGCACCTCGACGCGACGGTCGTGTTGTCGCGAGCAATCACCGAGCTCGGCATCTATCCCGCCGTCGATCCGCTCGCTTCGTCGTCGAGAATTCTCGACGCGCAGTTCATCGGCGAGCGCCACTATAAGGTAGCAACCGACGTCCAGAAGATTCTGCAGCGTTACAAGGAGCTCCAGGACATCATCGCGATCCTCGGCATGGATGAGCTATCGGAGGACGACAAGCTGGTCGTGGGTCGCGCGAGAAGAATTCAGCGATTCATGTCGCAGCCGTTCGCCGTCGCCGAGCAGTTCACCGGTTACCCCGGGCAGTACGTGAAGCTCGAGGAGACGGTCTCGTCGTTCGAGCGACTCGTCGCCGGCGAATTCGACCAGTACCCGGAGCAGGCGTTCTTCATGCAGGGCGGCATCGACGGCGTCATTGAGAGAGCCGAGAAGCTCTCGAACTCCTAGCGATGCTGAAGGTATCGGTGATCTCACCGGAATCCGTGCTGTTCGAGGGCGAAACGGATTCCGTGGTCGCGCCGGCGTACGACGGGGAAATCGGAATCCTTACCGGACACGCCCCACTCATGGCTCTGCTTGGCGAAGGTGAGCTACGGCTTGGAGGGGGGTCCGGACGTGCGTTCAACGTGAGCGGCGGATTCATTCAAGTGCTCGACGATCAGGTACGGGTTGTGACCGAGAAGGCGGCAGCGGTTTAGTAGAGCGCGAGAACAAATAACGAAAGGCGGAGCCGATGCTCCGCCTTTTCGCATTTCCGGGAGGTTTTTTTGGCGTTTCAGGAAGGCGCAGATGTCCGCCGAGGACGACAGCTCGGCAAATGCGTCGGTCCCGACACATTTCGACCTGGCTCAGCAGCAAAGTAAGGTCCCTGTCAGGAAGGCACGTTCGCGATTTGGTTGACATAATCGCTACACACGGCCTAAGTTAGGACCATTGTAAGCGGGCAAACTCCGAGGAATCCCCGGGCTGGGGGAGTTGTCGGATTTTGCCTTCTGCACCGGCGCCGCGCCGAGCGAGCTCTGCTCGTTGCGAGCGGATGGGTGCAGCCCACATAGTCGGTATCGATGGCCGGTCGATGACCTGTTCCGCGATATCCGATACGTCCTGGTCCCAGTATCACTTTCTGCGAGGTGTTGTATGGGAATGACAGGTAAGATCTCTCGCTTCCTTGCGATCGCGGGCGTCGTTGTCGGGATTGCCCCGGCACTCGCTCAGGCGCAGGGAACGACCATCAGTGGCCAGGTGACTGGCATTGGTGGAACTCCGATAGTCGGTGCCAGCGTGAGTATCACGGCGCTGCGCGTCGGCGCATTCACGGACGAGGCCGGGCGATACAGCTTTTCCGCCCCCGCATCTGCGAATGGCACTACGGTCACTCTGCTTGCTCGGCGCCTTGGCTATCAGCCAAGCTCGGCTCCGATCACGCTCTCGGGTGCACCGGTAGTACAGAACTTCAGCCTTTCGACTGCGGCCACCGAGCTGCAGGGCGTCGTCGTAACGGCGCTGGGATTGACCAGAGAGAAGAGCCAGCTGGGAACGGCGCAGCAGCAGATCAGCACCTCCGAGCTCAATCAGACGAAGGCTCTCAATCTCATCGACCAGCTGTCCGGAAAGGTTTCCGGCGTGAACATCACCGGGGCTGGAACTCCCGGCGGATCGACCAACATTGTCATCCGCGGCCAGAACTCGATCACCGGAAACAACCAGCCGCTCTTCATCGTCGACGGCACGCCGATCTCGAACAACGAGAACTCAAAGTCACGTCACAATGGCGATCCGAACGGCGGCTATGATTTCGGAAGCGGAATCTCCGACCTCAACCCGGACGACATTGCCACGCTGACCGTCCTCAAGGGACCGAACGCAGCCGCGCTCTATGGGTCGCGCGCTTCGAACGGCGTCATCGTGATCACGACCAAAAAGGGTGCGTCGAGCTCAGCCCGCGCGCGCACGGAGTTGAGCACGACCTACACATGGGACAAGCCTTCCACTCTTCCCGTATATCAGAACCTGTACGGGCAGGGCGCCGGCGGTGAGTTCGAGTATTTCAATGGCAAGGGTGATGGCGTCAACGACTGGGCCGACCAAAGCTTCGGACCGAAGCTCGATGGCCGCAGTTTCGGATGCACGTTCATTCCCAATACCACCACCTACGACACGTCGGCTCCGTGCCTGCAGTTCACCAGTCCGACGGCTGCCAGCCCGTGGATCGCTCACCCTGACAACGTCGAGAGCTTCTTCAATACCGGCCACACCAGATCGACGACCCTCGCCGTTAGCGGTGGGACCGATCGCGCGAGCGCGCGTCTGTCGCTCGGCCGTGATAACATCACGGGCTACATCCCGAACAACAATTTCTCGAAGACCTCGGGACTCCTCAACGGATCGCTGCAGGTCACGAGCAACCTGAGCACGGATGCGACGCTGCAGTACATCCACAACGTCGCACAGAACCGTCCGGGCACCGGCTACAACACCGGCATCCTCGAGACGTTCGTCTGGTTCGGCCGCCAGGTCGACATGAACGCGCTGCGCAACTATCAGCAGGGTGGCGCAACCAACAACGGCCCGGCGAACCGCGAGTTCAACTGGAACTACAACTTCCACAACAATCCGTTCTGGAGGCAGTTCGAGAACCCGGTAGGCGACATTCGCGACCGCTTTATTGGAACGGTCTCGGCGAACTACAAGCTGTTCGACGGTGGTAGCATTATCGCCCGCACCGGGTCGGACATTTACCGTCTTGGCATCGACGAACACTTTGCGGAGGGCAACATTCAGGACGGCGTTGCGGGAGTCGGAATCGATCCGAGCTTCTTCGGCGGATTCCAGGATGTCTCCGACTACAGCAATCAGAACAACAGCGACGTGCTGTTCACCGTCAACCGCCCGGTCGGCAGCCACCTGAGCCTCAATTCGACTCTCGGTGGAACTGTGCGGCGCGAACGCTTCGACAACTCGAGTGTCGCGACACCTGGCCTTTCCACGGCCGGCATTTACAACGTTTCGAACGCAGCGGTGACCCCGACGCTGGGTCAATACTTCTCGCGTCGACAGGTGAACAGCGTCTATGGCGCTGCCGCTCTCACCTTGAACAACTGGTGGACGGTGGAAGGCACGGCCAGGAATGACTGGTCATCGACGTTACCGAAGGACAAGAATTCTTACTTCTATCCGTCAATCAGCACCTCCATCGTGTTGACTGACGCGGTTCCGGCGATAAAGGGAAATATTCTCACTTACGCCAAGGTGCGTGCATCAACGGCTCGCGTCGGAAACGATGCGGACCCGTACCAGCTGCGGTCGACATTCACCGGTCTCTCCGGAAAGTTTGACGGCTTGCCGCAATTCACGCTTCAGAACTTCATAGCCAATCCTGATCTCAAGCCCGAGAACACGGATGCGAACGAGTTTGGTCTCGAGCTCGCGTTCATGGACGGGCGGGTCACTTTCGACGGGAGCGCATACAGCCGGAAGACCCACAATCAGATCTTCACGATCCCGGTTTCCGGTACGTCCGGCTTCCAGTCGAAGGCGGTCAACGCCGGCCAGATCAGCAACAAGGGAATCGACTTCCTCCTGGGCGTGACCCCGATTCAGACAGCGGGCGGCGTCACCTGGAACTCGACGTTCAACTATTCGCGCAACAAGAGCATGGTCGACGAGCTGGCCCCGGGCATCACGACATTCGTGATCGGATCCAGCTGGTACACGAACATTGAGGCACGTCAGGGGCAGCCCTACGGCTCGATCTTCGGATACGCGTTTGATCGCGACTCTGCTACCGGCAAGATCCTGACTGATGGCGGACTCACGGTGCTCGGCGGTCGCAAGATCCTCGGCAACATCCAGCCGAATTGGACTGGTGGATGGAGCAACACGCTCTCGTTCAGTCGCTTTACCGTGAGCGGACTGCTCGACTTCCGCAAGGGCGGCAACGTCGTCAGCATCACCAACTTCTTCGGTGACTACTCCGGTGTTACCGCGGAATCACTCCGCGGCCGTACCGTGGATTGGAACAATCCGGGAATCGTGGTCGATGGTATCGACGACGTTACCGGCCAGCCCAACACCATCAACGTCACCTCGGAGAGATACTTCCAGAACATTTTCCCGGTGATGGAGCCGTACGTCTACGATGCGAGCTACGTGAAACTGCGTGAGGTGCGCTTCGGAGTCGACCTGCCTGCTGCCTGGGCAAGCAAGTTCAACGCGCGCGCAGTCAGCCTTGCGATCACCGGACGCAACCTGCACACGTGGACCAAAGTACCGAACATCGATCCCGAGTTTTCGTACACCATCGGAAACTTCCAGGGTGTCGAATTCGGGGCACTCCCCAATACGCGGAGCTGGGGTGTGAGCTTCCGTGTTACGCCGTAACCGACCCTTACCGAGACCAAGGAATGATGATGCATAAAAAACTTCTCACGGTCGGATCCGGGCTTGCGGTCGCGCTCAGCGTAGCTGCATGCAACACGGACAATCTGACCAATCTCAACAAGAACCCGAACAGCCCGGAGGACGTCCCGGCGGCGGCGCTGTTTACGACAGCGACCGTCGACGCAGTCGGCCGATGGTTGGGCGGGGGATACGATCTTCGCGCCACTGAATTTGTAGTCCAGCACCAGGCGGAAGTTCAGTATCCGGACGAGGACCGCTATACGCGTATCACAGGCGGGTCGACGGCTGGATACTTCGACAATCCGTACATCACGCATCTCGAAGATCTTCAGAAGGTCATCGAGAAGGGTACGGCGGCGAATCAGGCCGGTATCTATGGGCCGGCGCTCGCAATGAGGACGTGGAGCTACTCATATCTCACGAACTCCTGGGGAGATATTCCTTATTTCGACGCCTTGAAGGGAGACGTGACCGGCGGGAGTCTGTCGCCCAAGTATGATGCGCAGAAGGACATCTTCACCGACATGTTCGCGGTGCTCGACAAAGCGAGCAAGGACATGGCGGCGGCTGGCGCGGCCGGCGGCAATCTCGCGGGCGGAGATCCGATTTACGGTGGTGATCTCCTCAAGTGGCAGCGCTTCGCAAATTCGTTGCGGGCGAGGCTGGCCCTTCTGCTCGTCAACAAGGATCCGGCAACGGCAAATACTCAGCTCGCTGCGGCCTTCGCTGCGCCGGGTGGAGTATTTCAGTCGAATGCGGACAACGCCCTGCTCGCCTGGCCGGGAGATGGCGTATACAACAATCCGTGGGCGGGCTTCTTCTCCAGTCGTGACGACAACCGGGTTTCGCTTGCACTAATGAATCTCATGTTGTCGCTCAACGATCCGCGCGTTGCACTTTATGCGCAGCCCAGCCCGGACGACGGGACGTATAAGGGTGCACCCAATGCGCTGACCGCGGAAAAGGCGGCCGTGTACATCTGCTGCTCTTCGCGAGTTACGGCGCAGATGTTCCCGGGAAACACCGCGTACGGCTTCTTCGGCGGGAGCGGCAACAGCTTCCCGTCGTTCATGCTGACGTACGCGGAAGTCGCGCTGATCCAGGCTGAGGCAGCCAATCGTGGTCTGGGTGGGCTGAACCCCGCGCAGGCGGCGGGGTTCTACAACGCGGCTGTCACTGCGTCGATCGAGCAGTGGGGGGGAACGGCAGCGGATGCTACCACGTACCTCGCCGGACCGAACGTCGTTTACGTGCCGGGCACGCCCGGCCTCGTCGAGATCGGACAGCAGAAGTGGCTGGCGCTGTTCGGTGACGGCGGTACGGCGTGGGCAGAATGGCGCCGAACCTGTGTGCCGTACACCATCTCCCCGGGTGCGGACGCGAGCAAGGCTAACATTCCTCGTCGCTTGATGTACTCAACGACTGAAGTCTCGGTCAACGCTGATAATCTCGACGCCGCGATCGCGGCACAGGGCGCCGATGCATTCGAGACGCGCATGTACTGGGATACGGCTCTGGCGGCTGCGCCGACCGCCCCGACAACCTTCACCTGCGGACTACGGGGCAGCGCGCCGGCTCCGTAATACCTGCAGCTTGTTTCAGAATACAAGAAGCCTCCCGAGCGATCGGGGGGCTTCTTATTTGGTGCAACTGAATAGGCGGGAGGTCCCAGGAGCGTAGTTGTCAGCGATTTAGTTCACGACGCCGGGACGTGTTTGTGTGGCATTCAAGGCACGGGCAGTTGTTTGTGCCAGATCTGCGGAGAGAAAAGTCGGGGCGTAGTGAACTAAGAAACTGACACCTCCGCTACTGAGATCTCTCGCCTATTCAGTTGCGGGACCCCGCGGCATCGACACCACCTTGAGCTACTCCCGGCGACTCCAGATCACGATGGTCCCGCAGCCCCGTGTCTCGCGATCCATGTACTGCGGCGGCGTTCCGGCCCACGACGGGTACACCTCGATTGCCGCCACTTCGTCCACGTTCGCGACTTCGTCTACCTCGCTGTCCTGAGTTCTCACCCCATCCACCCAGATGCGCGGTTGGCAACCGCGCAATGTGATCGTGTTCCCAATGCGCCGCGAAACCTGGACTCGCGCTCCCGGAATCGTCCGAAAAAGCTCGCTGACGAATCTGGGCGCTCGCTTTTTTATTTCCGGCTGATCGATGAAGTAGCCGAAGGAGCTGTTGTTCTTGTGATTGTAGAACTCCTCCATCCTCCCGCGCATCGCTTCGACGGTGACAGTATCCAGATCACTGGCGACACTCTCGAGTGAGATCTGCATCGGCTCACCCGCGGTGAGCTTGTACGTGTCCAGGGTGATCGTTTTCACTCTGTAACCGAGGCGCCTCACCATCAGCTTGCCGGGAATTGCCGGTACATTGTCGAATGCGAAGTGACCAGCTTTATCGGATCGCACCAGCATCCGACTCATTCCCTGAAGAGTGAGGCCGACTTCGGCGCTTGCCACGGGCTCGTGCTCGTCGTCGAGGACGACGCCTTCGATCGTCACCAGTTTCGCCGCTGGTCGATCCTGTGCCCCTGCTCGGGTAGCCGAAAAGATCAGAAAACCCAGCAAGACTAGTGATCTGCCGCTGCGCATGATTATCCTCAGGCAGGTGTTTACCCGACCACATTCTACTCCGTGCCTTGAGTTGTCAAGCACGCAAGGCGTCGATAACGGGAAAGAGCGGTCGGCGATGAGTGGGGGCTGGCTTGCGAATTGCCCCGGTAATGGTCATAACATCATTTCAGACAATCGCTTATGGCCGATAAAACGCATCCGCCGATCCTGGTGGTCGACGACAATCCGGACAACGCCCACATCATTCGAGACTATCTCGAGGCGCGCGGCTACCCCATCACCGTCGCGTACAATGGCGACGATGCATTGAAGGCTTTCGAGGAGGTCAAGCCGGCGCTCGTTCTCCTCGACGTGATGATGCCAGGCCGGGACGGCTGGCAGGTCTGCCGCGAGATCAAACAGCATCCAACGCTTGGTCGCAACGTACGCGTCGTAATGGTCACGGCGCTCGACGACTGGGTGAACAAGAGGCAGGCTCTGGAAACCGGCGCGGATGATTTCGTCGAGAAACCGTTCGAGCTCTCGAAGCTTGTCTCGACGGTCGAGCGCAATTTGAAATTGCTGACGAGCAACGCCGCTGCCGGCGCGTCCAGCGCCTCACCCGCCCGCTGAGCGTGGATTACCACCAACTCCTCCACGATTCGCTCACCCGGCTTCCCACGGTTGCTGCGACAATAGACAGCATCCGAAAAGCCGTTCAGGACAGGGAGAGATCGTCGTTCTGTATTTCAACTTCGATCGCTATTCCAAGATCGAAGAGATCTACGGGTGGGAAAAGCTCGACAGCGTGCTCGAGACCACCGGGCAAGCAATGCGCGATTTCCTCGGAAAAAGTCCGCTGGCATCGTCCAAGCTGATGGTCGCGTTTCCCAACGACGACGATTTCATCTTCTTTCACGTCCCGCAGGACGATACTCCGGCCTCAACGGATGCGGAGATCACCGATCTCACCGCCGGACTCAAGGAAGCGATCTCCTCGCAAATCGAGCGGGTGCACGGAGAAGACATCGCCGCTCTCTTCGACATCTTCGTCGGGCGCGCGCTCGTCGTCTACAATCCCAAGCTGCGGCTCGAGCGCCAGATCTATCGCGGAATTCGTGAGGCGGCGAACGCTTCCAAGAGCCTCGAGCACCGTGAAGAAGCAAAGAAAGTCTCTGACCTGCGCGAGACGCTGAGATCGCGTGGCCTCTACATCGAGTACCACCCCATCGTCGTCACCGACGATCGGCGGGTGTTCGGCTACGAAGCGCTCGCGCGCGGGACGATGCGCAGCATGCGCAGCCCCGAGGTGATGTTCGAGATCGCCGCCCAGTCGGATCTGATCTGGGATCTGAGCCGCCTCTGTCGCGAACGCGCGATCGAAGGCATGGGGAAGCTGCTCAAGGACGGCGAGCTGCTGTTCATGAACGTGGATCCGGCTGACTTCGCTGATCCTTCCTTCGACGTGAAGGCGCTCAAAGTGAAGGATCCGACGCGCGTTGTGATCGAGATCACTGAGCGCACCGCGATCAAGGATTACCCGAAGTTCCGCGGCCGCCTCAAGGAATTTCGCGACGAAGGCTTTCGCTTCGCCGTCGACGACGCTGGAAGTGGCTACGCCGGCCTCGGATCCATCGCGAACCTCGAGCCCGATTTCATCAAGCTCGACATGTCGCTCATCAACTGCATCGACCAGAACTTCATCAAGCAGAACCTGGTCGAGACGATGGTGCGTTTTGCCAACGAGCACGGGGCCATGGTCATCGCCGAGGGCGTAGAGCGCAAGGAAGAGTACGACATGGTGAAATCACTCGGCGTTCACCTCGTGCAGGGATTCTTCGTTCACAAGCCGAGCGCGAACGCTGTGACTTATCGACCGCCTGCGCTCGCGACCCCCGTGCTCACCGAGCCAGCAAAGCCGTAACCAGCTCGAACGACCGCTCCCCCGCACCAAGTCCCTGTTGCACCATCACGCGCGCCGCCGAGCCCGCGGCGTCGCGAGCGGTAACGGATCCGAGCCAGTATCCGAGACGGATCGTGAGGTCGGGGACTCCCGTCACCACGGCTCCGCCGCCAGCCTCGACCAGCTTCGCCGCTTCCCGGCTTTTCTCATTCTTAGGTCCGAACAGAACCGGTGCTCCGAACGCCGCGGGTTCGAGCACCGAGTGCAGGCCAGCGGAATGAAATCCGCCGCCGACGAACGCCGTGTCAGCGAGCGCGTAGAGATCGCCAAGCACGCCGTGGCGATCGACGAGAATGACATCGGCATCATTGGCGTTGGGTGCGTCCACTCTCGCGAGCGTGAGCCGGTGAGATCCCGCCCAACGCTCGATCGATCTCAGATGCCCGTCGGTCGTTTCGTGCGGCGCGATGACGAGCCGCGCATCCGGAATCTTGTCCCTAACCCTGATCCACGCATCGAGCAGATGCTCTTCGTCGGACGGCCACGTCGAACCGGCGACGAGCGTTGGGCGCGACGACCGCAATCGTGAAATCAAAGGAGAGGTGCGTTGCGCGCGCGCCCACACCTGGTCGAAACGCGTATCACCAGTCACGCTGACGCGATCCGCTCGCACTCCCTGCTCGCGCAGCCGCTCCGCGTCGCCTTCGTCGATGGCGCCGACTCGATCGAGCAGGCGATAGGCATCGGCGAGGAATCCTCGCGCGAGAACTCCACGACGCCGTGAAGATTTGGGAAGACTCGCGCTGATGACGCCTACCGGCACGCCAACCCTCGCGGCGCTTTCGGTGAGCACGGGCCAGATGTCGAGCTTGCTGAAGACAAGCGCACTCGGACGAAGCGCGGACAAAATGGCGACCGCATGTTCGATCGTGTCGAACGGCAAGTAGTCGGAGAAATCTGCCTGCACGGTCGCCGCAAAATGCTCCGCGCTGGGCGAATAGAAAGTGTAGGCGATCTGGACGTCGGGTCGGCGCGTGCGCAGGAGATCGATCACCGGCTGCGCCTGGAGTCCTTCTCCCACCGATGGCGCGTGGAACCAGACCAAGGGACGGCCAATGTCGCGGGAAGTCGCTCCCCACTGTTTGTACCGGTCGACGAGCCCGCGCCGGCGACTGAGCCCGCGGCGGAATTTCGATTTGCCGGCCGGAACCAGGCGGACGAGCGCATCCGTCAAGCGTCCGGCGATGGCGTACGGAATTCGGAGCAGCGGCTTCACGGCTGGCCCCTTTTCACTAGTTGTTGCGTCGAACGTCTAGTGACTGGTCGTTCCGCTCTTCACCTGGGCGGAGTCGATCGCCTTACGCAGCTCCTCGATTGGCTGCGCGCCTTCGAGGATCTTGCTGCCGATCAAGAAGCTCGGCGTTGCAGCCGCTCCGGCCCTGGATGCGCGCTCATGGTCCGCCGCGATGAGTGGCTTCATGATGCCGGAGCTGACGCAGTCGTGCCAGCGCTTCATGTCCAGTCCGACTGCTTTGGCGAGCGAGTCGAACACCGGCGCGGGTGAGCTCGTCGCCTCCCAGTGGTTCTGGGTCGCGAAGAGCCCATCGTGCATTGGCCAGAACTTTCCCTGCGCGCCGGCGCACATCGCGGACTCAGCAGCGGGCCAGGCGAAAACATGACTGTCGAGCGGGAAGTTCACGTAGGCGAGCCTGATCTTGCCGGTCTTCACGTACTGGTCGCGGAGCGTGGCGTAAGTCTGGTCGTGCCATTGCTTGCAGTAAGGGCACTGGAAGTCGCTGACCTCGATCACCCAGACTGGCGCGGTCGCGCTTCCCTGAATCCGGGAGAGGTCGGCGAGCGTAATGTTGGAGTCGGGCGCCGCCGGCTTGGCGGCAACCTTGGTTGTCTCGGCACGCACGACCGTCGTACTTTCAGCGCCCAGCTTGGCATTGCCGGAAGGGGCGCAGGCAAGAGAAAGCGCCAGCACGCCAAAGGCGCGGATGTGGTTAAGTTTTGTGGGAATCATCTGCTAAATAGACCTCCTGCCAAACCATGAAATCAAGGGAGAGTAGATACTTACTTCTGTTCTGATCGGTTTTCCTTCGACGGCGACTTTGATGGCCGTCCTGCGAACAGCCTGGCTCTCTCTTCTTCTCCAGGGCATCCAATTCCCAGCGCCGACCGGGCTGGTGAACGATTTCGCGCACGTACTTCAGCCCGATGCGATTCAGCGCATGGAGCGCATCGCCGAGGATGTGCGCACGAAATCCCGCGGCGAGATGGCTATCGTCACGCTTCCCGACATCGGTACTCTCGACGTCCAGGTGGCCGCGCTCCAGGTCGGACGCCAGTGGAAGGTCGGCAAGATCGGGAACCCAGGCGATCCCACTCGCAACGCGGGGGCGGTGATCCTCCTCGTTCCCAAGGAGACGAGCAAGGACGGACGCGGACATTGCTTCATCGCCACGGGCCGCGGCGCCGAAGGATTCATAACTGATGCCGACGCCGGCGACATCTGCCGCGAAGCAACGCCTGCCTTCGCGCAGAGGGACTACAGCACAGGACTGGAGCTCGTAACTCTCAGAACAGCCGAGCGGTTTGCGAAGGAATTCAAC
>Ga0193727_1000703_pt1 | contig 13310 bp, 15 predicted proteins | sample H2c2metaG_FD_143051 | JGI IMG/M metagenome (GOLD analysis project Ga0193727, IMG submission 143051) | Soil microbial communities from a riparian zone of the East river system, Colorado, United States - H2c2 | ecosystem: Environmental > Terrestrial > Soil > Riparian zone | place: USA: East River...
TGCGCGCGCATGTCGATCCAACGCAGCGCGAAGCTTTGATCTCACGCGCGATTGCCGACTGGAAAGACGCCGAGCCGGCGGACGTCGCGGTACTCGCCGAGTGGTTGAACGGTAAAAGCGAATTCCAGAAAACGCTCGACACAATCCCCCTCGAGAAAGCGCTGCAATCGCGCGGTCTTTTCTTGCGGTACCTTGATGCGCTCGGCGCGCTTGGCCACTGGAACGAAATCAAACAACTGCTCGGGAGCGAACGTTTCCCGCTCGATCCGGTACTACAGGCCATGTATCTCGCGCGTTGCAGCGGCCAGCTCGGCGAAAAAACTGCGGCCGGAAATAATTGGCGGCGCGCGCTCGAAGCCGCAGGGGGCGACGTGCAAAAGTTAATTACACTCGCGCAGTACGCGGAGAAAAACGAAAACGCTGAAATCGCCGAGGCCGCCTATAATGGCGCCTCGGCGACGTCGCCTAAGTTGCGCGTCGCACAGGATGGCCGGCTGCGGCTGGCGCAGGCGAGCCGCGACACAAAAAAATTGCACGCAGTCCTCGCCGACATGCTCGCGCTTTGGCCCAACGATCCCGCCATTCAAAACGATGAAGCTTACACGCGCCTGCTACTGGTTCCGGTGGCCGACGGCGAAGAACATGTCGACGAAATAAACGCGATCGAACAGCTCGCCAAAAAATTAGTGCAACAAAACCCTGCAAGTTTGCCCCATCGCACGCTGCTCGCGTTGGCGCGCCTGAAACAACATCGTCCCTTCGCCGCACTCGAAGTTTACTCAAATATCCAAATCGTCCCAAACGCGGTCTCGCCCTCCGCCCTCGCTGTGCACGCCGCCGTCCTCGCGGCCAACGATCGGCGTGACGATGCACGTCACGAGATTGAACAAGCACCGTTCGATAAGATGCTGCCCGAAGAACAAGCCGGCACCGCGGATCTCCGCTAGCGATGGCCCAGCGGCGTTATTGCCATTCCAAAATTTCACATTGACACCGAATCGCAAAACTGACCTGATGAGCAACGTCGATCTCACGTAATGAATGTAATTAAAACTGCGCGGCGATCGCGCTTTTCGTTTTCGGCTACGTTATTGCCCGCGATCGTTTTGCTGACGGCACTCGCTGCCGCACCTTCCGCATTTGCGGCAAGCGCGACGTGGACTGGCACGACAAACTCGACTTGGTCAACGGTCACAAATTGGACAGTTGGCGGCCCTCCGGGAACGGGTGATACCGCAACGTTCAATAATGCGGGTAATGGTAATACCACCCTCAATCTCGGCGCAGGAGTCATCGTTAACACGATCCTGTTCGATACTTCGAGTGCTGCGGCCTACACCATTGGGAGCGGAGCTGTCGGCAGCCAGACCCTCACACTGAATGACTCTGGAGCAATCACCGTTAATAGCACCGTCACTAATAATGAGACCGTCAACGCGAACGTAATTTTGGGGCTCCTCCGTGGCGTCGTATCAACGATCAGCCTCACCAATAACAGCACAACCCCGGGTCAACTTCTCACATTCGCGGGTAGCATCTCTCCCACCACGCTGGGAATCGGAGGTGCAACAAGTAAGACACTGGCGCTGGGCGGGAGCGGAAACGGCGCCGTGACTGGCATTATTTCTGGCACTGGAGCAGGCAATAATCCAACGCTCGCGTTGACGAAGAGCGGGACCGGAACCTGGACACTTTCCGGCACGAATACGTACGTCGGTACGACCACGGTCACTGGCGGTACATTATTGATTAATGGCAATCAATCGGCGGCCACCGGTGCTGTCACTGTTAGCAATAGCGGCACCGCGCTCGGAGGCACAGGAACGATTGGCGGCCCGGTGACAATCAACTCAGGCGCCAGGATTTTAGGTGGTACGGGGGCGGCGGCCAGCGGTGCGCTGACCCTGGCAAACAACCTCACCTTGAACTCCGGCTCGATCATTGAGCTGGCGCTTGGCGCCGCTGGCGCACACTCGACTCTGGCCCGAACTGGTAGCGGCACCTGGTCGTTTCAGTCCAACCAAGCCTTCACCTTCATCGATCTCGGGGCGACCATAGGGACTTACAATAATATTATCACTGGTTTGGCGAGCGATCCCGGAACAAGCAGCTGGACAATCACCAATTCCGGATTTTCCGGAACGTTCACTTTCGATGGGGCGAATATCGATCTTACGCTAGGAGCCGTGCCCGAGCCGAGCACGTGGATCGGCGGTGCGCTCGCCTTGGCCGCGCTCGGTTACACGCAGCGCCGGCGATTCGTGCGCCCGCGCAAGCAATTCTGAAAGTTTTCGAGAACTTCGTTCCACTTGATAGCGGGAACAGGCATCGCTCCGCTGTTGGTTGACTAGCGGAAAAATGCGCGGCAAGCGTGATTTACATGCGCGTCGGATGTCAGAAGTCAGAGCGTCCGTTTATGATTTGGCTTCTTTGCGCCGTGGTTTTTTCCGCAGGTCTTTCATTCTGGCTCGACCATTACGGTGCACGGGTGCTCGCCACGGTTCTAAACGCTGAAGGTAAAACAACCTTTGGGAAAAGAAACGAGATCGACCAGAATCCGCGGCTGTTATCGGCCGCATCTCACGTCGCCGTCGGAGAGGAGTTGAAGACCACGCGGTACGGGAAGGTCTGGCTCTGTCTTGTTCCCGGAATTTTTGTCGAGGTTGGGGAGCAAACAGATCTTCGACTCGACGAATTACGCCTCGCAAAATGGGGCAACGTGATGGCTCACGCGATGAGGTCGCGTCTGGCTGTCCTCGATTTGAGTAAAGGAATCGTCCGCGCATCGGTTTCGAATTTGGGACCGGGCCAGTACGATCTAAAAATTAAAACAGCAGTGGGACTGGTTATGGCCGGACGAGGATCCCTTTTTACACTGCAAATGGACGGCGCAACGGCGCGCATCACATGTGTCCAGGGGGAAGTGAGCTGGAAGAGCGCACACGGCAATTCGACGGAGCTAATTCCTGCAGGTTATTTTTACGCGTTCAGTTCTGGCGATGAAACATCGCGGAGATTCTCACCTGCTTCAGCCGATGCCCAGGCACAGAGCGAAGTGGTTGCCGCCCTGGAGTTCGCGAGTTTTCTCGATGATCGCGCATCGAACGTTCGCGACGGACAGGCGCCGGTGCGAGATCGTTAAAGGGCGCCTTGCTGCAGCAACCGAAGCGCTAGGGGATAATCAAGCTCTGGCCGACCGTGAGTTTTTTAGGGTCGCGGATCTCTTGCTTGTTCGCGTCGAGAATCACTTTCCAGCGCGTCGATGATTTATAAAACTTCCGCGAAATCGACACGAGTGTATCGCCTGACCGAACAACATAAGTTCGCCCCTCAGATTTCCTCGAGGCGGTTTTTTTGGAGCTTGCATCGCGTGCTTGCGCCTTACCCGAGCCGATCGGCAGCGTTGCAGAGCGCGCTTCAAGTTCTTTGTGCAAATTAAGATTTTCGTTTCGCAATCGGGCTGCCTCGGCTCGAGTGACGACAGAATCGCCGGACAAATTCGTGACCACTGCGATCTCGTCGCGTTTCACGGAATTCTTCACGTCGCTTGCGTGAGCGCCGTTCGGGCTGAGCACGAGATAACGCTTGAAATGATGCAATGCATTGAGCGGATCGTTCATTTTGTCATCGTAAAGCAGCGCGAGCTTGTAATGGATCTCAGCACATCGTGGGCTGTCGTCGAGCGCGGCTTCGTAAAGATCGATTGCGCGCAAAAAGTCTCCTTGCGCCGACTTCCCATCGGCGTCTTTAACGAGCTGCGCGTGGCGCGAAGTCGATCGCAGCTACTAAAGCCGCAGGCGGAAAAGATCGACAAGCAAACGCATGCAATACTCGCCTTTCTCGCCAATGCGCGACGCCAGGCGGACGCAGTGGGCCGGAACTTGTCAGCGCGCGTCATTGTCGCCAATGTGCTTACTTGTGAGGCCGCGCGCACTTCAATTCTTTTTCTTCACGAAGGCAGTTTCTTTGCTTTTCGTTGCGCCTTTACACGCAACTCTTTCAGTCGGACAAATCTACGCACTCAAGTTTGTCGACGTCGATGGACACACACTTTCCACCGCCGACGGTCACGTCAGCGTCGTTGTCCTGGCAACCACGGTAGATGCGGAGAAGGCGCGCGCCGTCGGGGACCGTGTTCCCGAACATTGTCTCGGCAATCCGAGTTATAGAATGATTACGGTCCTGAATTTCAACAAGAAGCACATCCTGCTCGGGCGCAAAATCGCGACTATGTTGGTGCGGCGCCGCCTCAACGAAGAGGCGAAGCGCCTTCAGCCACGATACGACGCAAAGAAAATTACGCACAATGCGAGAGGCGACGTCTTCGCGGTGGCGGATTTTGATGGGACGGTGTCGTCACAACTCGGCGGGCAGCCCGGAGCAACGGATTTCCACGTCTTCGTCTTCGGGAGAGATGGCGAGTTGCTGAAGCAATGGGACAATGTCCCGGCCGCGGATGATCTGGCGGCAGTCTTGAAATAGTTCGCCTGGGTGCTTTGAACAACGAAATGAAATGGCAATCGACCACGTTTGTCCTCCTGATCGGCGCCGTGACCGCGATTGCGCAAAGCACGCCGCCCGATAAGAATCCGCCAGAGATGTCGGACGCGAAGTTCGACGCTGCCCGGTTGCACACCGGGCGCTTCGAATACCGGATAGTACGCGACGGAAAGCAGATCGCGACATTCACGATTACCGCGGACAAGCAATCTGACGGGAATTTTCGTTTTGCGGCAAAGGGCTTCAATCAGGAGTGGGAATCCGTTGCCACTTCCTCTTTTCAGCCGATCTCGGCCGCGCTGCGGATCCAACGACCGGAGAGGAAGGAGACCTATTCGATGAGCCTCACCTACGGGGGCGATCGCGTGACCGGATCAGATGGAACGACAGCCGACAACATGACGAATGAGGCGAAACTAGCGGAGATGAAACCGGTAAGCGCGGCTGTCCCTGCCGGCACCGTCGATCAACGGATCGATTGGGCCGCGATGCTCGCCAGCCGTTTGGAGGTCGGGCAAAAATTAGACTTCACCGTTTACGATCCTGCAACGGGCGTTAGCAAAGTCGCCGGCGAAGTTAGCAAAGCGGAACAGATTCGTGTGCCCGCTGGAACCTTTGAAACGATTCGGGCCGTTTACCGAATCGAAAAATCGAAGGGAACGGAAACGTACGAAGTCCTGGCCAGCAAAGAGACGCCGCGCTTTATGGTTCGCGAAGATTTCTCCACCGGGATGTCCACCGAACTGGTGAAAGCGGTCTTTCACTAAAGCGTAAAGGCCTGAAAGAATTGCCCGAAAGCTTTCTGGGGGGCCCCACTACACTTATCGTTAGTACTTCGGCATCGCCGGATCAATCTCGTCCGCCCACGCATCGATTCCGCCTTCGAGACTGCAGGAACGCGTGAATCCAGCGGCCCGCAGCAACTCCGCCGCATGTGCACTGCGCGCGCCACTTTTGCAAACCAGAATGATCTCTTCGTCTTGGCAGAGCTCGTCAAGGCGACTCGGCAATTCGGCCAGCGGAATCAGTTTTGAATCTGGTATGCGCGCGATCTCGAATTCGAACGGCTCCCGCACATCGACAATCGTAAATCGCCCGTTCGCTTCCATCTGTCGTTTCAATTCGTGCACACGGATCGTTGCAACCTCGGCGCCGTGGCGGGCTGAGCGTGTTCCGCAAAACTCTTCGTAATCAATCGGCGAGAAAATTGTTGGATGCTCCCCGCAAACAGGGCATGCAGGATCGCGTCGCAAGTTAAGTTCCCGGAATTTCGTTTTGAGCGCGTCGAAGTGCAGGAGACGTCCGATGATCGGATCGCCGATCCCAATGATCAGCTTGATCGTCTCGATTGCTTGCAGCATCCCGATAATCCCCGGCAAAACGCCAAGCACTCCGGCTTCCGCACAGTTTGGGACTGTGTCTGGCGCAGGCGGCTCTGGAAACAAGCAGCGGTAACACGGGCCGCCCAAATGAGGCGCGAACACGGTGGTTTGTCCCTCAAAACGAAAGACAGAGCCGTAGACATTCGGCTTGCGCGCAAAAACGCAGACGTCGTTCGACAAATATCGCGTCGGAAAATTATCCGAGCCGTCCACGACCACGTCGTACTGCGCGATGATTGCGGACGCATTTTCGCTCGCGAAACGGCATTTGTGCAGTTCGATGTCGATCTGTGGATTGGTTTCACGCAAGCGATCCCGCGCGGATTCCAACTTGCCCCGGCCAATATCGCTTGTTCCATGGAGAATTTGCCGCTGCAAATTCGAAAGATCGACATCGTCGAAATCGACTATCCCAATTGTACCGACACCAGCTGCGGCCAGATAGAGCGCAGTTGGCGATCCGAGGCCGCCCGCGCCGATGCACAAAACGCGCGCCGCCTTTAAGCGCCGCTGCCCGGCCGGCGTGACTTCCGGCATGATGAGATGGCGCGAATAACGATCCCGTTCTTCATTACTTAACTGGATCGAGTCGCTTCGTTTCTCGTCGATGATGCTTCGCTTCATGCCGCCAACTTTATTGTAGCATAATTCGCTGCAGAGAGCCGAATCTTGGCCCTAGCGATCAACAACCGTCCAATCGATTCCGACGATCCGCTTGTCCGCAAATCGTTTTAGCGATTTGGGAAAAACAAGATAAGTCGCGCCTTTTCTCTCTTTGAACCCCACGAATCCAAAGTCTGTTCCACTCTCGCTCTTTTGGATCGTCATGACCCGGTTGTTCTTTATCTGCGATTGAAAATGACGATCGGCACCCGGTTTTTGCCAAAGCGTGTAAACTTCCGGTTCACCGCATTTTTCGACCACGCGTGTAAAGCGCGCCGTTTTCACTTTGAGGAGCTTCACGTCAGATTAGGCGTCAAAGAAAAGTCCGCCAGAGAACTACGGCAAAGAGGATCAGACTACCGTTGCTGCATTCCTGCCCTGGCGGGGTTTGTAAGTCCTCCATCCATAGCCCCTGACGGAGAACGAATTTCCCGCAAGATTGGGATCGTGCAATCGCATTTTGTAAATAAGAAAAACGCTCGTGTTGACAACCCACAGCCCTTCTGTTTGCATCGGCACCGTGAAATGGCTGGGATTGTTTTTACTCGTTGTTCTTCAATGCTCGTGCACCACTCTCGTCAATCGACGTGATCTTTATAGTCCGGAACCCGCGCCCGACGCAATGCCGCCAGTCATCAGAACAACGACTGTCACCAGGACCACATACAGCACCGGCGAAGAGCCCTCGCCGCGGTTTCGCTATTAAATGACTTTCTAGGAGCACATCGCGCTCCGAAGCTCGCCAGGCGCGCTGATCCTCCTAGCCGAATGGCAGGTTGGCCTTGATGCGGGCCACGTCGGTATTGTCCACGCGCGCCGTTTTGCCCAGCTGGCGTCTGCGTTTCGCATTCTTGGACGACAGCAAATGCCGGCGCGAGGATTGCGCCCTTAGTACTTTGCCGCGCGCCGTGATTTTGAAACGTTTTGCCACTGCTTTGCGTGTTTTGCTGCGAGCAACTGATTTCGGCATAAGGCGCGAAAGATAGCGGCGATTGCAGCGCTCACAACTGGTTTTGGCGGGTCGTCGGGGAGTAGCAAGCGGGAGCCAGGGAATCCCTCTATCGAGCGATGAAGACATTAGGGGAATTCGACGACTCCGCAGAGCGTCGCCCGAGCAGAAAATCCTCGCATCGGTTTTCTTTCTCGGAACATTCTTGCATATGGAAAATCCCCCGACGGAAATGCCGCGCGTCGTGATAGTCGGAGCGGGCTTTGGCGGGCTCGAGGCGGCGAAAAAGCTTGCCTGTAAAAATGTGCGCGTAACCGTGATCGACCGCACGAACTATCATCTTTTTCAACCGCTGCTCTATCAAGTCGCAACGGCAGCGCTTTCGCCAGCCGACATCGCTGCGCCGGTGCGCGCGGTGTTGAGCAAATTCAAGAACCTGGAAGTGATGCTCGCGGAAGTGCAATCAGTGGACGTTGATGCAAAAAAAATAAAGACAACCGACATGGAAATCGCTTACGACTTCCTCATCGTCGCCACCGGCGCCCGGCACTCATATTTTGGACACAACGAGTGGGAGAAATTGGCGCCCGGGCTAAAAAGTCTGGAGGATGCAATCGAGCTGCGGCGCCGTTTGCTCCTGGCATTCGAGTACGCGGAAAAAATCACAGACGAGGCCGCTCGCAAGGCAGCGATGACTTTCGTAATCATTGGCGGCGGTCCAACTGGTGTAGAAATGGCCGGCGCAATTGCAGAGATCGCGCGTTATACGCTCGCCAAGGATTTTCGCCATATCGATCCGTCGCTTGCGCGCGTGATTCTCATCGAAAGCGACCCGCGTCTGCTGGCTGCCTTTCCGGAGGATTTGTCCGCGAGCGCGATGAAACAACTTGTCGCTCTTGGCGTGGAAGTGCGCACGGGCACACGCGCCACCAATCTCACTGAGACCGGACTGCAAGCGGGCGACGAATTCATTCCGTGTCGAGTGAAAGTCTGGGCGGCAGGTAACAATGCTTCGTTTGTCGGTAAAACGCTCGGCGTGCCGGTCGATCAAGTCGGCCGCGTCATGGTCAACGACGATCTTACCATTCCCGGACATCCGGAAGTCCAGGTCATTGGTGACCTCGCGAATTTTTCTCATCAAACTGGGCAGCCGTTGCCGGGCGTGTCGCCGGTCGCCATGCAGCAAGGCCGCCACGCCACCCGAAACATTCTCAGGATGATCGCCAACCGCAAACCACAGCGATTCCGATACTGGGACAAGGGGAGCATGGCCACGATCGGACGGAATAAGGCGGTCGCAGATTTGAATTTTGTGCATCTGAGCGGACTTCCAGCCTGGCTTGTCTGGTTATTTGTGCACATCATTTTTCTGGTCGGCTTTCGCAACCGGATCGCAGTGCTCTTCCAGTGGGCCTGGGCTTATTTCACCTTCAACAAAGGCGCGCGATTGATCACGCGAAATTTCCAGGCGGAACAGAGACCACCGGCGTGAAACTGGTTAGCGATTTGGCGATTTATGATGTAACGACACGCGACGCGATTCCGCGAGTCAAAGTCAGAAATCTTCAACGAACTGTTCCGATCGATGTGGTGGATCTTGAACATTTCGCGACCAAAGCAGTGCGCTGCTGTGTGGCTCTGCACAGAAGAAAACCGACCGATTTAACAAAACTGCGCGAGGTTTTCATTTTGCTTATTTCCGATCGCCGCATGGCGTCGTTACATCGACAATTTCTCAATCAATCGGGACCAACAGACGTGTTGACGTTTCAACACGGCGAGATTTTTATCAGCGCGGAAACAGCGCAACGGAACGCGCTCGCGTTTCGGAATTCGCTGGAGCGCGAGCTTCAATTGTACATCGTCCATGGGCTTTTACATTTGCATGGCTTCGATGACCAAAGGGGAGCCGACGCGCGGAAAATGAAGGTCATGCAAGAAAGAATTCTCGCGAAGGTGTTGGCATAGTGGCGGCTGTCCTGCTCGCCAGTCCTTTCGGAGTCCTCAGCCACATTTCGACTACCCATGAGGAACACGCCTTCTGCGTCGGTTTGAACTGAAGGCGGCCTATGTTAATTTTTGCAGATGAGCGTGGAGCCACTTTGGAACAAGGTGGCGATGGTCCAAAACGGAGTGGTTATGACGGGTTCTGTCCCGAAAAATGCGGGGCCGCCGACAATTGACAAACCGACCATCGAAAAAGAAACGCGCTCCCAAGAAGATGTCGATCTTCCATGGCAAGTGGTGGTGCACAACGATCCGGTTAATCTAATGAGTTACGTGACGATGGTCTTCCAGCGGGTCTTCGGTTATCCGCGTGAGAAAGCGGAAAGACACATGCTGGAGGTGCATCAGAAAGGGCGTTCGGTTTTGTGGAGCGGAATGCGCGAGCGTGCGGAGCTTTACGTGCAGCAGCTCCACGGTTATCTCCTGTTGGCCACACTCGAGAAGGCGGGTTGATATGGAAATTTGCCGACGAAACGATGAGATCGAAATATCGGAGCTCGATCCATTTCTGGCAGAGCTTCTTCGGCAAATCCCGGCCAGCGCTAATCCAGAGGGTGTGCCAGCCGCAGAAGAACGCCTCTTCAGCCCGCCGGCGGGCCAAAACGAAAAGGAGATTTGCGCGGAATGGAAACTTTATGTGAAACCTGAGCTGCGGCAGCTGTTCCAGACGGCGGCGGAAATAGTGGCGGCAGACCTGAAGCAACTAAGCGGCAATGAGAAAATGTTTGCTAACCGCACGCTTCTCATTCCATCGAAACATACAGACGCGTGGCTGAATGCACTCAATCAGGCGCGGCTGGTGATTGCCGCGAAATGCAGGTTCACCGATGCCGAGCTGTGCGACCATTATCGCTCGCCCATCGGATCACGGCGCGACTTGAGCTTATTCCAGGTAAACTTCTATGGCTTCCTTCAGGAGTTTATCCTGCGTGAAGTGGATGGCTTCGAGAAAAAGCCCGAAGACTAAGCCGGTTTCCGTTCTCGCACCATCGACATGAGCCGTTCTTTGATTGCAGCGGAAGCTTTCGCTGGGCGCAAGCTCAGTGCGAATGCTTCATGTAATGCGTAACATTTTACGATGAAATCCTCTGCCTTTTTGCCGAATTTTTTACGCGCTCTCTCAAATTCCTCCAATTCTTCAGACTCCAGTGCGCCAATGACATAGAGCCTCGATTGGTTCTGAAATTCGTTAAAGTTCATCTTTCAGTTCCTTCAGGCCGTCATAGATTTTTTTAAGTCCCAATTCAAGCCGTGTTTTCACCGTCCCTAAAGGTGTATTCGTTTTGGCGGCGATTTCGCGCTGGCTCATGCCCCGAAAAAATGCGAGATCAATTGCCAGCTGTTGGGCCGGCGGAAGTCCCTTGATCACTTTGCGTATAAGAATACGTGTGTCGCCCAGGACAATTTCTTCTTCGGTGGCGTTATGCACCCACGCATCGGGTTGCTGTTCGGTTTCGTTTTGCAGGCGCTCTTCCGCGCGCGCGTAAGCCTGCTTTTTGCGCAAACCATCAATCGCACGACGACGCGCCAGGGTGACCATCCAGCCCAGCGGTTTTCCTTTCTGGGCGGAGAAATTCTTCGCCTGCTTCCAGATCTCCATAAAAATTTCTTGAAGGAGATCATCGGCCTCAGCTTCGTTATGAATCACGCGTAGAATAAGCGCTTTCAAAATTCCATTGTACCGATCATAAAGCTGGGAAAGTGCATCGGCGTCCTCACCCTGGATCGCGCGCATTAAATCGAGATCGCTCGGCGCTCCCGGCTCGATTTGCGGAGGCGGAGAGAAGCGCCGCGTTTTACTTTCAGTCTTGGCGCGCGCTCGTTTATTCGCTTTGCGATGCATGCAAGAAATCAGATTCAGCTACCCAGCCTGAGTCGTGAAATTAGAAAATCAGGAAAGCGTCGGGAGCAGCCAGCCATCTGGCTGTCCTTAGTCTGAGCCGGCGACTTCGTCCAACGGTTTCGAATCATGGTTCTGGGATCGCACAGCAAGGGGCTGGTTCCAATTAATTGACGGTTCCGATAAGCCTTGACCCTTGGCCGGCCACCCTAATACGCTCTGGCAATGACAACGCAGGTTGAGTAAAAGTTGTGCTCGCTGGCCGCCAGAGTAGAACAGGTTCTGCGCAATCCTGTGTTCGAAGGAGAAATTCAGGAAAGGAAAATTACATGAAACTAATTACATCACTCATTGGCATCGCTGCCTTAAGCTTCGTCACCTCGGCCCTCGCGCAAGAGGAGGAAACAACGTCCCCAGCGCCGGAGGAGAAAGCCTCCACCACCGTGGAAGAAACTCCGACACCCACGCCCGAAGCAAAGACGGCTACGACCCCCAGAGAGCAACCGGCCGCTCAGAAAAAAGAAAAGCCCGCCGCTACCGCGCCTCAGAAAGCCTCCTCGCCCGCTGCCGCCGCGCCGGGAAAGAAAATGAGCGCCGAAGCCACCTTGAAAAACAATGAAAACCGCTGGTCGGATGCAATTGCCAAACATGACACGGCAACTATCGAATCGATGGTGGCGGCTGACTTCATCGGTGTAAATTCCAAGGGCAAAGTTCAAAACCGACGCGCGATGTTAGCTGACGTGAAAGGTGACAAAGATACCTACACATCGACAAAGGCCGAGAAACTCGCGGTGCATATGTACGGCAGCGGCGTCGCCGTTGTTGTCGGGACAGCCAACGAAAAGGGCTCCGGCAAAGACGGCAAGGCGTTTGATCGCACTTATCGCTTTACCGACACCTGGATGGATCGAGGCGGCAACTGGCAATGCGTCGCCAGTCAGGTCAGTTTGGTTTCGCAGAAATGACAATTCTGCGTCCGAGCTGAAAACCTAAGATTTGAATCGACGGCAGCGCCGACATGGCCGCTTTTATTGCTCTCGCGTAAGCAAGGGTTCTCGATCTCGCCCAGGATGTTGAAGCTGGTGATTGCGCGGCGCGGATTTGTGCGGCAAAGGTTAGCCGCATGGCGCAAGAGCTGAGTGATACGAATGTCGATCCGCTTTGGTACAAGGACGCGATTATCTATGAGTTGCACGTAAAGACGTTTTGCGATAGCGACGGAGATGGGATGGGCGACTTCCGTGGCCTGATCGAAAAGCTCGATTATCTCCAGGAACTCGGCATTACGGCTATCTGGCTCCTGCCGTTTTATCCCTCGCCGCTGCGTGATGACGGCTATGACATCGCCGATTATTTCGATGTCAATCCGAACTTCGGCACCCTCGATGATTTTCGCGCGTTTCTTGATGCGGCCCATCAGCGCAATCTGCGCGTCATCACGGAACTGGTGATCAATCACACATCCGATCAAAATCCGTGGTTCCAAAAATCGCGACGTGCCCCGCCCGGCTCCCCCGAACGCGAGTTCTATGTGTGGAGCGACACGCCGGAGAAATACAAAGATGCGCGGATCATCTTCAAAGATTTCGAAACCTCGAACTGGGCATGGGACCCGGTCGCAAAAGCCTATTACTGGCATCGCTTTTATTCGCATCAGCCGGATTTGAATTTCGACAATCCGGCTGTGCTCGAAGCTCTGGAGAAGGTGTGCGATTTTTGGCTGGCCCTGGGCGTCGATGGACTCCGTCTCGACGCCATCCCTTATCTTTACGAACGCGAAGATACAAGCTGCGAAAATTTGCCGGAGACCCATGACTATCTCCGCAAGTTGCGCGCACATGTCGATGCGAAATTTCCCAACCGCATGCTGCTCGCGGAAGCCAATCAGTGGCCGGAAGATGCGGTCGCTTACTTTGGCAAGGGCGACGAGTCGCACATGAACTTCCACTTTCCGCTCATGCCGCGC
>Ga0193727_1000704_pt1 | contig 13309 bp, 13 predicted proteins | sample H2c2metaG_FD_143051 | JGI IMG/M metagenome (GOLD analysis project Ga0193727, IMG submission 143051) | Soil microbial communities from a riparian zone of the East river system, Colorado, United States - H2c2 | ecosystem: Environmental > Terrestrial > Soil > Riparian zone | place: USA: East River...
TCGGTGAGGGTGACCGAGGTGATGCCTTCGGATATTCCGCCCGAAACCCGCTGGAATATTTCGGTTACCAGTGCATCGTACCGGGGGTTTGCTTCAATGAAGTAGATTACTGGCGAGGTGTCGAATCCCAGTCTGGTCACGCCCGCCAGCGCTTGGTCGAGTTTCGTCACGGGCGATGATCCCATTCCTTACGGAGTTCATTTACGTACTCCTGAGCATCGACCCCTTCCCAGATCTCCGCGCCGAGTCCGTGTAGCTCCATAAGGCTGCGTTTGTTTTTTTTTCGCTCATCAGGCGGCCTCGCTGCCAAATCCCTGTTTAGCATTTCGACTAGCTGCAAACGTTCTTCTGGCGGCAGGCGCTTAACGAGTTGCTCGTAGATTTCCTTTGCGGTCATCGTTGCCATCGCTATTCACCTCGGTTGCCGAGTATCAAACCGGGACAGACTTGTGGGGAATGACTAGCTCGAATGGCACAAATGAATCGCAGCGGCGTGCGGGCCGCTGCAAAAAAATTCGAGGTCCTAGTCTCCCAGTCTCCGCTAGCTCTTAGCCTTTCCTGCCTTCTTCCATCAACTTTCTCAGGCTGAGCGGCCTCATATAAGAACCAGGTACTGGAAAGTAAATCAGTCACGCTCTAACGCTCCTTCGATGTGCCGGTGCTTCCAAAGCCGCCCGAGCCGCGCGACGTTTCATCCAGCTCCTCGACTTCGATGGTCGTAGCTTCAACGACCTGCTGAAGGACCAACTGGGCGATGCGGTCGCCGCGTTTGATGTGAAAGGCTTCATGCTTGTCGGTGTTGATCATAACGATGGCTACTTCGCCGCGATACCCCGCGTCGATCAGCCCGGGTGAGTTCACCAGCGCTATGCCGTGCCGCGCAGCAAGCCCGCTTCGAGGCAGAACAAACCCCGCGTAGCCGCGAGGGATCGCCACGGCGATGCCCGTCGGAACCGTTGCTCGCTCGCCCGGCTGAAGCGTGACGTCAACACGGCTCGGCAAGTCGAGCCCCGCGTCGCCTTCGTGCTGATAGCACGGCAGCGCCCCATCGGCGTCAAGCAGCTTTATCTTGAGTTCGATCATCGACTGGTTACGAAACGGCGGCCGGGACGGCCGCGCTCCCAGAAGCAATCATCGTTTCTTCTCGAGCAGACTGAACGTGAACGGATATTGATTCTTCTCATCGGCTGTGTGGCTTTCGCTTTCCGTTTCAACCCAGGCTGTTTCGTCGATGTCCGGAAAGAAAACATCGGCGTCGACCGTGGCGTGAACGAGCGTCAAATAAAGCCGATCAGCCTCAGCAAGTGCGCCGACGTAGATCGCCGCGCCTCCGCAGATGAACGCTTCGGCTTCGCTTCGGTCTTGCGCTATTTGAATCGCGTCTTCGACCGAATGTGCGACCAGACACCCTTCCGGCCGGTAAGTCTCGCTTCGAGTGACCACAATCATCACACGTCCTGGCAGCGGCTTGCCGATCGACTCGAAGGTCTTGCGCCCGACGATTATGTGATGCCCCATCGTCAACTCGCGAAACCGCTTTAAGTCGGCCGACAATCGCCAAGGCAGCTTTCCCGTCTTGCCGATTCCGCGCTGCTCGTCCATTGCAACGATCAATGAGATGATCACACCGCAACCTCGGCTTTGATGTGAGGATGAGCCTGGTAGCCCACAAGCTCAAAATCAGGATAGTCGAGCTCGAATATCGAGCGAACGCCCGGGTTGATCTTCATCTGGGGTAGCTTATAAGGCTCACGAGTGAGCTGTTCTCTCGCTTGCTCGATGTGATTCGAGTACAAGTGAACGTCTCCGAACGTGTGCACGAACTCGCCTGGTTTGAGCCCGCAAACTTGAGCGACCATCATCGTCAGCAGCGCATACGACGCGATGTTGAACGGCACCCCGAGGAACACGTCCGCCGATCTTTGATAGAGCTGGCACGAGAGCCTTCCTTCGGAGACGTAAAACTGAAACAGCGCGTGGCACGGCGGCAGTTTCATCTCGGACGTCTCGCCGGGGTTCCACGCGCTGACGATCAACCTGCGTGAATCCGGGTTGGTCTTGATTTGGTCGATCACGTCGCTGATCTGATCGATCGAGCCGCGATCCGCTGTACGCCAGGACCTCCACTGCGCGCCGTAAACCGGTCCCAGTTCGCCTTGCCCGTCAGCCCACTCGTTCCAGATATTCACGCCGTGCTGATTCAAGTATCGGACATTCGTGTCGCCTCTCAAGAACCAGAGCAGCTCGTATATGATCGATTTGACGTGAAGCTTCTTTGTCGTGAGAAGCGGAAAGCCTTCGCTAAGGTCGAATCTTGTTTGATAACCGAAGACAGACAGCGTGCCTGTGCCGGTACGGTCTTGCTTGGGCGCGCCGTGATCGAGAACGTGCTTCATCAAATCGAGGTATTGCTTCATAGCTGAATCGCGAGGCTATTCTAGGTGCAGGCCGTTCAAGCAGACAAGCCGCGATTAGCCGCGGCATGAGAAGCGTAGCGCACGGGGCGGCTTCGTTTTTGAGCAGGAAAGATACCGAAGTCCGGATTAGAAGCGAGTCGTCACGAACTGCCCCGAGCGCTCGCCGGTGGTCGGGTTGAACGCAGTGACCCTCACCTGCTCGCCCTTGGGAAAGGCGACCTTCATCGGCTTCTTCCCGATCTTTGCCGACAAACGCGTCAACGTTCCATTGGCAAGAGCAAATGAATCGTCATAATTGACCGGAGAAATCGGAACCCCGTTGGCCTCGATCACCGATGACCCGCTCAAGAACCCGAACCCATCCAGAGTCACAGCCTTTTTGGTGAACTCCGCGCTTAGCACTATCGGGCTTCGAGGCGCCGCGATTCGGTTTATCAGAGCGTCGTACGCGTTTGCCCGGCCCGAGTTGGCGGTTTTCGACACGAGGGCGGGTATCGGCTCAGAAGTTGAAACTATTCGCTGCTTCACTTCAGCCGGTGTGAGTGATGGCTCGTGCGACCAGAGCAATGCCGCAATTCCCGACACGTAGGGCGTGGACATTGAGGTCCCGCTCAAAACGGAGTACGAACCCTTTGGCAAAGTCTCGGTCCGTGGAGTGGTGCTGAGGATGCCCGCGCCGGGCGCTGCTACTCCAACCGCGCCGTGTCCAAAGTTTGAAAAGTAAGCGAGATTATCGCCGGAGTCCATCGCCGCTACGGACAAGCAGGTGGGAAGCGCGCCATAGGCGGCCGGGAATTCCGGGTCCTCGTCCACGTCGGCGCTGCTATTACCTGCGGCGCAAACAAAAAGGATGCCTGCTTCTCCGGCTGCGACTATCGCGTCACGCAGCGATTGCGAGTCACCCGGCCCGCCCCAGCTCGCGTTGATGGCTCTTACGTTGACTCCCTGATTTCGCTGATTGATCGCATAATAGATTCCCCGAATCGCATTTCCAGTTGAGCCGCTTCCTTTCTTTCCGCCCAAAAATTTCAACGACATCAGCTTCACGTGCCAGGCAACGCCGGTGACGCCCTTTCCGTTGTTGCCAACGGCTCCGATTGATCCGGCGACGTGAGTGCCGTGCATATCCTCGATTGGCGACTTGAAGACCTCGTTCGTCCTATTAAAGAAATTCCAGCCATTGACGTCATCTACGAAGCCATTGTCATCGTCGTCCACCTCGTTGCCCGCAATTTCGCGCGGATTCACCCATACGTTTGCCGCGAGGTCTTCATGTTTGGTGTCTAAACCGGTGTCCAATACCACAACGACGACGTCATCGCTGCCGGTGGTTATGTCCCAGGCGCGGGGCGCGTCGATGTTGGTCGGCCTGTTCGGATCGCAGAAGAAGCAACCGGCGTTTGACAGACCCCACATCTGAGTAAAGAACGGGTCATTGGGAATCGTCTCGCTCGCTTGCACGATGTAGTCGGGCTCGGCGTATTCGACGCGTGGGTCAGCCTTCGCGCGCTGAACAGCCTCCTCCACCGACAGTTGCCCGTTCAGGTGAACCAGGTGAAAGCTGCCGCCACGCGCCGCCCCTGGTGAAAGTGCTTCGGCTCGCGCGCCGCGTGTTCGAAAGACCTCATCCGCAAATTGTTCGGCGTCCGTAATCGGCTCAGAGCTCGCTTTGAACTTCACCAGTATCTGGTCTTCGACATACGAGCGGCGCGGCTCCGGGCGTTGCGAGTACACCGGCTGGCGCGGGACAACTACAAAGGAGAGTAGTACCACACAAAACCAGAATGACAATGGCTTCTTCATCTCTCTACCTCTATCCCACTAAGCTTGTGAGTGCCCCCGGGCCATGCTCTCTTGATGGTCGCCGGCTAAGCCCGGCCGATCAAACATTTTCAAAGGTTCTGCATCAGGGAGAGTCTGGGAGCGAACGCAATTATAATTCTGTCTGCCGGGTTAAGGCAACAACTGAAATTCGCAACCGCAGACTCGGAGCAAACAAATGTCCGCTCGAAACACACCCGTCGCGTACTCTTTGTTGACTTTGACGCTCGATTGTTCTATAGAAAGCGGCAACAACGTAGCACCGTTTCATAACCTTAGGTTTGGAGGAAAAGTCATGAATAGGCCCGCTCGGTCAGTCGCGTTCTGCTTCGCTTTGATGCTGGCGCTTGGCTTCAGCGCCAGAGCCCAAACTCAGATGACCACCGGAGTGATTCAGGGAACAGTGCTGGACGAAGCCGGCGCCGTCTTGCCGGCCGCAAATGCCGAAGTCAGAAACCCGGACACTAACTTCACCCGCACTTTGGCGACCGACTCGGGGGGCAGGTTTGTGTTTCTTCAACTGCAGCCTGGCCGGTACCTTCTAACCGTCTCCAAGCAGGGGTTCGCGACTCTCGTCCAGGAGAACCTCGAGCTCACTGTCGGTCAGACCATCTCACTGAGTCTCAACATGAAAGTCTCGCGGCTGGAAGAGAAAATAACCATTACAGCCGCGCCGACCATCGACACCGTCAAAACCGAGTCAAGCACGACTCTCAACGAACTGGCTGTCAGCAACCTGCCGATTCTGGGAAGGAAGTTCGAAGACCTGCTCACCCTGACGCCCGGTGTGAGCATCACTCAAGGACCTGACGGCGACGAGATAAACTTCGCCGGCCAGCGCGGGATTTTCAACAACGTGAGTCTGGATGGCGGCGACTACAACAACGGGTTCTTCGGCGAGCAGGCGGGCGGGCAGCGAGCCGCCATCGACATCACTCTTGAAGCCGTCAAGGAGTTTCAGGTGATCGCGACCGGAGCCAGCGCGGAGTTTGGGCGCACCGCCGGCGGTGTGGTTAACGTCATAACCAAGTCGGGCACAAACAGTTTCCACGGCAGTCTGTTTTACTTTCAGCGACTAGAAGCGCTGAGCGCAAACACCTCGGACGGCAAGCCGCTCACAGATTTCAGTCGCGAGCAATTCGGCGGAACAGTGGGCGGACCCATCATCAAAGACAAGGTGTTCTTTTTTGCGGCCGTCGAACAGATCTTTGCAAACCTGACACGCCCCAATCTGAGCGAACCGATTGGCACTCCATGCTCGGTTTCGAATCCGACGATTGGCGCAAACGAAGCGCTGATAAACAGCAGCCCTGACTGCCAGCGGCTCGCGCTCTTAAACTTCATCAGCGCGAAAGTGGGTCAGGACGACGGATTGCCGGTCAAGCATCCCCAACGCAACACCGCTGTGCTGACTAAGCTGGACTGGGACCTCTCGCCCAACAACAAGCTCAGTGCGTCTTACAACTTTGACTACTCGAACAACGAGAATCAGACCTTCGACGTCGCCACGTACGGCACATCCGCGAATGGGACCGAGGGCCCGTCGAAAATCAACGTGTTCAACTTGAACCTGTTCAGCTCATTGTCGCCGACCAAGCTGAACGAGGCGCACTTCACATATGCGCGCGAGTCGCGTCCGCGTTCGGCCACTCCGTCGAACCTTGCGGCCGACACCGGCATGGGCTTTGGACCTACGTTCCGCTTCGGGAACCCTTTCTTCCTTCAACCCAACGTCGACGAGTTGTTGTGGCGGACTCAGGTGAGAGACAGCTTTTCGATCGTCTCCGGGAAGCACACCTTCAAGCTCGGGGGCGAATGGCTGCACACGCTCAACGACCAGGTGTTCCGCGGATTTTTCACTGGCCGATATTTGTTCGACAGCGTGACCGGGTTCCTTCGCTACGCCTCATCGCCCGCGGGCGGTGGGTTTGGTCCTGGGACGGTGGGGTGTTCGAATGGCAGCTTTGTCACGTTGCCCGCGAGTTGCCCCGCCGGCAGCTCTCCTACTGGCGGACCTCTGCTGTTCTATTTGCAGGACGGCATTCCAAGCGGGTTGGCGGACGTTCCTCCACCTGGAGCCTCCAAGGTCTCCAACGAAGACTTTGCCGTGTTCGCACAGGACAAATGGCAAATCTGGCCGAACTTCACTCTGAATTATGGACTGCGATGGGAAGCGCAAATCTTCCCCAACCCGGTTGTTCCGCCGGAGCAGACTGCCTACGCACAGTTTCTGAATGACCCGAGATTTCCGTCGGACGGTACGCTCCACGACCAGAAAAAGGAATTCCAGCCTCGCGTTGGATTCGCATGGGATATTTCCGGAAGCGGTAAGTCGGTTCTACGCGCAAGCTGGGGGATCTACAACGCGCGCCAAAACATTCTCAGTCAAGTCGGTTCGATTACAACTAATGGCGCTCAGCAGCGGACCAACTTTGTGAGCACGGACCTCATCCGGCAGTTCGGTGTGCCCGCGCCGACATGGCCAGGCTTGGCGCCGGTCGGGCCTGCGCCGCCTGCCGGGCAGTTCCCGCTGTTCACCGGCGTGCGAGTCTTCAGCCGCGACTACCGCAACCCGCGGATCTACACGACCAACGTGGCCTTCGAACAAGAAATCGCCCCGAACCTCGCATTCTACGTGGACTTCACTCACGCGAAGGGCGTGCACCTGACTCGGTTTACCAATATCAACATCGGGTCCGGTCCCGCGCTCTGCTGCGCGATTTCGAACACGGTGCAGATATTCATCCCGGGCACCGGAGACGCGTCGTTCTATAGTGGCGCTCCCATCTTTGGGCCACAGCTCGGCGATGTGTTCGTAACCGGAAGCTCTGCCAAGTCGCTCTATCGCGGGCTCACCGTCGGATTGAGGAAGCGGTTCAGCAATCGCTACCAGTTCGAAGGGAACTACGTGTTCTCCAAGGACCTGGACGACGACTCAAACGAGCGAGATCCGTTCACTGAACGTTCGTTCAATCGCTTCGACTTTACGAAAGACTACTCGCTATCGGACCGTGACATCCGCCACAAGTTCAACTTCTACACCTATGCGGAGGTATTCTGGGGATTGGAGGTTAACGCAAGGATACAGGCGCGTTCCGGGCAACCCATTACACCGAGTCCTCGCGTGCTCAACAACGTGGACCGGGGGCGCAACAGCCTTCGCAAGGATAACAAGTATTTCTCGTTCGATTGGCGCTTACAGAGGCCGTTCAAGCTCGGCGAGCGGATGGCGCTGATGCCGATGGTCGAGATGTTCAACACCTTCAACAACGACAACAACGTAAACCCGCTGGTATCGCCGGCGCTGTTTAACTTCGACGGGTTCCTGCGATTCGGTGTGGGCGATCCGCTCCAACTCCAGCTCGCGTTGAAATTCACGTTCTAGACTTGTAGGGGCGGCTCTTCGTAGCCGCCCCTTTTGTCTGGGAACCGAGCACTTGAATTCACTGACTTGGTGCGGCTTCGTGTCTTCGAGTCTTCGTGGCTATCTCCCACTTTTGAGCAGCCTGCTGGTTCCCGCGACCCGCCAGTTGAAGCTTGGAAACCTCGCGACCAGCGATCATACTCATTCTCGCACTCCCCACTTTTTCGAGGTTTGAGATTAATGACGGCAAAGTTATTCGACGGCGCTGCGGTAGGAAAAGCCATCAAGGAGGAAGTCGCTTTTGAGGTGAGCGATCTCGCATCTCGCGGCTTGAGGCCCGGGCTCGCCGCGGTGCTCGCCGGCGCTGACCCGGCTTCGCACATCTACGTTTCAAACAAAGTGAAAACCTGCGAGCAGCTCGGTCTATATTCCGAGAAGATCGAGTTGCCCGAGACTACTTCGACGGATGAATTGCTGGCGCTGGTTCAACAGCTAAACTCCCGAGACGAGATCGACGGCATACTCATCCAACTTCCTCTGCCAAAGCAGGTAGACACGCCGCTGGTGCTGAACAGCGTCGACCCGGCGAAAGACGTGGACGGCTTTCATCCGGTGAACGTCGGAAAGCTGACAGTCAACGAACCCGGCCTCAGACCCTGCACACCGGCAGGAATCATCGAGATGCTTGACCACTACGGCATCGAGTTGAAGGGAGCGCGCGCCGTCGTTATGGGCCGCAGCCGAATAGTAGGGCTGCCGATGGCGCTGCTGCTGTTGCACCGGCACGCGACGGTTACGATCTGCCATTCGCGAACTGCCGATTTACCCGCGGTCGCGCGCGAAGCAGATATTCTGATCGCGGCGATTGGAAAACTCGGCATGGTGGATGGAAGCTACATCAAGCCGGGCGCGGCTGTGATCGACATCGGAACGAACAGAGTCACCGACCGTGAATCGCTCGTTCGATTCTTTGGCGACGACCCGAAACGCCGCGCGGCTTTTGAGAAGAACGGCTACACGCTCATAGGCGATGTGAATCCGAGAGAGGCAGCGGAGGTCGCGGGTTACTTGACGCCGGTCCCTGGCGGAGTTGGCCCGCTGACTATCGCGATGTTGATGAAGAACACTCTGGCGGCGATGAAGATGCGACGCATCGCGGCTTAACGAAATTCCTGCTGATTTGCATCACAGCGAGAACAGCAGCGGGCCTGACTGTGTCGCCGTCAAGAGAATAGTATGATCGGGAGACTACGAAGGAAGGGAAAAGACATGCCGGCAATCAACGCAACGGAGTGTCCTCATATCAAAGACATCGACAGCGCTTCGCAAAGCGTCTCAACCACAACGTGCGCGGAGTGCGGTGTGAGCTCGCCCACGCGAGTCTGTTTGACCTGCGGCCATGTGGGCTGCTGCGAGTCGACAAACGGTCACGCTCTCGCGCACTCGCGGGCAACTAAGCACCCGCTCATTCGCGAGTTGCCAGTCTCCGAGCGCTCCTTCACCTGGTGCTACGGCTGCAACTCTTACGTAGCAGCCTGATGTGTTTCAAACCATCGGGCTCATTGAAAAAGAGGTCGGCGCAAGCAATTGAGATCGATGTTCGGTAGTGTCTGGCCAGTAGCCAGGCTTATTCTTCTCAGCTTTTTCGCTTCCTTTTCTTTAACGCGGCTCCGGTGCCGTCGTGCTCTATTGCGAGGATTACGAGAGGCGTGGTCATGGCTTCTTTAAACTCCTGCTCGCAGTATTTTACGGCCTCGCGAAAGCTGGGTGTTCTATCGGGTAAGAAAACGCTCATTCGATCAGATGGCACCACTATGACTCCCGCATCAATGTCGCCCTTCTGTAGTTGATTTCTGAGGTGAACGAGATCGCGAACAATTAGGTCGCTGCGAGCGGATACCTGTAGCTCAACTCCGAGCCTTGCAATCATTGATTCATTGAACCGATGTCGCTTTACCCAGTCCACATCTCCGGTTTGCTTACGAACCCAGTCCGTTGCAGCTATGAAGCCTTTGTCGATTTCTTCACGAACCACAGCGGCCCCATTGCCGTGTTTAGTTTCCACAAGGAACACTTGGGTGTCTAAGATGATTTGCTGAAGCTCCAGGAAAAGGTGGGCCAACCCTAGACGGGCTATCTTATCCCTGGCTCCGCCGTAGTACCTGATGTTGGTTATCTTCATCGTGTTTGAATAGAGCGTCAACGTTGAACGTGGATGGCTTGCGAAAAGACAGCGGCAACGTTCCCTGCATCCGTTCCTTGATGTGCGCGCAGTCGTACAACTCCGTTCCAATCCAATGGCGACGATGTTGCTCTGCCGCTTGAAACGTCGATCCACCTCCGCCAAATGGATCTAGCACTAAGTCGTCTTCGTCCGTAGACATTAAAACCGCACGCTCGGGAATCTTGAATTTCAGTTCGTTTACACCGGGCCTGACCTATGTCGATTAGGTGAAGTGTCATCCCAGAAATCCGTGAGATTCAAACCCTCTGGATTGAGCTTGTTTCGATGTCCGCCATAGTCTTTGATCTCTCCTCCACAGTGGCGACAAATCGGAATCTGGAGCCTGAGCTTGTTAAATGTTTTGGGCTCTCCGCGAGTGTAATAGAGCAACGCATAGTGCGCTGGATATAGCTTCTTTCCCCTGCTGTACGTTCCCTTCATCGAAAGCGCTATCCAGTGACGAAACGTAAGCCGCTTATTCATGATGTTGGCGAAGCGGACGGCCAACTCCGGCAACGCATAAACAAAGAAGGCACCGCCGGGCTTTAGCACTCTGCTACATTCATTTATCCATTTACTGCACCATTCGTAGTAGTTTGCTTCGTTCGTTTTATCGGTAAACCCATTCTTGTAGTCTTTGCCGAGATTGAATGGCGGATCCGCAAAAACACAATCTACTACTTCCGATTTCAGGGCTCTTAGGATGTCGAGGCAATCGCTCTTAAACAGCACGCCATATTGAGTCGTTAGAAACGGCCGTGGATGTTTTGTCCGCTGGAGTTCTGTCATGCGACTCTCCGGTTCCTTGCAGCTTTCCTTTGCTTCTCGTATTCGCCTATCGCTTGTCGAGCTCGCTTTTTGGAACAGAAAGCAGAGCCTTCGCGATGCCCCACTTGTTCTTGTTGGCAGCGTCCAGGGATGCGTTCCTGGAATGTTTTAGCAGCTTGGGCGTTGGTTTCTGTCGTCATTGGGAATGTACCTCAATGGTCAGTCAGTCATGCTGGGGTTTCTATCACGCCCAGTGGTAGTTTTCAATCGCAGATCAGTCATGAATCGCTGCCCCAGTGTTGACCGCATCCATTCAGACAAGTTTTGCTTACGCAGTAGAAAATGGCGAGCAACGATTGTGTCACGCTCTTCTCAATCGTCTACCGCAGAATCACAAGCTAAACAATCGCGACTCACGTTGTTGAAGCACGCGCGGGCCGAGTGATAGCATTGCCTGCCTAAAACCAACTCACCGAGGGAGAATCTCGATTACTATGCGCAGACTGATACCCGCCATGGCAATCACCACGCTTTCTGTAGCCTTAACACTTCCGGCGGCCGTTCAATCTCAGAGCGGGGCAGCTTCGCGATTGATCGGCGAGGTCACAGCAAACGGGCAACAGATGCGATGGTTGCAGATGCTCAGCGACGAGATCGGCAGCCGGCTCACTGGCTCGCCGGGTTGCCGCCGCGCCGAGGAATTGATGGAAGCGGAGATGAAACGTATCGGTCTGGCCAACGTTCATCGCGAGCCGTTCACAATTCCGGTCTCGTGGGAACGCGAAAGCGCGAAGGCAACTCTCGTCTCGCACGGAAACCGCCCGCTGACCGTAGCTTCGTACACGTGGACTCCCGGAACTGACGGCGCGATCGAAGGCGCGGTGGTTCAGGTCGGCGAAGGCAAACCCGAAGACGTCGCTCGTGTGAAGGACCGCTTGCGCGGAGCCGTCGCGCTTGCGACACCGGCGGGTGAGACCCTCGACAAGGTCATCTACAACTTCTATCGCTCGCCGTTGTTGGCGCGTGAGATCAAAGATGCAGGCGGGATTGCGCTGCTCATCGCATCCGACAAGCAGCACGCGATGCCCTACACCGCGCCGATCGACTTCAACGCGCGAGTGGCTGCGCTGCCTTCGTTGTCGATAGCGCGCGAAGACGTCGGAACGATTCAACGCCTGATCTCCGGTAGTCACACGCCGCCGCGAGTGCGTCTGGAAGTTCGCAACAAGCTGGGGCCAGCCTTTGAGGTTACGAACGTCGTCGGCGAGATCGTCGGGCGAGAGCGGCCCGAAGAGATCGTTGTGCTGGGCGCGCACCTCGATTCGAACGATCTCGGGCCGGGAGCGCTCGACAACGCGGCTGGATCGGCGGCAATAATGGAAACAGCTCGCGCGCTCCTGGCGCTGGGCGCGCCGCCAAGACGAACCATGCGCTTTGTCCTGTTCACCGGTGAAGAAGAAGGAATGATCGGCTCGACGGCCTACGTTGCTCGTCACCGCGCGGAGATGCATCGAACCATTGCGGCTTTGATAATGGACGTGGGCGCCGGTCGGCCGCTCGGCTGGTTTTCAATGGGGCGCGCGGATCTGGACGAGGAGATTCGGGAGCTGATGAAACCGGTTGCAAGCTTCGGCGTGTCGGTGATCGAGCACTCGGCGTTTGCGGCTACCGACAACGCAGCGTTCATGGCCGAAGGCGTCCCGAACCTGATAATGCTTCAGGACGAGTCGTTGTACTTCACGGTTCATCACAGCGTTGCGGACACCTTCGACAAAGCCGACGCGCGCGACTACGCGACGTGCGTTGCGACGCTTGCGGTGACGGCTTTCACCATCGCCGATCAGCTAAAGCGATTCGGCCGAAGACTGAGCGGCGAAGAGGTGAAGAAGATGGCCGCAGAGAGCAAGGTGGATGAGCAGTGGCGCGCGGCAGGAATCTGGCGATAGAAGCCGAAGTTTCGCGCCTCCGCTACACAACTGGGACTCAGCTACTGTAATGATGAACCCGTACGGGCGTCCCCTCCGTGGGCGCCCCTCCTTCGTCCACAGCGCTTCGATATTAAGGAGGGGCGCCCACGGAGGGACGCCCGTACGAGTTTGCATAACGAGTTCGCGAAATCAACGTGACTGATTCCAGTTGACGCACGCACAGTCCGCGATAGAATTTGACTCACCCTCTTTTCAGCGACGCAGGCCTGAGAATCTCACGATGCAAGAATACATCAGCCGCTTCGGCGATTACTTGAACTACGAGCGCAACGTCTCGCCGCACACGCTTCGAAACTACATGAGCGACCTCGAGCAGTTTCTCGATTTCCTGTGCCCAAAGGATCCGAGTGGCAACCGGCGCGTGGTCGACATCCACGACATCAATCACATCACCATCCGCGAATACCTGGCGACCCTGTACGCAGGGCAGCGCAAGAAGACTTCGATAGCCCGAAAGCTGGCGACGCTGCGCTCGTTTTTCAAGTTCCTTTGCCGCGAGGAAATCATCGAACTCAATCCGGCGCGGCTGGTTTCAAGCCCGCGGCTCGAGAAGCGGCTTCCGAGGGTTCTGCCCATCGAAGAAATGTTTCGCTTTCTCGAGACGCCCGACACGTCGACCCTCCTGGGCACGCGCGACCGCGCGATACTCGAGCTTCTGTACGCGACCGGCTGCCGGGTCGCCGAGCTTGCCGGGCTCGACCTGGACGACCTGGATTTCAAACGCGAG
>Ga0193727_1000705_pt1 | contig 13305 bp, 14 predicted proteins | sample H2c2metaG_FD_143051 | JGI IMG/M metagenome (GOLD analysis project Ga0193727, IMG submission 143051) | Soil microbial communities from a riparian zone of the East river system, Colorado, United States - H2c2 | ecosystem: Environmental > Terrestrial > Soil > Riparian zone | place: USA: East River...
AGGTGACGAACCCGCAGAACACCATCTTCTCGATCAAGCGCTTCATGGGCCGCAAGTTCGGCGAGGTCAACGAGGAGATGAAGATCGTCCCGTACGAGGTCGTGGAGGGCCCGAACGGCGACGTGCGCGTCAAGGCGGAGGGCAAGGACTACGCCCCGCCGGAGATCAGCGCGATGATCCTCCAGAAGCTGAAGGCCGACGCCGAGGCGTACCTCGGCGAGGCGGTCACCGACGCGGTGGTCACCGTCCCGGCCTACTTCAACAACGCGCAGCGCGAGGCGACGAAGGACGCCGGCAAGATCGCCGGGCTCAACGTCCTGCGGATCATCAACGAGCCGACCGCCGCGGCGCTCGCGTACGGCCTCGACAAGGAGGCCTCCGACCACACGATTCTCGTCTTCGACCTCGGCGGCGGCACGTTCGACGTGTCGGTGCTCGAGCTCGGGGAGGGCGTCTTCGAGGTGAAGGCCACCAACGGCGACAACCACCTCGGCGGCGACAACTTCGACAAGGCGATCGTCGACTGGATGGCCGCCGAGTTCAAGCGCGACCAGGGCATCGACCTGGCGCAGGACAAGATGGCCTTGCAGCGGCTCTACGAGGCCGCTGAGCGGGCCAAGATCGAGCTCTCCTCGACGATGACGACGCAGATCAACCTGCCGTTCGTCACCGCCACCCCGGAGGGCCCGAAGCACCTCGACCTGACGCTCACGCGCGCGAAGCTCGACGAGCTGACCGCCGAGCTGCTCGAGCGGACCGTCGGCCCGACGAAGCAGGTGCTCGCGGACGCGGGCATCGATGCGTCGGCGATCGACCACGTCGTGCTGGTGGGCGGTATGACTCGCATGCCCGCCGTACAGGAGAAGGTCAAGGCCTTGATCGGCAAGGACCCGCACAAGGGCGTCAACCCGGACGAGGTCGTCGCCGTCGGCGCGGCCATCCAGGGCGGCGTGCTCAAGGGCGAGGTCAAAGACGTGCTCCTGCTCGACGTCACCCCGCTGTCGCTGGGGATCGAGACCAAGGGCGGCGTCTTCACCCGCCTGATCGAGCGCAACACGACCATCCCGACCAAGAAGTCGGAGACGTTCACGACGGCCGAGGACAACCAGCCCTCCGTCGAGGTGCACGTGCTCCAGGGCGAGTCGGAGATGGCGCTCTACAACAAGACGCTCGGCAAGTTCCAGCTCGTCGGCATCCCGCCGGCGATGCGGGGCACGCCGCAGATCGAGGTCACCTTCGACATCGACGCGAACGGGATCATCAACGTCTCGGCCAAGGATCACGGCACCGGGAACGAGCAGCAGATCAAGATCGAAGGCGGCTCGGGCCTGAAGCCGGAGGAGGTCGACCAGATGATCAAGGACGCGGAGGCGCACGCCGACGAGGCGCATCACCTGCGCGAGCTGGCCGACGCCAAAAACGTGGCCGAGTCGCTCGCGTACGCGACCGAGAAGAGCCTCAAGGAGCACCGCGAGAAGCTCGACGAGAGCGAGGCCTCGACGATCGAGGGCCGCGTGATGGAGCTCAAGCAGGCGCTCGAGTCCGACGACCTGAGCGAGATCCGTTCCAAGACGGATGCGCTCCAGGAGGCCTCGCAGAAGCTCGCCGAGGCGGTCTACGCACAGGCGTCCGCGCAGCAGGCGCAGGCGTCCGGCAACGGTGAGACCCAGGCCGAAGACGACGAGGTGATCGAGGACGCGGAAGTCGTCGACGAGGAGGCCAAGACCTCGTGACCGAGGAGCGTGAGCTCACGCTCGAGGAGCAGCTCGCGGCGCTCGAGGCCGAGCGCGACGAGCACCTGAACGACCTCAAGCGGGTCGCGGCCGAGTTCGAGAACTACCGCAAGCGGGTCCTGCGCGATCAGGAGAGCCTGGTCGCGCGGGCCCACGAGCGGCTCGTCAAGGAGCTCCTGCCGGTGCTCGACGACCTCGAGCGGGCGCTCGCGGCCGCGGAGGAGCACGAGGAGGCAAAGCTCGAGGAGGGCGTCAGGCTCGTGCACCGCGAGCTCGCGGACGCGCTCGCGCGCGAGGGTCTCGCCGAGATCGAGACGAACGGCGTCTTCGACCCGCACGTCCACGAGGCGCTGCTCTCGCAGCCGTCCGACCAGGACGTGGGCTCCGTGCTCGAAGTGGTGCAGAAGGGCTACCGGCTGGGCGACCGCGTGCTGCGGCCGGCCCGCGTGGTGGTCGCCGCGCCGCGGGAGGACGATGGCGGCAGTTAAGGACCTGTACGGGACGCTCGGCGTCTCGAAGAGCGCGAGCCAGGACGAGATCAAGAAGGCGTACCGCAAGCTCGCGCGCCAGTACCACCCGGACGCGAACCCGGGCGACGACTCCGCCGAGGAGCGCTTCAAGGAGGTCCAGGGCGCCTACGACGTGCTCTCGGATCCCGAGAAGCGGAAGCAGTACGACCGCTTCGGCTCGCAGAACGGCCGGGGGCCCGGCCCGGGCGGCGTCAACTTCGAGGGCTTCGACTTCGCCGACCTGGGCGACCTGGGCGACATCTTCGGCGGGCTCTTCGGCGCCCGCGGGCGCGCGCAGCAGCAGCCGCGCGGGCAGCGCGGGAGCGACCTCGAGGTCGAGGTGCGGCTCTCATTCGACGACGCGCTCAAGGGCGTCGAGACGACGATCCCGGTCGAGCTCGAGACCGCCTGCCGCGAGTGCAACGGGTCGGGCGCGAGGCCCGGCACCGCGCCCGTGCTCTGTCCCGAGTGCCACGGCCGCGGCGTGATCTCGGAGAGTCAGGGCCTGTTCGCCCTCTCGCAGCCGTGCCCGCGCTGCCGCGGGAACGGCACCGTGATCGAGGAGCCGTGCCCGAACTGCCGCGGCACCGGCCGCGAGCGGCGCACCAAGCGCTACACGGTCAAGATCCCCGCCGGAGTCAAGGACGGTTCGAAGATCCGTCTGCGCGGCAAGGGCGAGGCCGGCTGGGGCGGCGCCGAGGCGGGCGACCTCTACGTCGTCACACGCGTCGCGCCGTCGGACACCTACACCCGCCGCGGCGACGACCTCGTCGTCGAGGTGCCGGTCACCTACCCCGAGGCCACGCTCGGCGCGCAGGTGCAGGTGCCGACCCCGGACGGGCCCGTGACCGTGAAGGTCAAGCCGGGCACCGAGGACGGCACGCTGCTGCGCGTGAAGGGCAAGGGCGCGCCGAAGCTGAAGGGCTCCGGCCGCGGCAACGTCCTCGCGCGCGTGAAGCTGAGCGTGCCGAAGAAGCTGTCGAAGAAGGAGCGCGAGGCGATCGAGGCGCTGCGCGAGGCGAGCGGATGAGAGTTGGGCTGGTCAGCTTCCTGAGCGGGCTGGCTCTCTACCTCGCTGCGGGGATCTCGCAGCTCGCGTACGACCAGCCGCGACCGGGTTGGATCAACCCCCTCTGGCTGGTGGCCACCCTGCTCGTCGTCGTCGGCTTGTTCGTGCTGGTCGACAACGCCGTGCGCGTCCACCGGGGGCGAACGTGATCGACGAGCGCCCGCGCTACATGATCTCCGTCGCAGCCGAGCTCGTCGGCATGCACCCGCAGACCCTGCGCATGTACGAGCAGAAGGGCCTCGTCCAGCCGCAGCGCACCGCCGGGAACACGCGTCTCTACTCGGAGGCCGACCTCGAGCGCCTGCGCCTGATCCAGCGGCTGACGGGCGAGCTCGGGCTCAACCTGAAGGGCGTCGAGGCCGTGCTCGGCCTCGAGGAGCAGCTGCAGCGGATGCAGGCACGGATGGAGCGCCTCGAGCGCGAGATGCGCGAGGCGGTCGCGCAGGTGCACAAGGAGTACCGCCGCGACCTCGTTCTCTACGACCACACCCAACTACCGGAGCGAAAGTGGACTTCAACAAGCTGACACTCAAATCACAGGAGGCAGTCGCCGCCGCCCAGGAGCTGGCGCGGCGGATGGGCAACCCGGAGCTCTACCCAGAGCACCTGACCCTCGCGCTGCTCGACCAGGAGCTGCCGCAGCAGCTCGTGCCCGACCCCGCCGAGCTGCGCGCGCAGGCCGAGGCCGCGCTGCGCACGAAGCCTTCGACCCAGGGCGCGCAGCAGCAGCCGCAGGTGAGCGCGGCCGTCTCGCGCGTGCTCGACAAGGCCTTCGACGAGGCGAAGCGGATGGAGGACGAGTACGTCTCTACGGAGCACCTGCTGCTCGCACTCGACGTCGTCCCGCGTGACCAGCTCGAGGCGAAGATCGCCGCGGTGCGCGGCGGCCAGCGCGTCACCTCACAGGATCCCGAGGGGACCTACCAGGCGCTCGAGAAGTTCGGCCGCGACCTGACCGAGCTCGCCGAGAGCGGGAAGCTCGACCCGGTGATCGGCCGCGACGAGGAGATCCGCCGCGTGATCCAGGTGCTCTCGCGCCGCACCAAGAACAACCCCGTCTTGATCGGCGACCCCGGCGTCGGCAAGACCGCGATCGTCGAGGGGCTCGCACAGCGGATCGTCGCCGGCGACGTGCCCGAGGGCCTGAAGGGCAAGCGCGTCTGGGCGCTCGACATCGGCGCGATGCTGGCCGGCTCGAAGTACCGCGGCGAGTTCGAGGAGCGGCTCAAGGCCGTGCTCACCGAGGTGCAGAACGCGGCCGGCGAGCTGATCCTCTTCATCGACGAGCTGCACACGATCGTCGGCGCCGGCGCGGCCGAGGGCGCGGTCGACGCGGCGAACATGCTCAAGCCGATGTTGGCGCGCGGCGAGCTGCGCGCGGTCGGCGCGACGACGCTCGACGAGTACCGGAAGCACATCGAGAAGGACGCCGCGCTCGAGCGGCGCTTCCAGCCGATCCTCGTCGGCGAGCCGTCTGTCGCGGACACGATCGCGATCCTGCGCGGGCTGAAGGAGCGCTACGAGGCGCACCACGGCGTCCGCATTCGCGATGCGGCGCTGGTCGCGGCCGCGGTGCTCTCCGACCGCTACATCGCCGACCGCTTTCTGCCCGACAAGGCGATCGACCTGGTCGACGAGGCCGCGTCACGGCTGCGGATGGAGATCGACTCCTCGCCGATCGAGCTCGACGAGGCCGACCGCCGTGTGCGGCAGCTCGAGATCGAGCTCGCCGCGATGGCGAAGGAGTCGGCCGCTGTGCGCGAGCCGCTCGAGCGCGATCTCGCCGAGGCGCAAGAGCTGCGCAACGAGCTGTCCGCACGCTGGAACGTCGAGAAGGAGCAGCTCGAGCGGGTCAAGGAGATCACCCGGCGGATCGACGAGCTGCGGATGGAGGCCGAGCGCGCGGAGCGGAACGGCAACCTCGAGCGCGTCGCCGAGATCCGCTACGGCGAGCTGCCCCAGCTCGAGCGCGAGCTCGAGGCGCGCGGCGAGCCCGAGAACGCGATGGTCAAGGAGGAGGTCGACGAGGACGACGTCGGCGCGGTCGTCGCGCGCTGGACGGGCATCCCGGTCGACCGCCTGCTCGAGGGCGAGACCGAGAAGCTGATCCACATGGAGGACCGGCTGCACGAGCGCGTCGTCGGCCAGGACGAGGCCGTCGAGGCGGTCGCCAACGCCTTGCGGCGAGCCCGCTCCGGCCTGCAGGACCCGAACCGGCCGATCGGCTCGTTCGTCTTCCTCGGCCCGACCGGCGTCGGCAAGACCGAGCTCGCCCGCGCGCTTGCCGAGTTCATGTTCGACGACGAGCGGGCGCTCGTCCGGCTCGACATGAGCGAGTACATGGAGAAGCACACGGTCTCGCGCCTGGTCGGCGCGCCGCCCGGCTACGTCGGCTATGACGAGGGCGGGCAGCTGACCGAGGCGGTGCGGCGGCGGCCCTACTCGGTCGTCCTGCTCGACGAGATCGAGAAGGCACATCTCGATGTCTTCAACGTGCTGCTGCAGATCCTCGACGACGGGCGCCTGACCGACGGCCAGGGCCGCACGGTCGACTTCCGCAACACGGTGCTGATCATGACCTCGAACGTCCGCTCGGCCGAGGCCCTGATCGAGATCTTCCGGCCGGAGTTCCTGAACCGGATCGACGAGATCGTTGAGTTCAAGCCGCTCACGCAGGAGCAGATCGGCGAGATCGTCGAGCTGCAGCTGCGGCGCCTGGAGGCGAGGCTCGCCGAGCGCGGGTTGAGGCTCGAGCTGACCGACGAGGCACGCGTTGTGCTGGCCGAGGCCGGCTGGGACCCGACCTACGGCGCGAGGCCGCTGAAGCGCGCGATCCAGCGCCTGCTCGAGAACCCGCTCGCGCTACAGCTGCTCGAGGGCGAGTTCACCGAGGGCGACACGGTTCGCGTGGACGTCAAGGACGGCGAGCTGGTCTTCGAGAAGGCCTCGGCGGCCGAGCCCGCCGCGGCCTAGCGATAGCGTTGCGGGGTGGCCAGGAACGCGAGACCGAACGAACCGCTCCCGCCGCCGCTGCCGCCGGCGACGCGGCCGGTCGGGCAGCTGGTCGCGGAGTCGATCAAGCTTTACGGCCGACGGTTCTGGCCCTCACTGGCGCTCGGCCTGCCGATCGGCATCTTCGGCGCGGTCGCGCATGCGTTCGACGGCTGGACGTATGCGATCTTCAGCGTCACGGTCGGGGCGCTGCTGCTGACGCTGACCTACGTCGGCGCCGCGGTGATCGCCGCCGAGCGGCCGATCCCCAGGCGCCGGCTGTTCGTCGCGTTCGCGGCGGGCATCGTCGTGTTCTTGCCGTTCCCGGTGCTCGTGCTGCTCTACATCCTTCCGGCGGTTGCATGGCTCGCGCTCGTCGGGCTCGCAGTGCCCGCAGCAGTGATCGAGGGAACCGGGTTTGTCGCCTCGCTCAAGCGCGGCTTCCAGCTCGGGCGCGCCGACTACGTCCACTCGCTCGGCACGATGGCAGCGCTCGGGATCCTGTTCTACCTCTCGACGCGGGTGCTCGCGGTCGCGCTCAACGCGGGCAGCGGCCAGGCGGCCGAGATTGCGCGACCGCTCTCCGAGGGTGTGCTCTGGCCGATCGTCGTGCTGGGCGCGAGCCTCCTCTACTTCGACCAGGCCGCCCGAGTAGAGTCGGGCCGTCCGCGATCGAGGAGGAGCCACGATGCCGACCTACATCATGCTCTCGAGCCTGACCGCCCAGGGCGTGCAGACCCTGAAGGCGAACCCCGACCGGCTGCGGGAGGTCAACCGTGACGTCGAGGAGCTCGGTGCGAAGGTCATCCACCAGTGGGCAACGCTCGGGCCGTTCGACTTCGTGAACGTGGTCGAGGCGCCCGACCCCGAGACGATCGCCCGCGTGTCGGTGGCGCTCGGCGCCCGCGGTAGCGCGAAGCTGCAGACGCTGTCGGCGTTCTCGATCGACGACTTTCTTTCCTCGCTCGCTAAGTAGCCGCGACGGCGACCTGCGCCGCGAGGCGCGCGTTGGCGACGATCAGCTCGCGGTTTACCTCGAGCGTGCGGCCGTCGCTGTGCTCGTGCAGGAAGGAGAGGACGAACGGCGTCACGGCCTGGCCGTGGATGCCGTGCGTCGCGGCCGCGGCCAGCGCTTCCTCGATCAGCGGCTCGACTTCGACGCCGTCGTCGGGATCGCGCGCGAGCAGGAGAGCAGCGCCGCCGAGCTCCCAGTGCGCTTCTGCCGTGCGTGCCGCCTGCCCGGCGTCGTCCACGCGGGCAGAGACTGGCGGCCCGCCGCCGGCGCTGTAGAAGAGCGGCAGCTCGGCGGTGCGGTAGCCGAGCACCGGCACGCCCAGGGTCTCCAGCAGCTCCGCGGTCGCGGGCACGTCGAGCAGCGACTTGATCCCGGAGGAGACGACGAGCGCCGGCGTGCGCGCGAGCTGCGCCAGGTCGGCGGAGACGTCGAGCCGCTCCGCGAATCCGCGGTGGACTCCCCCGATCCCGCCGGTGCCCATGAACCTGATGCCCGCGAGGCGCGCGGCCGCGAGCGTGCCGCCGACGGTCGTCGCACCGAGCTCGCCGCTCGCCACGCAGGCGGCGAGGTCGCGCGGCCCGGCTTTGCGCGCGTCGGCTCCCGCCTCGCCGAAGCGCTCGAGCTCGTGGGCGTCGAGCCCGACGACCACCTGGCCGTCGAGCACACCGACCGTTGCGGCCATGGCCCCTTCGGCCGTGACCGCCGCCTCCGCGGCACAACCCACCTCCACCCCCACCCCGGGAGGGAAACCGTGTGCGACGAGCGTAGTCTCGAGCGCGACGACCGGGCCGCCCTCGTGGAGGGCTTGTTGCACTTCCGGCGCGATCCGGAGCACGTCGGTCACACCGGCACCGCCCCGAGCTGGCCCACACAGCGGGCAGCCGTCTCCAGGCCCAGCTCGATCCCACCCACGAGGAAGCCGGCGGCCAGCGCGTCGCCGGCACCCGTCGTGTCCACGACCTCCGCGTCGAGCGGCGGGAACTCCTCGATGCCCTCGGCAGAGCGAACCTCGACGCCGCGTGAGCCGCGCTTGACCACCGCCGTCTCGGCCAGCGCGTAGGCGCCGCCGACCATCTCCCACTCCGGCTCGTTGGCGAAGACGACGTCGGGCGCGGCCGCGTCCAAGTTCGCGCGAAAGCGCTTCGGCCCGTAGGCGCGGATCGCGCTCCACGACGAGAGGTCGACCGCCACGCGTGCCTCGCGCGCCCGGGCCAGCCGGGCCGCGGCCAGTCCCGCTTCCGCGATCGGCTCGGCCAGCAGCGCGTAGCCGGAGAGATGCAGCCACGAGCAGCCCCCGAACCACGCAACCTCGAGCTCGTCCGCGCGCAGCTCGACGGAAACGCCGCGGTCGGTCGCCATCGAGCGCTCGCCGTCCGGCGAGACGAGAGCGACCACCGTCCCGGTCGTTCCGGCCACGACCGGGCCGACGAGCTCGACCCCGCGGCGCTCGAGCAGCGTTCGCGCGAGCGCGCCGGCCGCGTCGTCGGCCTGCTTCGCCACGCAACGGGCGCCCTCGCCCAGCTCCGCGACCCACGCCGCCACGTTCGCCGCCTGGCCGCCGGTGGCAAGCCGGGTCTCGACCGGGCTGTCGGCACCGGGCGCGAGCGGCTCCGAGATCCGCACGATCACGTCGAGGAGCACGTCGCCGAGAGTGCAGATCACGAGCGCAACCGTACAATCGCCGCGTGGATCGGGAGTCACAGTCGGCCCGGCTGCGCTCGTTCGTGATCGGGGGGCTGCTCGGCGCCTCCGCCGCGCTCGCCGCCGCGCGCCGCAGACGCCGTCCGCGTCGCTCGGTCCAGCCGGGCCTTGCCGCCTTCGAGGACGCACCCTGCTACCGCGAGACCCTGGAGCGCGAGAGCGGCCGCAGCCAGTCGCCCAACTATCCTTAGATCCATGCCGATCTACGAGTACCGGTGCCCGAACGGGCACGTGTTCGAGCTGTTCCAGAAGATCGGCGACGCGCCGCCCGAAAAGTGCGAGGTCTGCGGCGAAGGGCCGCTCGAGCGCGTGCTCTACCCGGTCGCCGTGCACTTCAAGGGCTCGGGCTTCTACACGACCGACTACGGCCGCGGCTCGGGCAAGAAGCCGGACTCCAAGGACGGCGACTCCCCGTCGTCCGAGCCCGCCAAGCCCAAGGAAGAGAAGAAGAAGGCCGCGGAGGCCTAGCGGCTCAGGCAGCCCGGCGGATACGTGTCGCCGGACGGCGCGGGCGGCTGCGGCGCCGACTTGCCGAGCACCATCAGGATCACCTTGGCGTTGTCCTCGCTCGGCGTGATGTCGCCGCCGGTCGAGGTGCCGCCGAGGCGGCAGTGGAGCGTGTGGCCGGCGCGGAACTTCGCCCAGCCGAGCCCGGCAAAGTCGTTCGCAGAAAGATCGGTCGCGAGTGGCTTCGTCAGGTCTTTGCCGTCGAAGGGCAGCCGCATGAAGGTCGAGAAGCTGGCGAGCTTGCTCATCAGCGCCTGCAGCACCTGCTGGTTGCGCTCGCCGCGCGTGATGTCGCTCTCGGCCGGGTTGAGCGCGTTCTTGCGCACACGCGAGTAGATCAGCGCCCGCTGGCCGCTCATGTGCTGCTTGCCCGGGAAGAACCGCCAGCCGGGCCAGCGCGCGCAGCGGGCCTCGGTCTTGTACGGGCAGTCGAACTTCGACTGGATCTTCTCCGGGACGACGATGTCGATCCCGCCGACCGCGTCGATCAGGTCTTTGAACTCGGCGAAGTTGACGACGACGATGTGGTTGATCGGGATGTCGGTGTAGGCCGAGACCGTTCGCGCGGCGAGGCGCGGGCCGCCGACCTGGAAGGCCGTGTTGATCTTCGCGCTGCCGTAGCCGGGGATCTCGACGCGCAGGTCGCGCGGGATCGAGAGGTAGTAGAGCCGGTGGTGCGGCGGGTCGGTACGCAGCAGCGTGATCGAGTCGGAGTGCCGGTCGCCGGCCCGCGCGGCCGCGAGTGAGTGATCGGTGCCGAGCAGCAGGATCGCGGTCGGGGTCGAGAGCAGGCTGCCCTGGTCGGGCGCCAGCGCACGCCGTGCGTTCTGCGGCAGCCGCTTGTTCGCCTCCGAGACGCCGCTGCGGAAGACGAGGTAGCCGATCACGCTCCAGGCGAGGAAGAAGGCGACAATCAGCACCAGCGCGATCGTCAGCTCGCGGCCCCAGCGAATCTGGCGCGAGCGGCGGGCGGTGGTCTTCGGACCCGGGCCGCGGTAGTTGTTGCGCCCGTCGCGCTCGCCCTTCGCTCGCGTCGGCGACTTTTCGGGCCGCCCGACGGTCGGCACGCGGCCCTTCTGACGTCCGCCCCGGTAGACGCGGTAGGGCTTCTCTCCGCCGGGCGTCGACATCCGGCGGCGTATGGTACCCGCGCGGTTTTGGAGCAGTCGCGGGTCATCGGGGTGGACGTCGGCGGGACGAAAATCCTCGCCGCGGTCGTCTCGCGCGACGGCTCGCTGGGCGCGCGTCTCGAGCGTCCGAGCGACCATTCCTCGCAGGACGCGCTGCTCACGGAGCTCGACTCGCTCGTCGAGGAGCTGCTGCGGCTCGAGCCGGATGCGCAGGCGCTGGGCTTCGGCGTTCCCTCGCGGATCGACCAGCGCGCGGGCCGCGCGCTCAAGTCGGTGAACATCCCGCTCGAGGGCGTCGACCTGCGTGACCGGATGCGGGAGCGTCACGGCCTGCCGGTGGCACTCGACAACGACGCCAACGCCGCGGCGATCGCCGAGTGGCAGGCCGGAGCCGCGCGCGGTGCGCGCGACGTCGTGATGCTGACCCTCGGGACGGGCGTCGGCGGCGGCCTGATCCTCGACGGCAGGCCATATCGCGGCGCGACCGGCAGCGGCGCCGAGCTCGGTCACATCGTGGTCGAGCCCGCCGGTCCGCCCTGCGGTTGCGGCGGCTTCGGGCACCTCGAGTCCTTCGCCGCGGGCCCGGCGGCCGACCGCGTCGCTCGCTCGCTCTACGGGGAGGGCTCGAACGCGCACGACCTAGTCAGTCGCGCCAGAGAGGGTCAGCCCGAGGCGATCGAGGCGCTGGCCGGCGTGGGCCGCTACCTCGGCGCCGGGATCGCGAGCTTGGTGAACGTCTTCGAGCCCGAGGTGGTCGTCGTCGGCGGTGGCTTCGGCGCGGCGGGCGAGCTGCTGTTGGCGCCTGCCCGTGAGGTCGTCGCGGTCGAGGGGCTCGAGCCGGCGCGTGACAACGTGCGGATCGTCGAAGCCGAGCTCGGCGTCAAAGCCGGCGTGATCGGTGCCGGGATGGTCGCATTCGAGGCGCTCGGCGCGGAGAGCTAGTGCCGCTCGCGGTCTGCGCGACGCCAATCGGAAACCTCGAGGACGTGACCCTGCGCGTCCTGCGCGAGCTCGTCGAGGCCGACGTCGTGCTCGCCGAGGACACGCGGCACACGCGTGGCCTGCTGGAGCGGCACGGGATCCGCGCGCGGCTCCTCTCCTACCACGAGCACAACGAGGCGAAGCGGACGGCGGAGCTGCTCCCGCGCCTGCAGGCCGGCGAGCGGCTGGCGCTCGTCACCGACGCCGGACTGCCGGGGATCAGCGACCCGGGCGCGCGGCTCGTCGCGGCCGCGTTGGAGGCCGGCGTCCCGGTGACGGTGCTGCCGGGTCCCTCGGCCGTCGAGACGGCGCTGGTGGCGAGCGGGCTCGTCGGCGAGCGCTACCAGTTCATTGGCTACCTGCCCCGCGGCGAGCGGGCGCTGACCGAGCTCGGGAAGGAGCTGGCGAGCTGGCAGTGGCCGGTGGTCGCGTTCGAGTCGCCGCAGCGGTTGCCGCGCTCCCTGGCGACCCTCGCGCGCGTGATCCCGGACCGGCTATCCGCGGTGTGCCGCGAGCTCACGAAACGCCACGAGGAGGTCGCGCTGGGGACGGTCGCCGAGGTGGCGGAGCGCTTCGGGGAGCCGGTGCGCGGCGAGGTGACGCTCGTGCTCGGCGCGGCGCCGCCGCTCGAGCCTTCCGGCGAGGAGGCGGCAGCGGCGGTCGCCGAGCTGGTCGAGGCGGGAGTGCCGCGGCGGCAGGCCGCCGAGGTCGTCGCGCGGCTGACCGGAGCCTCGCGCAACGCGCTCTATCGCGGCTCGCTGTAATCCGATTTGACAACGTCCGGGCCGGCCTGGTACCTTGAGCGCGGTTTGCAGAACAGACAACACCGATCGGCTTTCACCCGGCTCGTGGCCATCGCGGTGCTCCTAGCACTCGCAACGCCCGCCGCGGCCCGCGCCTGGACGTGGCCGGTTGCTGGGCCGGTGCTGCAGGGATTTGCCTTCGACGAGGAGAACCCGCTCGTCCCCGGGCAGCATCGCGGGATCGACATCCAGGGCAAGGTCGGCGACCCGGTGCTCGCGCCTATCGCGGGGACGGTGACGTTCGCCGGCCGGGTCGCGGCGAATGGGCTCACGATCACGATCCAGACGGCGGACTACGCCGTCACGCTTCTGCATCTCGGCTCGTTTCTGGTCGGCGCGGGGGCGGTCGTGGCCGAGGGCCAGCGGGTCGCGATCGTCGGCACGAGCGGAGTGCCGGCCCACCCGGTCCCGTACGTGCAGCTCGGGATCCGGCTCAGCAGCGATCCTCAGGGTTACCTCGACCCGCTCGGCTTCTTGCCGCCGGTTGCGGCGCCCGCGCCGGTGCCGAGCGAGCCGCCTACATCAGCACCAGCACCAGCGCCGGCACCGTCGCCTGCGCCAGCCCCGCCGACCCCGCCTGTGACGCCCTCGCTCCGGATCGTCACGCCGGGCGACGCGCCGGAGCCGCGGCCCGTGGTGGAGCTCCCGCCGCCGGCCCCGGCTTTCGGTCCGCGGCTGGGCGCTCCGGTCCCTGAGCCTCGGCCCGCTGTCCGTCCCGTGAGTGACCGCCCGACGGTTTGGGCCCCATCGGTGCCCACGCCGGTCGAGGCGGCCGATCCAGCGCCAGCCGACGCAGCGCCCGCGACCGTAAACCGACCAGTACCCGGACCGTCCGCAAGGCCGTGGCTTCGCGCGGATGACCCCGA
>Ga0193727_1000706_pt1 | contig 13275 bp, 18 predicted proteins | sample H2c2metaG_FD_143051 | JGI IMG/M metagenome (GOLD analysis project Ga0193727, IMG submission 143051) | Soil microbial communities from a riparian zone of the East river system, Colorado, United States - H2c2 | ecosystem: Environmental > Terrestrial > Soil > Riparian zone | place: USA: East River...
TCAACACTGTGCGAGGACCCATCCACCTCGAGATGTTCGGCGCTGACGCTCCGATCACGGTCTGGAATTTCCTGAGCCTGGCGCGATCGGGATACTATCGCAACACACGCTTTCATCGCGTGGTTCCGAACTTCGTTGCACAGGATGGCGATCCGCGCGACGATGGAAATGGTGGACCGGGCTACGCCATACGCGATGAGATGAATCCGCGCCGTTACGAGCGCGGTGCGGTTGGGATGGCGCTGTCGGGCCCCGACACGGGGGGCAGTCAGTACTTCATAACGCATTCGCCGCAGCCGCATCTGGACGGACACTACACGGTCTTCGCCAGGGTGGTTCGCGGGTACGACGTTCTGGACAAGCTCGTGCAGGGCGACCTCATAACTCGCGTGGATCCAAAATGAAACGCGTCGCGCTGCTCGCGGTCGCCGCTTCCATCGGGTGTGTCCCATCGGCCGCCCCGCTCAAGGGAGTACCGGCCCCCGATCGGTCGCTACCTTCGCTGTCGCTGGCGTCGGGGCATCGTCATCTCGTCTTCAAGTGGGATTATCAGGAGGGAGATATCGCGGCGCGCGGTGACGGTTCGGTGCGCACGGCCGCACCGGACAGCGCGCGACTCGATTTCTTCCTGGGCGGAGGGTTGGGTGCTGGCGCGGCTGTCCTCATCGGCGATTCACTGCGATCTCCACACGCCGAGCTTGCGCGCCGTTACATTCCGCCATCGCCCATGATGTGGGCGGTGCTCGGCCGCCTTGCGATCCCGGCCCTTCCTGACACCGTTGTCCGCATCGACGGCGATTTGCTCCGGGCGGATGTCGGTCGTCCGGTGCAATGGAGAGTCGGTATTCGGGGTGACACGCTGGTGGAACTGCAACATATCTCGGGTGGAAAGATCACCGAAAGCCTTACGCGTGGCGCCGATGGAGTGCTCACGTACGAGGCGCCTGGAGCAAGGCGTCGGCTCGCGCTGACGTTTCTGCGAGACGAACCTGGATCTTTCGATGCGTCGATTTGGAGCTTATAGTGTTGTCCTGGTTGCGCTGAACGCCTGCATCCCGTACGGCTTTACGGGAGGCGGGCTGCCCTCTCACATAAGGACGGTAGCAATCGTTCCTTTCGAGAACCAGACTGCGACACCAGAGCTGCCGCGCGAGCTAACAGAAGCTCTTCGCACGCAGCTGCACGACCGACTCGGCTTGCGCGACGCGTCTGAAGCGAAGGCGAGCGCAATCGTCCGCGGCACGATCCAGCGGTACGAGACCGACATCCCAATCGGATTCAACGCCAACAATAAGCAGGCGACTACGGCGAAGCGCCTTCTGCAGCTCGTCGTCGACCTCGAGTTGATCGACCAGGTGACTGGCAAGCCCCTCTGGCAGCGAAAAGGACTTCTCGCGGAAGGTCAGTACGAAGAGCGGGGTGAGCCGCTCGGCAGAAAGCAGGCGATTGATCGCATCGTCAACACGCTGATCGAAGGAGCGCAGTCTCAGTGGTGAACCGCCGCGGAGAGAGCAGAATCGGCTGTCTGCTGCCGATCCTCCTACTCGCGCTGGGGGCCTACTTCGCCGTGGATTTCGGCGAGGCCTGGTTTCGTTTCTGGCAATTCAAGGACGCGATGGGGCAGGAGGCGAGATTCTCGAGCGACAAGACCGACGCCCAGATCACCGCGCGCCTTTCTGCACTGGCCGACACTCTCCAGCTCCCGCCGGGCGCTGAGCTGATCACCATCGAGCGTACGCCGGCCACCATCACGATTTCGAGCGACTACGACGAAATCATCAGGCTTCCGCTCAAGAAGGAGCGCGTGATCCATTTCCACCCGTCAGTCTCGAGCAACCTCTGAAGCCTCGAGATCCCGCCGACAAGATTGCGACATGGGCCGAGGCCGAACGGTGGAGAGCTGCAAGGAAGGGACGGGTGGCCTTCACGAATGGCGTGTTCGACCTAATTCATCCCGGACACATCGATATTCTCACCGCCGCCCGTGAGAGCGCGGACGCGCTCGTCGTTGGGATCAACAGCGATGATTCGGTCCGGCGCCTCAAAGGTCCGACACGTCCCGTGCGCACAGACGCCGAGCGGGCGTACATGTTGGGTGCGCTCGAATGCGTCGATCTAGTCGTAATTTTCCCCGATGATACGCCGCTCAATCTTGTCAACCACCTGCGTCCGGACGTTATCGTCAAAGGCGGAGATTACTCGGAAGACACTATCGTCGGCGCCGCCGAAGTAAAGAGTTGGGGAGGACGCGTCCTCGTCGTGCCTCTCACTCTGGGACATTCGACCACAGCCATCATTCGGAAACTCAGTGAAAACAGTTAAAGCGAAGCGCGTTGACCGCGGCGTCTCGGAGTTGCGACCTATCACTTTCGAGCGCGGCGTTGCTCCCTATGCTGAAGGCTCCTGCCTGATCATTTTCGGCGCAACGCGCGTGTTGTGTACCGCATCGGTTGAGGACGGCGTTCCCGGCTGGAAGCGTGGCAGCGGCGAGGGCTGGCTTACGGCCGAGTACGCGATGCTCCCGCGCGCGACGCGGACGCGCACGTCGCGCGAGCGGGCGCAGCTGGGCGGTCGTACGCAGGAGATTCAACGGCTGATCGGACGCAGTGTCCGCGCGATGCTCGACGATTTCAAGTTCGGCGAATTCACGGTGAAGCTCGATTGCGATGTCCTCGTTGCCGACGGAGGAACTCGCACGGCCGCGATCACGGGCGCATCGGTGGCAATCGTGGACGCATTCAACTGGATGGTGGAGACGGGCAAGCTCGCTCAGACGCCGGTCAAGCGACGGGTGGCTGCAGTCAGCGTCGGTGTGATCGATGGTGAACCACGCCTCGATCTCGACTACGAGGAAGACGTGAGGGCGGAAGTCGACATGAACGTCGTGATGAGCAGTGAAGGGAAGTTCGTCGAAGTGCAGGGGACCGGCGAACACGGGACATTCGATCGCGCGCAGCTTGATCAGCTTCTGGAGCTCGCGATTTCCGGTATTCGCTCGCTCGACGCCGCGCAGATCAAAGCCCTGTCTGAGTGAGTGCAAGGCGATTCCTTCTCGCAACTCGTAGCGAGGGGAAGCTCCGCGAGCTACGGGAGATCTTTTCGGAATTCGCGCTCGAAGCGGTTGACCTTGCGACGCTGGGAATTCCGGAGACTGCGCGCGAAGGCAATCTGGAGGAGTTCGAGACTTTCGAGGAGAACGCGCTCGCTAAGGCACGTTACTTCTTCGACCTCTCCGGCGGCATGCCCACCTTCGGCGACGATTCCGGCATGTGCGTCGATGCGCTGAATGGCGAGCCGGGAGTGTACAGCAAGCGCTGGTCGGGTCGCGAGGACCTCGAGCGACAAGAGCTCGACGCGGCGAACAACGCGAAACTGGTTGCTCGCATGCGCACGGCAAGGGCGGAGCAGGGCACTGCGTTCACAGATACCGGACGTTACATCTCCGTCGCCGCGTTCAAGGATGCCGCCGGCGAGCTGACGCGCCGGGGAGAAATCGAAGGGCGCGTACTGACAATCCCTCGCGGCACCGGAGGTTTCGGTTACGATCCATACTTCGAGGCGCCGGAATTGGGCGGCACATTCGCGGAATCATCCGTCAAGAACACGGCAGCGGGAAGCCACCGCGCGCGCGCATTCCGCGCGCTACTAAGCGCGTTGCGCGGTGAAGGCAGGCTATAGTAACTTGCGTCCACTTCGGGGCGTAGCGTAGCCCGGTATCGCGCCTGCTTTGGGAGCAGGAGGTCCCCGGTTCAAATCCGGGCGCCCCGACTCTGTGACAAACGGCCTGACATCATCTTGCGGTGTCGGGCCGTTTTGCGACATACTCGAATCGCTCAACGAGAGCGCGGGAACTACGGTCTACGATTCGACGGTGGCCGAGGCGATGAGCGATTATTAGGTGGCGTTCGCGACGAGTGGCGATACGATTCACTGGATGCGATTGCTCGGTCACGCAGGCAACTGCGTCCACGTTAACCCTTGAGGAGATCGATCATGAGACCAATTCTGTTTGGGCTGATCGCCGTTTTGCTCGGCTGCCTGGGCATCGATGTCCCCACCGATCACACGTCAACCGTGACCGGCACGTACGGACTGAAGGAAATCGCCTTTGGCGCAGTCGGTCAACCGTGCTACACGTCAACGATGGCCGATCCAACCCTGGTGCCTCCAGACGTCAATACGGCATTTCTCACCATTGGCACCCTGACATTCGACGCCGACGGAACGGGTGTGTTCAATGCGCATTACGAGATCCGCCACGAGAGCGATCACTCGGTGCTGGTGGGGGCCGAGGACAGCGCCTATGCGGTCACCTACGTGCGCGACGGAATGGATCTCAAGATCAGCTGGAAGGGCGTCCCGGGAAATGGGCAGATCTTCGCCGGGGACGTTGCGCTCTGGACAAGGCAACCATGGTGCTCCGGGCTGTCATCCCCGGGCACTTTGCAGCGATTCGATTTCAACCTTGAGTGAGCGGGATAAGAACGGCTAACTGCGTGCGCCCCTGGTTTCATCGGAACGAGCTCCGAGCGCGCCAGTATCTTCGGATGCGATAGATAGCGGACGAAATTGTTCGTCCAGCTCGACATCGAAGTCGATCGTAGCGCCTTGCATTGGGATTTCCGCGCTGAATGAGGAAGGCTGCTGACGATGTTCTGACACGGCCGTAGTACACTCCCGCCTCCGAAACCAACAGGGAGTGGAAATGAAGCCCGTCTCACGCAGGTCCCCTTCATCAGCGAGAGTTGCTTTCGCTCTGGCGCTGGCTCTTTGTCTCGGAGCCTGCGCTGACGCTGTTACCAGTCCGAAGCAGGCGCCCAAAGGTGCCGCGCGATCGCTAGTCGCCTCCACCCCTCCCGATGCGCTGACGCTCGCAAAGGGTTTGGCGTTGGCGATGCGCAATCCGTCCATCCGCGGGCAGGTCCACGCTGCGATGCGTGGATCGAGTTTAAACGAGCACAAGCTCGTATTGCAGGATTTCGCGAACACTCCTCCGGGAGAGCATGTACTTAACGCGGTCGCCGCGGCCCTCGGTCAGAGCCTGGGCTCCGTTAAGAGCGAAGTCGCAAGCCTGCCCGCGCTCGATTTCTACCTTCCATTCCCGGCGCACCGACAGAGCTGGAAGCCCACGGAGGATGTGTACATCGCCACGACGTTCGACAAAAGAGCCCCCTCGCTTGCGGCGTACGGCAGTAACGGCCAGGTGTTAGAGCTTCGGCAGGCCGACGGCGTTCCCGCTGTCCCGCTCATCATCCTTCATCCCGCCGAGCCGAAAACAGCTCACACCAGCCTCGCCAATGGCGACGGCGGTCTGATCGAGAGCCCGACAAGAATGTCGACGCCACAAGGCAGCTTCATGGTCGTCTGCGGCGATGCGTGTGGCGGCGGCGGAAGCGGCTCCGTCTCCACCACCCCCGCGCCCGGCACTTACATCAATCATTTCAACATCAAGGCCGACGACGGGTGGTTCGGCAACTCGGAGATGCGGTTCTATAGTTTCGCCGAGGTCGGCTGGCAGTTTCAGCAGGGCAACAACGGCACCAGTTGGTTTCTTATCGCTAGCCACGAGTGTGCCAAGGGAACTTACTCGCAAGACGGAGTCGTCACTTCTGATGGATACGACGGGCTATTCTCGATTAGCCCGACGGTCACCAGAGGGTCAGTCCTCTCGTGCGACGGATTGCAAGCAGCGTACGCCATTCACATCATGGAAGCGGACGGCGGCCTGAATGGCGACGACGATGACTACGGCTGGCGCATCTACGCCGCTGGCGGTTATCCGAGCGGCACGATGTACGACCCTGTTGTAAATTCATTTTACGCAGAGACTTTCCCCAACGGGCTCTATGGCCCACTGGACGACGCGAGCAGAACGGCATACCTCAGAGTAATCGTTTACTAAAGGAGAGCCCAAGTGACGAGAAAACGCACAACCTTATCGGTGGTCGCGGCTACTGTGTTTCTGGCAGCATCCGCGGCCGCTCAGGGAGGATCAAGCGGATTTTCGCTTGGTGTGGGCGGTGGCTTCGCACAAGCCGACCAAGGCGTCGGATATATGGTGCTCTCCACGCTCGAGTTCCCGTCGCCGGTTCGCATGTTGCGACCGCGAGCCGACGTGTTCTACTCAAATTGGGGCCGCTGGCCCAATGTCGCAGGCGTCACGGGCAACGTGCTTCTGACGCCGTTCTCGACCACGAAAGCCGCGCCGTACGTGATCGCGGGTGTGGGTGCATATCTCGAGGAGGACTCGAAGCCAAAGGCGGGCGCCACCCTAGGTCTCGGGTTACGTTTGCCGGGGGCGCTTCGATCGGTCGTGATCGAGAGCCAAGCACACGTCTATCGGCTTGAGCAGCCTCGCGGACCTACCGACATTCCGCCCGGCGCCAGCAACGACTGGAGCGTAAGGCGCAATAGAGTTATTTGGAAGCCGATCGGAGTAACGATTCAGTTCTGAATGCCTAATCCATAAGCCTCATCGTCGCTTCGACGGTGAGGCTTTTTGTTCGCCTCGATTGTTGTGGGCATTCTTGAACGACCGTCCGATCTGACTACCTGGGTAACTCCGCTATCGCTGCGCCACCGCTCGAAAGCTTGTCGAGGCCGAGCATGTACACCTCCAACCCCAGATCCGGCAGAGTTCGCTCATAGCCCGCGACCAGTTGGTCCTTGTACTTGTCGAGATCGAAGTTGAAAAAACCAGTCGGCCGAAGATCGACGATCTGCATTTCGGCGTCGAGCATTAGCAGCTTCCCGAAATGAAGCGTCCCCCCTTTGAAGAACATGAAGGCCGCCGCCGAGGTGTCTGGCTGAGGAAGAGGCGTCGCCTCGGCGACCGTCCCGAACGTCTGCACGAGCTGGTCCCCCTCGATTCTTATCGCGGTTGCGTGCCCCTCGATTGCCGGCGGTGGAAGAATCTTCACCGGGTCGAGGAAAAGGTCATTCCCCTTCACGGTCACACCCTTTGCCTTGCTCAGGTCGAGAATCTTCTGCAGGCTGAGACCAAAGGCGCGCATCAGCTTGTCACCATCGACACCCAGTATCTCGGTCTTCACCGGATGCAGGCGAATCAATCCTTCTGGCGTCATTGATACGTCGGCGGTGATGCTAAAGGGGATATCGAGAATCTTGTGCATCACGCCAGTCTGAACGACCTGCGAGCCGGACGTGTGCACCTGGAGCTTTTTGAGCGGTGCGCCAGGGTAGGCGAAGATGTACTTGTTCATCAACGTCGTGATATCCGTCCCGTTGAGACCGATCTCGGCGTACGTAAGGTGAATGACGAAAGAGTTCTTATCGTCGAATACGACGGGACCACCCTTCAACGAGCGTATCGTGCCGCGCATGTGCCGGATTCTGAGCGCTCCGTTCGGCATGAGATAGAAGTTGACGTTGCGCATGGACGCCTGCGTGATGGTGTCCTTTGCGCTAGAGTTGGCGACCGAGTCCGATTCTGTGCGCGTCGCCGCGGCTGAGTCGAGGCGATTCTGCGTGAATCCACCCACGACAACTGCGCCGCTCAAGAGTCCGACTACGATTGGGATGCGCTTCATTGTTGTCGCGGCGTGGATTGCGCGTAGGGGAGTAAGGCGTAATGGAAGGCGAAAGACGCGCCAAAATGCACTGGCATTCCGCGAGCGTATTGTCCGACGGTGCGGGCGACTTCAATCGTTCGGTGAGATCGATCTCGCTGGACTCGCGGATGCAGGTAAACACGGCCAAAGGAGGGATGATGCTTAGGCAAGAGTTTTTGAGATCGAGCGGAACCCGTCGCTTCTCGATGGCGATCGCCGCCGTCATTGTGACCAGCTCCGCCGTCCACGCGCAGACCGCCGCTGGCACGGCGCAAAACCCCGACTGGTCAGCTGTCGAGCAAGCTCTCGGACGCAAGGGAACGATCAATCCTGGCGACGTGATGAAGTTCAGCTTTCCACGCAGCGACCTGAGCGTAACGCTTGCCGGCGTCCAACTCAGGCCCGCGCTGGCGCTCGGATCGTGGGTTGCGTTTAAGCGGGTTGGTGGCGGTGTCACGATGGTCATGGGCGACCTCGTCCTAACTCAGGAAGAGGTCGCCCCGGTGATGGAGCGGCTACAAAATCTGGGCGTCGAACAAACCGCCGTCCACAATCATCTGCTGCTGGAATCTCCGCGAGTCATGTACATGCACATTGCGGCACACGGCGATGAGGCGAAAATCGCGCAGGCGATACATGACGCGTTGGCGCTCAGCAAAACACCCTTGGTCGCTCCAGGCGCTCAGATCGCGATCGGGATCGACCTTGATACCGGGGCCATTACGCGCGAGCTGGGCGTTGCGGGAAAGGTCAACGGAACCGTTTACCAGATTAGCGTTCCCCGCAGAGAGACGATCAGCGAAGCGGGCCACGAAGTGCCGCCATCGATGGGCGTAGCCACCGCCATCAACTTTCAGCCCACCGGCGCAGGCAAGGCCGCAATCACGGGCGACTTTGTGCTGCTGGCAAGTGAAGTCAATCCAGTGATTCGCGCGTTGCGTCGCAATGGAATCGCGGTGACTGCCGTGCACAGCCACATGATCGACGAGGAACCGCGCCTCTTTTTCATGCATTTCTGGGCGAATGACGACGTGACCAGACTCGCGCGCGGGCTGAGAGCTGCTCTGAATCAGACGGCCTCTCGCATGTGACACTCGGGCGGCGCTAGTCTAGATCGCCGCCGCAGGCAACGTGAAGTGGAACGTGCTTCCTGTGCCGACGGTGCTCTCAACCCACATTCGCCCCCCGTGCGCCTCCACGAAGCCTTTCGCGATTGCGAGTCCGAGGCCGACGCCGCGCCGGTCGCTCAGCCGCGCCTGCCAGAAGCTGTCAAACAGGTGGGGCATGCTGTCAGCCGGAATGCCGGGTCCATCATCGATCACCTGAAATTCGACCTGGGTCTCCTCGCGCAGGGCGCGCAGTCGCACCCGACCGTGCTCCGGCGTGAATTTGATCGCATTGCCGATGAGATTGCCCACGATCTGGGACACACGCGTCGGATCAGCGCGCACCGCCGCTCCGTTGTCGGAGTCCGCATCGAATCGAAGCTGGCGCTTCTCGGCGAGCGGTCGAAACGTCTCCACTGCCTGTTTGAAGATCGTTTCCACGGCCACTATCTCGAGGTCGAGTGACAGCCGCCCCGCCTGGAGCCGAACGGTATCGAGGAGATCCTCTATGAGCCGATTCATCTGCTTGGCCGCGCGCATCCCGATGCCGAGGAGTTCCTTTCGCCGCGCCAATGGCAGCTCCTCGTCGATCATCAGCTCGGCCGTCATCTGAATGAGATTCAGCGGGTTTCTCAGGTCGTGCGCCACGACTCCCAGTACATCCTCGCGGGCCTGAGCCAGCAGCTCCGCGCGCCGCCGCTTGTCGAGCTCCGAATCGTAGGTGCGCGCGCGGTGCAGGGCAGTCGCCGCCGCCTGAGCCAACAGCAAAGTGAAGGTGCGGTCGGAGGCACCGACGGCCGCGGCCTCCTTGAAGTGGAGAGCCAACGCTCCGACCGTCTCACCCGCGTGAACGAGGGGCGCCGCGACGTAGGTCTGCATGTCACCAAGCTCCTCGAAGCCCTGGTAGGCGCTTCCATATCGTTCGCGAAACTCTTCCCCCGATTCGATCCAGACTACCTCGCCCTTTCTAAGCGCGTGCACGACGGGGACTTCAGCCTCGTAGTTCAGCACCGCGAGCTGCGATTCGAGGCGAGCACTCATGCCGCGCGTGCCCAGCAACCGTAACCGATCACCCTCAACGGAAACCAGGACGCCACGAGTGGCTTCGACCATTGCGAGCCCCATGTTGAGCACGACCGCAGTGACGTCCTCCACCGACTGTGCTTCAGACAGCGCGGTAGTGACTTCCAGGAGCCTGGTAGCACGCGTGGCGACGCGCCGGATCTCTTCGTTCAGCCGCTCGAGCTCGGCAGCGTGCGACTCGGCGGTGGCGGCGGCATGTGTGGAAGCTGATGGGACCTTTTCGTCGTCGGAAAACGGAAGTCCCTGACCCCTGGTTGGGCTCGATTCACGCGACATCTCCATGCTCAGACGATACTCGCGGTTTTTCGTGATGCAATGGGACAGGCTTCTGCCATGGACGTGCTGATCGCGGATTGGAAGCAGCCGCTCCTTCTCTACGCCTTTCTCGTGCCCGTCTTGACGCCCTTGCCGGCTTCCAACGTTGCGAGGCAGCGGCGGTACTCCGGGATCTCGTTGTGCGCTATTGCCGTGATTCGAAAGGTTTCGGTGTGCCGCGCGAGCGTATACATCGCGTCGAACTCGTAGAGCGGGCGCGCGGCCTTGTCGCTGAGCGCCCAACGCAACCGCGCCTGAACCAACCTCGACGACAACGGGTCAGTAGCTAGTCCGGTCGCCACCACCGAACCCACGTCGATGGCGCGGTACATCTCGAGGATCCGGTCGATGGTCGTCCGCCATTCGGCCCCATTCGCGACGTGAACGTTAACGTCGTCCCCGACATCGGTCGCGACATGCACGCTGTCCGCGAAATGCCTGGCAATAGCCGGAGCATCCTGGCGGATGAATGCCGTGCAGTACGAGGTGAAAAACGCGCGGACGTCGGCCGTGACCCTACTCGATCGCACTCGCCCTCCAGTGGTTGCCCGTCAATCTACCCTGCTTTCCTGCACCTGTATTGAGCTCTAATCAGTGTTTTTTGGAGGTCAAAATGACCTCCAAGCAGATTGCGTTTGGCCTTGCATTTTGCAGCATTTGGAGCTCATATATTACATCATACAACTCTCGTATCTATCTATATAGCAAGTACTTACCTTTCTCCAATCACGTGGCCACGAGCTTGCTTTAGTAGGGGCTACAACCGAGCGAAACGCCCCGTTCTTCGTGTGTCGACGGAAGCGTGCAGCCGCCGCCAAACGTGTCAGGAGATTGCATAAATGAGCAACAAAAGGGGTTTTACGCTTATCGAACTTCTTATCGTCGTCGTGATCATTGGTATTCTGGCCGCGATTGCGATTCCGAAGTTTGCCAATACGAAGGACAAGGCTTATGTCGCGCAGATGAAGTCCGACCTGCGCAACCTCGCGACCTACGAAGAGCAGTACGCTGCCGACAACGGTGGCGCGTACTTCGGTGGTACCGCGACGATGGCTGCGCCTCTCCAGGGGTTCACGCCGTCGCAGAACGTCACGATTGTCGCCGTCAACGTGGCCGGCCCGCCGCCCTCATGGAGCGCGACCGCAACGCACTCGCAGTCTGCGAAAGTTTGTGACATGACCAATGGTGTGATTACCTGCGTGTAATCAGCCTGATCTCATAGATGCGAAAAGGGAGCGCCGGAAGGCGCTCCCTTTTTCATTGCGTCCTGGCGGAATCGGTCGGCCCAGGCAGCCGCGCGGCCGCGTGCTCAGATTGTAATCGTGCCGTAAATCGCTGGGATTCCGAGATACGCTCGACCTCGACCGCGATGGCGTCTACCGCGGCCTCGATACGCTCCAGCCTGCCATTTATCGAGCTGAGCTCTCGCGGCGGGACCGGTCGGGGCTCGAGCCATTTCGTGATCAGGCGCACGACGGGACAGCCGAGGATGAGCGTCACGATCCCAGGCACGACCCATGAGAATACTTCGTGGACGATAAGGTTCGGATCTGGTGGCATTTGGTCCCTGTTGGTGTACCGACTAAATCACTGTACGCTACCAGCAGTCAACGGTTTCGGCGCGTAGAACTTGTGGGCAAACGAATTGCACCTTGTCCGCCCAGAGCGCAATCTACGCGTACACTTCGGAGGATTCACGTGCGATCGATCGTCATTGCCCTCAGCCTGGCCGTCATGACAGCGGGTTGCGAGCAGAGCACAGATCCGTTCCTCTTTGGCATTGGGGGATCGGGCGGGTTGACCCAGGCCCAGGCCACCGGGAACTGGTCCTTTGTCGTAACCCAGAGCGCCCTCGCCTGTGCGTCGGGATCGCTCGCCAACGGCCAGGCGATAGCCACCAATCTTGATGTGCTTACCGATGGAACTCTCAGCACCTCCAGTTTCTGGCAGAGCCCTCTCTCTACCGCCTCGCTCTCCATTAGCGGTTCGATAACACTCGGAACCGGGATCACCGATCTATTCCTGTCGTCCTCTTCCGGGGCCGAGATGGAGCTGCGTGGTACCGTGACGTCCACCGGGACCTTCACCGGAACGCTCACAGACCCGGCAGCCGGGTTCCTTCCCGTCTTCTCGGCATGCGCCTACACCGTGACGGGCACCAAGACTGGCTGACGGGTTCGGTACCAAAGTTCATAATTGCGCATTTTCCATGTAACCATTAATCACGACGCATGGCATCCAAAGACATTGTTTACGTAAACGGCGCTTTTGTCCCGCGAGGAGAAGCGCGAGTATCGGTCGAGGATCGAGGATTCGTTTTTGGCGATGGCGTGTACGAGGTGCTCCGCATAATCAACGGAAGGCCGTTCGCCGCCCGCTTCCATAACGAGCGCCTGAGACGGAGCCTCGAGGGAATCCGGATCTCCCTGGCGGGGAAGGATTCTCCAGAGAGCCTGACCGAGATCGGTCGCCAGCTTCTCAAGGAAAACGGACTCCTCGAGGGCCAGGCGACGATGTACGTGCAAGTCACCCGCGGAGCCACGACGCGCGCGCACAATTTTCCCCCGCCCGATGTTAAGCCCACGGTCTACATCTCCGTGGCGCGTTTCACGCCTTATTCAGATCTGGCTCAGAACGGTGCGCCCGCTATAACGCATCCCGACCTTCGGTGGGGGCGATGCGATCTCAAGACGTTGAATCTCCTTCCCAACGTTCTCGCTTCCCAGGCAGCGAAGGAGCGGGGAACGTTCGAGGCAATGTTGATTCGCGATGGCGTCATCACGGAAGGAACGAAGACCAATTTCTTCGGAGTTTTGGATGGCACGCTACGCACCCATCCCTGCGATGACCACATCCTTCCGGGGATCACGCGATCGATTCTAAGTGAGCTCGCCCGCGAGCTGAACGTCGATCTGGACGAGACTCCGATTCGGGCGAGCGAGATCCCGTTGTTGAGCGAGCTTTTTCTCAGCGGTACGACTACCGATGTGATGCCGGTCGTCACCCTCGACGACAAGCCCGTCGGGAACGGGAAGCCGGGCGAGGTCACGCGAAAATTGCAGCGAGTTCTGGCCGAAAGTCTCGCCTCCGGCGGCGATTGATTCAAATCATCGCAACCGCTACCTTTCGCGTCGTTACGCGCCAGTAGCTCAGTTGGATAGAGCAACAGCCTTCTAAGCTGTGGGTCGGGGGTTCGATTC
>Ga0193727_1000707_pt1 | contig 13275 bp, 4 predicted proteins | sample H2c2metaG_FD_143051 | JGI IMG/M metagenome (GOLD analysis project Ga0193727, IMG submission 143051) | Soil microbial communities from a riparian zone of the East river system, Colorado, United States - H2c2 | ecosystem: Environmental > Terrestrial > Soil > Riparian zone | place: USA: East River...
TGGTCAAGGCCTGCTCGGCCAGCGCCTGTGTCGACGGCGCCAACGTCGTGTAGACCGACAAGCCGGCGCGCTGCAGCTCGGCGGCGGGATAATCGCGCGCGAGTTGCGCGCGCACCAGATCCAGAAACGCCGGCGTCGCGTTGCGCGGCAGGCCCGGCGTCTCCGGCACGCCGAGTGCAGCGGCGCGTGCGCTCGTCAGCGTTGCTTCGTCGATCAGTCCGGTCTCGTAGAACATGTTCAGCACGAGATTGCGCCGATTGCGCGCCAGCTCGGCATGGCGGCGCGGGTCGTACAGGCTCGGGCCCTGGACCATGCCGACGAGCAGGGCGATCTCCGCCTGGCTCAGGTCGCGCGGCTCGCGGCCGAAATAGAACTCGGCCGCTGCCGCCAGTCCGTGCACGGCCTGGCCGCCCTGCTGGCCGAGAAACACCTCGTTGCAGTACGCCTCGAGGATGCGGCGCTTGTCGTAGCGCGCCTCGATGATCAGCGCCAGCAACGCTTCGTTGATCTTGCGCGTATAGCGCTGGCCGCGATCGAGGAACAGGTTCTTGACCAGCTGCTGTGTCAGCGTACTGCCGCCCTGGACGACGTGGCCGGCAACCAGATTGGCAAACGCAGCACGCACGATCGACGTGACGTTGATGCCGTGGTGATGCTTGAACTCGCGATCCTCGACCGCCTGCAGTCCGGCCACCAGCAGCGGCGGCAGTTGTTCGAGCTTGGCGATGCGGCGCTCCTCCTGCTCGGCGCCGTACAGGGTGGCGATGCGCGCCGGGTCAATGCGCACGCGTTCGAGCGGTGCGCCGGTATCGGCGTTCTCCAATGCCGATACGCGGTTCGCAGCGAGAGAAACTGCAATGCGCCGCGGTGGCTCGCGTCCGCTCGCATCGGCAAATGCGCGACGTGCGATCGTGAACCTGGCGCCATTGCGGGCAAACGTACCGGGAACCCTGGCAGCGGGATCGGCGAGGTAGCGCGCCGCATCCAGTTCGAGCGTCAGCGCCTCGGGCGACATCGGCACGCCGGCCTTCAGTTCCAGCGGCCGGGCGTAGATGCGGCTCGGCAAGTCCCAGCTCAGGTCGTCGAAGCGGCTGCGGACCTGAGCGTCGAGATAAACCAGATAGGGCCCGAGAAAGCCGGCTGAAAGACCCAGCACCAGCCAGAACGGAATACGCAGAAAGCGCCAGGCGAGACGGACAAACGCAAGGAGAGCAGACAAAGCAGCGTGGCACGGACAACCAGGACCGGGCCAGTCTACCCCATTCGGCCGGGCCCGAGCGGAGCCCGTTCGCGCCATGACAGCGCGACTGGCATCCGTGATAATTCGCCACCCTTGTTTGTGATTCGAGCCGGAGCCTTTCATGCCACGCACCACCTGCCGGATGCGGATGTACACCGGCGCCTGCGGAATCCCGCTCGGTGACTGACCCGGTCATCACCTTGCCGTTGCGAATCTGCATCTTTGGCCAGGAGCAATCAGAGGAATGGCTGCCCGGAGTCGTCGAATCGGCGCCTGCGGGGACTACCTACGCCTGGTTCGGCGGCCCCGCCAGCGCGACGATCAAAGGGCCGGTCATAGCCCGTTCCGGCGATGCCCTGCTGGCCGATGCGGCCACGTTGCTGCGGCATGCCACCGACGCCTACCCCGGCGACAACCTGATCCTGCTCCGCGCCGGCACCGTTCTGCCGCCGTTCTGGTGCGAACGGCTGTTGCGCGCGCTCGCCGAAGCCGACGTACTGGTTGCCACGCCGCTGGACAACGTCGCCGCAGCGCGTTCGCCGCTGCCGGAAGGCACCCAGGTCGACGCTGCGGCGCCGACGATCGATTCGCTCTGCTACGCGCACGGGCGCCACCAACTGATCGATTGGCCTTCGATTTCGCCGCTGCTGAGTGCCTGGTCGGGCGCGCGGCTGCGCACGGTTTCAATCGAGCCGCTACGCGATGACGAGTTCGCCGCAGTGCTCGCTCCGCTGCGTTGCGTATTGCTCGATCACCTGTACGTCGCGGACCCGCGGCGCGATCTGCGCGGACCGTCACCGCTGCCGCCGGGTGCCGACGCCGAGCCACCATCGCCGCTGGGTGAACTGCGCGAGCAGGTAGTCGCCGCACTGGCTCACAGTGCGGCAAATTCCACAAGTTCCACCGATCGGTATCCCGGCCTCGACAGCAAGCCCGTTGTCCTGCACATCCTGCACGGCTGGGGCGGCGGCTCGGAGCGCTTCGTGCGCGACCTCGCCGCAGCCGACGCAGAGCGTCATCATCTGGTCCTGGTTGCGCGCGGCAACTTCGCGCGCCGCTGCTATGGCGAGGCGATCGAGCTGTACGCCGGCACGCTGACCGCGCCTCCGCTGCGGCGCCTGGTGCTGTCCAATCCGATCCGCAGCACGGCGTTGAAGCATCGCGTTTACGCCGGCTTTTTGTATGCCGTCACGCGGGAATTCGGCGTGACTGCCATCATGGTTTCGTCGCTGATCGGGCACAGTCTGGATGCGCTACGCGCGGGCTTGCCGACTGCGATCGTCGGCCACGATTTCTACCCTCTTTGGCCACTGCTGCATCGCGACTTCGGCCGCAGCGCGCTGAAATTCGATTCAGTCCAACTGCACGCTGATCTGGCCGGTGCCGGCAACGATTTTGAATTCGCCGAACGCGATGCCGTGTTCTGGAACACGCTGCGCGGCGCGTATGTCGATGCCGCCATCGCCGCGGGCGTGGTGCTGATCGCGCCGAGCCGCTCGACGCTCGCCAACCTGCTGCGTCTGGAACCGCGCTTCGCCGCGCTGCCGCAGGCGGTGATCCCGCATGGACTGGCGCCGTGGCCTGCCGGTACGACGCAGCTACCGTCACCGCCGCGGCGCGAACGCTTGCGGCTGGTCATTCCGGGGCGGGTGCGCGCGGGCAAGGGCGCCGAATTGCTGCGCGCCACGCTGCCTGCGCTGCGCGAGCATGCCGAGATTTTTCTGCTCGGTGCCGGCGCCGAAGGCGAGCATTTTTTCGGCCAGCGCGGCGTGCACATCATCCTGAACTATCGACGCGACGAACTGCCGCAACTGCTTGCGCAGATCGCGCCGGACGCCGCGCTGCTGCTGCCGACCGTGGCCGAAACGTTCAGCTACGCGTTGTCCGAGCTCTTCAGCGTCGGCCTGCCGGTAGTCGCGACGCGTGTCGGTGCGCTGGCCGAACGCATCACCGACGACGTCGATGGCTGGCTGGTCGATCCGGATGCCGGTGCCGTCGCGGAGGTCGTGGCGCGACTGGCATCGCAGCGTTCAGATCTCGAGCGGGCACGCATTGCACTGCGCGCGGCAGGGCAGCGCGGCATCGATGGGATGGCGGCAGACTACCGTGCGGCGCTGCCGTTGTCCGCTCAGTCGAGCGCGCGCTATGCGCAGACGCAGGCAACCGGCGATCGCCTCCTGGCGCTGACGCGTGCCGGCGAACTGGGTTCCGCGCAACGGTCGGCGGTGGCTCTGCGCGATGACAAGCGTGCGCAGCAGAAAGAGCTGGACCGCCGCGGCGACTGGGGCATTGGCCTGGATCGCGACTTGCGCCGGGCCCACCAACAGATCCTGCAGCGCGATCAGTGGATCGCGCAGCGCGATATCCAGATCAAGGAGCGCACAAACTGGGCACTGTCGGAAACCGCCCGACTCGAGGGCGAGCTCGAGGAGCGCACGCGTTGGGCGAAGACCCTCGATGCCCAGGTAGAAGCGATGCGTTCGAGCTCGTCATGGCGCCTGACCGGCCCGCTGCGCTTCGTCATGCGCAAGCTGCGCGGTGCGCGTGTACGCGCAGGCTTTGCCGTGCAACGGCTTCGCTCGATCGTCCGACGGACACGTGGCAGCATGGCCAGCCGCGGCGCGATCGGCACCTTCCGGCGCATCGGCGATGAATTCCGTCGAGGCGCGCCGATCGCACTGACCGCGCCGGTCGCCGCGCCCGATTCGCAGTTCACCCCATTCCGGGTTCCGTCGGCTGCGGCGCCGCGCGTGTCAGTGGTGATTCCGGTGTACAACAAGATCGACTACACCGTGGCCTGCTTGCGTTCGATCGTTGCGCACGCCGGAGCGACGCCATTCGACGTCATCGTCGTCGACGATGCATCGAGCGACACCACGGCCGAGCGCCTTGCACAGATCGACGGCATCCAGGTCGTGCGCAACGAGAGCAACCTCGGCTTCGTCGGTTCGTGCAATGCCGGTGCTGCACAGGCGCGTGCCGATTTCGTCCTGTTCCTGAACAACGATACCGTGGTGACCGCGGGCTGGCTCGAGGCGATGCTGCGCTGCTTCGACGAGGAGCCGCACGCCGGTCTGGTCGGCGCAAAGCTCGTCTATCCGGACGGGCGGCTGCAGGAAGCCGGCGGCATCGTGTTCAGTGACGGCTCGGGCTGGAATTTCGGCCGTTTCGATGATCCGGCCGACCCGCGTTACAACTTCCGCCGCGAAGCCGACTACTGCTCCGGCGCGGCGATCCTGTTGTGGCGCGAGTTGTTCGTCCAGTTCGGCGGCTTCGATACTCGCTACACGCCGGCGTACTACGAAGACACGGATCTGGCGTTTGCCATCCGCGCGGCCGGACTCAAGGTGTTCTACGAACCACGCGCGATTGTCGTGCACTTCGAAGGCATCACGGCCGGTACCGATACCGACAGCGGCATGAAGCGCTTCCAGGTCGTCAATCACGACAAGTTCGTCGACAAGTGGAAGGATATGTTGCGCAACCAGCCGGCCCCGATTCATGACGCGCGGCTCGCCGCGGCCGCTGCCAATCACCGGGCGCGCGGCCGTCTCCTGGTCATCGACGCCTATACCCCCACGCCGGATCAGGATTCCGGCTCGCTGCGCATGGTCAATCTGATGCAGCTGCTGCGCGGGCTGGGTTACGCGGTCGTCTTCATGCCGGAGAATCTTGCGCACATGGGCCCGTACACCGATGCTCTGCAGGCGCTCGGCGTGGAAGTGCTGTATCACCCTTTCGTTTCCAATCCGGTGAGCTGGCTGCGCGAGCACGGCCACACGCTCGACGCGATTGTGGTATCACGACACTATGTCGCCGCCAACTATGTCGGTGCTGCGCGCCTGTATGCAGGGCAAGCCCGTTTGATCTTCGACACGGTCGACCTGCACTTCCTGCGCGAGGAGCGCGCTGCGGCACTGGCAGGAAACGCCGACCTGGCACGCCATGCGGCACAGACCAAGGTGCAGGAACTCAAGCTGATGCGCGAGGCCGATATCACGGTCGTCGTCAGCGCGGCGGAGAAGCGCCTGCTCGAAGCCGAACTGCCGCAGGCGCGCATCGAAGTACTTTCGAACGTGCACGCAGTGCATGGTTCGCGCAAGCTGTTCGCCGATCGCCACGACCTGGTGTTCGTGGGCGGTTTCCAGCATCCACCGAATGTCGACGCGGTGTGCTGGTTCGTGCGCGAGGTGATGCCGCTGTTGCGCGGCGCGGGCACGGCGCCGCTGCTGCACGTCATCGGCAGCAAGGTCCCGCCGGAGGTACTCGATCTGTCTGCCGACGACGTGATCGTGCATGGTTTCGTCCCCGACATCACACCGTTCATGGATGACTGCCGCCTTTCGGTCGCGCCGCTGCGCTACGGCGCCGGCGTCAAGGGCAAGGTCAACATGGCGATGAGCTACGGACTGCCGGTCGTCGCCACGTCGATCGCGGTCGAGGGCATGCACGTTCGACCCGGCATCGACGTGATGGTTGCGGATAAGCCCGCCGATTTCGCCGCGGCCATCGAACGGGCCTACATCGATCCGCTGCTGTGGCAGGTCTTGTCGGACAACGGGCTGAAAAATGTGCAGGAGCATTTCTCGTTCGACGCGGCGCGTGCTGCACTCAGGAGCATCCTGCCGGAGCGGCGCTGAAAGGGCTCAAAAGATCAAAGGACAAGAACAGTCTGCTGCTGGTGCGTCAATGATTTTGACGCTTGACCCTCGGCCTTTGCCTTACGTCTCGATCCGCGTTTCCGCCAGGGCAGCAGCATCCGGTCCGAAACCACGCTCGATCAGCACGCACGAGCCGTCGGCGCGGGCGTAGGCCAGCGTGCTGGCACGCGTGCCGTATTCGCGGCCGCGAATGAAGATCGGTGCAAGCGTGCGCTCCAGATCCGGCCCCACACCGGTGTCCGGCAGATCGGCATCGGCCGCCGACTGTGTGTCGGCCAGCAGATCGAGCAGTTGCGCATCACCGGGCCAGCGCGGGTATATTTCTCCACTTTGCCACAACGCGTCAAATCCGGCCCGCAGCCGGCGCACTTTCGGCCAGTCGCTTAACGGCGGCCCGTTGCTCAGGATGTGCACGCCGGCGGCAAAATTCCACGACGCCGGCAATGTGCTGCTCACGCCGGCGGCGCTTTCGCGATCACCGACGATCAGGTTGAACGGGCCGAAGTCGGCGCGCAGCGCGGCAATTTCGGCGGCGTACTGCGCCGGCGCCACCGTGCCGCGCACGAACGCCGCCACGAGCTCGCCGCGCGAGCGCGACCCGCGCTGGTGTCGACCGGTGCGTACGTTGGTGACCGCGGCAAAGCGGCCGTTGCGATTGAGCGCCAGCCAGCTGCCGCCGGCCTCCAGATCACGCCCACCGACGACCTGCGGCGCATCGGCCCAGGACCGGGCAACGGCTGTCGCGCGCCCATGGAACTCGTCACGATTGCCGAGCAGCAGCCACGGGCGATCGCGGCCTGTATGGAAGGCTAGCAACAACAGGCACATGGCGGCCGCGCAGCTGTCACGCGACGAGGCTGCGTGATGTCAACCGCCTGCCGGCGCCGCGGGAATCGACTGGATTTTCTCATTGATCGATGCGACGCGAGGGTTGTTCGGCGACAACTCACGTGCGCTGGCCAGCGAACGCTCGGCATCGCCGCGCAGACCCTGCTCGGCCCGTGCCTCCGCCTGATCCAGATACAGGTTGGCCAGCCGTTCGCGCAGCGGCGCAACCGAGGTGTTGCCGGGGTCGATGTCGGCAATGGCATCCAGATAGACTCGGGCCTTGTTCGGCGTGTTCGCCTTCAATGCTTGCTCGAACAGCTCCTTGGCGCGCGCCGGAATGCGTCCGAGGCCGGCGAACGCCTTGGCGTTGTTGCCGTCGAGGCGCAGCACGGCGCGATACTTGTCGTAGGCGCTGTCACCCGGCGGTATGTTGATGTTGCCGGCAGCCAGGGCCTTGTCGCCCTGCTCAAGCAACTGGTCGATGCTGGCCTGGTCGGCGCTCGACACCTGCGTGCGCTTGCCGGCGATGTCGCGCTGTTCACGCTCTTCGTGCATGCGCGATTTCAGTGCCTTCAGGTCGGGCAAATCGGCAGCTGCGGCCTCGGCCTGCTGGACCAGCTTCTCGGCATCGGCGAACTTGGCTTCGTCGAGGGCCGCGTTGGCCTGAGTCACGAAACCCTGCGCGACACGGCGCAGGCCAGCCTTGGCGCGCGCGTTCTTCGCGTCGCGTTTCAGCACCGCCTGGAACAGTGCCAGCGCGCCGTCCTCGCCTGTCATGTTGCCGGCGCGCAGTTGCGCTTCGCCTTTGGCAAGTTGTTGTTCGCTCGACAGCGTGCTGTTGTCGCGCGGCGTCGCCGCTGCGGTTTCGCGCGACGGCGGCGCGCTCTCGCGCTGCGGTGGCGTCGTCGTCTCGCGTGGCGGCGGCGCCTCGCGAGGCTTCGCCGCGGCGCTGCGCAGGCTCGATAGCGCGGCGCGCAATTCGGGAATCGACGCATGGTTGGGCGACAGCTTCGCCAGGTCGCCAATGCGCTGGTTGGCCAGATCGGCATTGCCGGCGGCAATCGCTTCGCGCACCAGCGCAGCCTGTGAATCGGCCACTTTTTTCATGCCGTTCAGCGCCAGGGCGTTGCTTGGCTCTGCCGCCAGCACCTTCTGGTAAAGCGCACTCGCACCCTCGTCGCCGAGCAGTTTTCCGGCGACCAGTGCCGCATCGCCGCGCCGCAGCAGGTCCTCGGTCGCCGTGCCGTGGGTTTCAGCCGTGTGCAAATCCGTCTTGAGCTGTTCGATCTCGGGTCCGCCTCCGAGTACCTCTTCGGCAGCGGCCAGATCCGTGTGCGCCGTGGCAAGATCGTTGTGTTCCAGCGCGGCACGCGACTGGACCACCAGCTGTGTACCGACGCTGTCCAGTCCCTTCTTGACCTGATCATTGTCCGGATCGAGCGCCCGCGCACTCTGGAACAATTCGCGCGCGCTGTCGCCCTGCGTGCCGATGAGGCGGTTTTCCGCGAGCGCTTTTTGTCCGCGCGAGATCAACCCGTTGAGTTCGGTGCTCGGCAACAGCGCACGCAGCCGGTCCTGGTAGAACCACGCGCCGGCCGCGCCGCCAACCAGCAGAAGGACCAGCACGATCGGTATGACGATGCGCGCGGCCGATCGCCCGCCGCCGTTGCGTCCATCGTCGGATCGACCGCTTTCCGACGTGCGCGCGCCCGGCCGCCGGCGCTCGACCGCAACGAATTCGTCCATCCGGCCGATGCTCGGCTCGGCGCGCGAGCGCACCTGCGGTGATGGCGTGTTCGCCCGCTGCAACGGCGACGGCGTGCTCCTGCCACGCTGTACCGGCGGCGGCGTGGTCATGCGTTGCGCCGGCGATGGCGTCGTCATGCGCTGCGCCGGCGATGGTGAACCACCCGGCACGTCGCGGCGATACGCGTCGTCGGGATTCTCCATGTCCACCAGTTCACCGTTCGCCATCGACAGTTCGATCTGTTCGATCGCGTCGGCCACTTGCTGGCCGTTCTGAAAGCGATCTTCCGGCTGTTTGGCGAGCAGCCGGTTGAGCACCGGCTGCAGCGGCTGCAACGCTTCCGGCAGGATCGGGACCGGCTGCGTGATATGCATGATGCCGACGGCGAGCGAGTCGTCGGCGTGGAACGGAACGCGGCCAACCAGCAGTTCGTAAAGCACGATGCCGAGGCTGTATAGATCGGCACGCCCGTCGATCGGGCGCCCACGTGCCTGTTCCGGACTCATGTAATGCGGTGTGCCGATCACCGCGCCGGTGCGCGTCATGCGCTCCGAGTCGTTGGCGCGGGCGATGCCGAAATCGGTCAACGCCGAGCTGGTGTCTTCGCGCAGCAGGATGTTGTCGGGTTTGACGTCGCGGTGCACGAATCCCTTGGCGTGGGCATAGTGCAGCGCCATGCCGATTTCGCGGGCGATGCGCAAGGCGAACCGGACCGGGCGCGGGCCGGCGTCGCGCGCCAGTATCGGGCCGCCGCCGAGGTATTCCATCGCCATGTAGTTGTAGTCGCCGATGCGACCGACGTCGTGGATACCCACGACATGACGATGATGCAGACGTGCGGCGATGCGCGCTTCGCGCAGGAAGCGTTCGCCGAAGTCCGGATCGGCCAGCAGCGTCGGCGACATCACTTTTACGGCAACTTCGCGTTGCACCGATTCCTGCAGCGCCAGGTAAACCGTGGCCATGCCGCCGCGGCCAAGCTGTCGCAGGATGCGGTATCCGGGTATTTCGATCACGTTGCTCTATTACCCCCGCGTTGAGGCGCCGGGGCGGAATCGCTTCCCCTAAACGCCGGTGTTCAGCGTCCAAGCATAACATGGGCCGCTGCGAGTTCTGCATACCGGTGCGGTGGAAAGCGACATGAAACAAGGGATTGCCCGGCACCATCGCGTCCACTGCGGCTGCACCCGTGCAATAGGCTGGTGGTCCCGCGCCTTTGGACAACAGCGCCGCGTCGAACGGGTATTCACAACGATATCACCAACCCGAACGCCGGCTGACTGAAATCCACGCCGGAGACGCGGTCGGGGCACGGATTTCCCGAGCGTTCAGCCTCGGAGCATTACCGTTCTCACATCGACGTTGCCCCTCCCCCGCAGCGTCGATCAAAAAAGCCATGCGCGAGCATCGCGACAGAATGGAAAAGCAGCTACGGAGAGCCAAGTCTCGGGTCCAGGCCGGCAACGGCAAACTCGAGGTGATAGCAAAGGCGGACAGTCAATGTCCGCCTTTGCTGTTTTCACGCCCATGAATCCGGCTACGCCAGGCGTCTGGCCTCGATCACGTTCGGCACGCCAGCCAGGCGCGCAAGCAAGGTCGACAGTTGTTCGAAGTCGGCGACGCGCACGGCAAAGTTCATCGTCGCCAGCGCGGTCGCCGGGTCAATGCGCGTGTTGACCGCGAGCAGGTGCACGTTGGCCGATGCGATCACGCTGGTGACATCCTTGTGCAGCCACTTGCGGTCGTAACCGCGCACGAGCAGGTCGACCTCGTAGGCCTGCGAACGCGCACCGCCCCACTCGACCTCGATTGCCCGGCCCGGATCGCGCGCGCGCAGACGGCCGAAGCTGGCGCAATCGGCACGGTGGATCGAAACGCCACGACCGCGCGTGATGAATCCGACGATCGCGTCACCCGGCAACGGCTGGCAACAGCGTGCCAGGCTCGTCAGCAGGTTGCCGACACCCTCGATGACGACAGCATCCTTGTCGCGCTTCGGCGCGCGCGGCACGGACGCAGGTTGCGCCAGCGCCGGCGCGTGCTCCTCCTGCAGCACGCGCGCCACTTGCCCGGCGCTGATGTCTCCGATCGCCAGCGCGACGGTGAGTTCCTCGAGCGACTTCAAGTGAAACTTCGGCGGCAACGATTCCAGTTCGACGTGGGCCAGCGCGAGTCGCCTGAGTTCCTTCTCCAGGATCGTGCGTCCGGCCGCGACATTGGCGTCGTGGTCGGTACGCTTGAACCAGGCGCGTACTTTTTCACGGGCCCGATGCGTGGTCAGGAATGCATGGTGGTTCGACATCCAGTCGCGGCGCGGCGCGGAATTCTTGCCGGTCAGGATCTCGACCCGGTCGCCGCTCGCCGGCTGAAAATTGAGCGGCACGATGCGCCCATTGACCTTCGCGCCGACGCAACGGTGGCCGACGTCGGTGTGCACGTGGTAGGCGAAATCGAGCACGGTGGCCGCGCGCGGCAAATCCATGACCTTGCCCTGGGGCGTCAGCAGGTAGACGCGGTCCTCGAGGATGTCGGTCTTGAATCCGGCGAGCAGCGCCGAATCGTCGTCCTTGTCTTCCTTGGTCTCGAGCAGTTGCCGCATCCAGGCGACCTTGCGCTCGAACCCGTGGTCAAGGCCCCTGGAGAACCCGGCCGCAGCTGGCGGCCGGCCGATGTCCCTCGCCCGCGTAGCGGGAGAGGCGGGGACCGTCTGCGAAGCAGACGGTAGGGTGAAGGAAGCGACCGCCGGCGCGGTCTCTTCCTTGTAGCGCCAGTGTGCGGCGACGCCGCGCTCGGCGTGCGCATGCATCTCGTGTGAACGGATCTGCACTTCCAACGTCTTGCCCTCCGGACCGACCACTGCCGTGTGCAGCGACTGGTATTGGTTGCCCTTCGGCCGCGCGATGTAGTCGTCGAACTCGCTCGGCAGCGGCGGCCACAAGCTGTGCACGATGCCGAGCGCGGCGTAACAGGCGGCCACATCGCTGACCAGCACGCGCAGCGCACGGATGTCGTAGAGCGTCGAGAATTCACCGCCCTTGCGCTGCATCTTCTTCCAGATCGAATAGATATGCTTCGGCCGGCCGGCGATGTCCGCCTCGATGCCGACTTCAGCCAGCGCGCGGCGTAGCGTACCCATTGCCACCGCGATGAAGCGCTCGCGATCGGCGCGGCGCTCGTCGAGCAGGTTGGCAATGCGACGGTAGGTGTCCGGTTGCGCGTAGCGGAACGCAAGATCCTCGAGCTCCCATTTCAACTGCCAGATGCCGAGCCGATTGGCCAGTGGCGCATGAATGTCGGCCGTCAGCTGCGCCAGCTCGCGGCGCTGCTCGGGCGGCGCATGCATTGCCGCGCGCATGCGCGCGAGCTGGCGCGCCAGCAGGATCAGCACAACCCGCAGATCGCGAATGATCGCGAGCAGCAGCCGGCGCAGGCCCTCAGCGCTGCCGGGGCCGCTGCGCGCCGCGTACAGGGACCAGACTTTCTCCGCCGCCTGCTGGCCATCGATCAGGTCGCGCACTCCCGCCGGCAGAAGCCTGGCGTCCGCGTCGGGCAGCGAAATGCCGCATTGCTGCAAGCTGTACAATGTGTACGCCGCCGACGTTTCCGCATCGGCGTCGAGATCGTCGAGCAGATCCAGTGTGGCGGCGAGTTCCGCGCCGGTCGCGGTAAGGGCCTTGTCGCTGCCGATGCGGGCACAGGCTTCGTGCAGGAACGCGCCGGCGCTGCCGAGCACTTCGATCGCACCGCTGCGCTGCAGCCGTGGCAACAGGGAATGCAGGGAATCCGCGCCGCGCTTCATGCCGCCATTCTAGCGGTGCGGCGGTTTTTTCGGACCCCAGAAACGACAATGCCAGCAGATGCTGGCAGACGGGAAGTGTTACTGCGGCCGGTCGAGCCGGCATGGGTTATTTCTAGGAACTGACGACAATGCGGAACTGCTTGATCGTGCTCTTAGCCGTCTCGCCGTTCGGGAACGACCCGTTATCAGTTATGTTGATGCTGCAAAGCGAAGAGCCCGCGACTAGCGGGCTCGTGAGCTGGAAGAGGAGGTCATAACCCGTCGGTGATCCGTTCGTGGGAACTGCCACAGGCGCGTTGGTGAAGATCGGACTGTTCTCTCCGAGCAGTCCGCATTGCAAACCAAGTACCGCGGTCGACTGCGACGCCAATTCATCGAATGCCGCCGCGGGCCCGGGCAGGGCCGTGATCAGATGGTCCATTTCGACCACATGGAATGTCGCGCCGCAGTTGTTGGCGCCGATCGAACACGAGTAGGTCGGAAACGAGGATCCGCCCTGGCTTGGATCCGCCACGTTCGGCAAGGCGGCGCCGAAGGCGACGACGGGCGCATTATTGGCAGCGCTATGAATATGGATCGGTACAGAAAGCGGCGCACTCGACTTGAGACCCGCGTCGGTCACTACTATCTTGGCGCTCGCCGTCACGCCGCTCGCGTATGACCCATTGGTCGTATCGGTAGCCACTGTGTTGAATAGCCCGTCGTAATTTGCCGGGACCGCCGTATTCCACCAGCTTGGATTGTTAAACGGGATATCGACAGTGCAAGCGCGGCTAGCCTTATTGTTGCCGAGGGGCAGTACGGTCGAGCAATTCGCCGCGACAGGAACACTGAGGCCGGAGACGTTCAGCATGACCGAGGCGCTCAACGTTGGACCTTGGTTCGGGTCCTGCGTGTCCGAGTCCGCTATATCGAACGTCAACGTACCACTGTCGTTATTCTCGATTAGCGCTGCGAGGCTGCCCGCGAACGAGGTAAAGGTCGCATCCTGAGTAACGCT
>Ga0193727_1000708_pt1 | contig 13271 bp, 12 predicted proteins | sample H2c2metaG_FD_143051 | JGI IMG/M metagenome (GOLD analysis project Ga0193727, IMG submission 143051) | Soil microbial communities from a riparian zone of the East river system, Colorado, United States - H2c2 | ecosystem: Environmental > Terrestrial > Soil > Riparian zone | place: USA: East River...
ATCGACAGCTTCAGAGCAAACGTGACTTTGAAACCGAGCGAGCTGGAGATCGAACGCTTCGATTTGGCTCGGAAGAAGGATTCTCTCTCGGGTGAAGGCAAGATCGATCTTTCACCGGAGCATAAGTATTCAGGGACAGTCGACGCCTGGACGAACGATCTGCGCGATTACGTTTCGACCTTGCGCGGGTCACCACGACAAAAAGGCGGCGCGATTCCGGTAGAATTTCAAGCAACCATCGATTCGAGTCAGTGGGATACGCGCGGCATGATTCACTTGCCCAAATCGAGTCCACTCAGTTTCACCGCGAGTTTTCCATTGCCAATCGGGATCACTTGGAGCGCTTTTCAAATGTCGCCAATCAAGGTTTCGCTGGATTTCCCGGCAATCTTTTTGGCAGCCGTACCTCAGTTTCTCCATTCAAACATTCTGGAAGACGGCATTTTGAGTGGAAAAATCTCTCTCTCCGAAACGTTGGAGCGTCCCCGCATCGTTGGTGAAGTGCAGCTCGTAAACGGAAAAGTGGCCAGTAGCGACTTTTTCTTAAACGTCATTGGAGCCAGTAGCCTGGCCATTTTTGATGGCAATCACGCTTCCCTCGAATTTCTGAATCTCGAAACCAAAGACGTAGACCTCGCGTTTCGCGGAGAAATTGATTTCGAAAATACGAAACACGTCGTGGTTAGAATCGCCGGAGCGACACCGGTTTTCGATTTAATGTCGCATCCCGTTGACTGCGTGAACAAAATTGAAATTACGCCGGCAGCGCTGCCACTTGCTCCCGCCGTTACTGAACTGGAGTTTCGCGGCCCTCTTCTTGAATCCGGCTGGAGCGTCAGTTTGAAAGAAGAGATCGTTAGCCAGTTTTCAATTGTTCCCCCGACGGACGGTGCCGAGCGCATTTTTCCGATTTGCTTTGGAACGGGTCCGGAGGAAAAAACATTGTTACTCGGCGCTGTCCCGCGTCCTGAAGCTTCCCCCAAGGCAAATCCAAAAAATCGCGAGAAAACGCGATAGCTCAGCTACTAGCGTTGCCGGTCACAAGCCAGCGGGAAAGCTTCTCCGCCAAATCCGGGGTAAAATCCACTCTAAACTCCGTGCCCGCATCCAGCCGCAATGAATTGCCGTCGCCTCGATCAAACAGCAGTTGAACTGGATGACGTCCGGGTGAGCCGACTAGGATGTTGCGGACCTGACGCAACTCATCGCCCGTCGTCGCCGAAGAAAACTGCAGACAAATCGCGGACAACTCTGATGTGTCTTCCGATCTTTCGGTTGCGCCATTGGATCTTGCCGCGGCCAGCGGCTTAATTTCCACAGCCGTGGCGCGAAGCATTTCGTCGCGTCTGTCCAACGTCGCTTTCAATTCAACAACGCGACCCGGCACGAGAACATCTGAGACCTTCAGATAAACTTCGTTCCACACAACCACCTCGAGCGCGTCCATAAGATCTTCCAGCCAGACAATTGCAAATGGCTTGCCCTCTTTTTTCGTAAACTTTTTCTCAACCTCCACGATCGCTCCCGCGATCTTGAATTGCGCGCGATCGTCCAGTTCCCCTAACGAGGCAATCGATCGATATTTTTTTGCTGCAAAAACGTCGGCATATGCGTCGAGCGGATGGCCGCTGACGTAAAACCCGAGAAGCTCCTTCTCGAACGAAAGTTTCTCGTGCTCGTTCCACGGTCTGATCGATTGCCGTCTCACTGCCGTGGCAGCGTGTGTTTGCTCATCGAAGAGCGAAACCTGCCCGGCCACCCGATCACGCTGGAGAGCCGCCGAGGATGCAAGAGCATCTTCGATGCACGCGAAGAGCTCCGCGCGATCGCGCCCGGTAAAATCAAACGCGCCCGCCTTGATGAGGCTTTCCAACATTTTGCGATTGGCTACGCGCGAATCGAGCCGGCTGCAGAAATCCTCCGACGAAGAAAACTCGCCGCGGTCGTCGCGCTCCCGAATGGCCATGGCCATCGCTGTTTCGCCGACGTTTTTGATCGCAGCCAAGCCGTAACGAATTGCATTCAAAGTTGCAGCGGCGTCAGTGCCGCGACTCTCTGGACGCTGAGGCCCCTCCCACGTTTCCGGTGTGAATTTCAAACCGCTCTTGTTGATGTCCGGCGGCAGAATTGAAATTCCCATCCGCTTGCATTCGCCTACGAAGACCGAAATCTTTTCCGTGTTATTGATTTCGTTGCTCAGCAAACCGGCCATGAATTCCACCGGATAATGCGCCTTGAGGAAGGCCGTTTGGTAACTGATTACGCCATATGCCGCGCTGTGACTTTTGTTGAATCCGTAACCGGCAAATTTTTCGAGCAAATCAAAAATGGCGTTCGCTTTTTTCTCCGGAATTTTGTTCGTGCGCGCGCAGCCCTCGATGAAATTCCTGCGTTCTTTCGCCATCTTCTCCTTGTCTTTCTTACCCATGGCGCGTCGGAGAAGGTCGCCTTGCGCAAGCGAGTAGCCAGCAAGTTTGCTCGCAGCAGCCATTACCTGTTCCTGGTAAATCATCACGCCGTAGGTGTCGGCGCAGATGTCCTCGAGCAGCGGATGCAAATATTTTATCGGCGTGATCCCCTTTTTTGCTTTCACGTATTCCGGGATGAGCTCCATCGGACCGGGCCGGTACAGCGCGATTAATGCGATGATGTCGTCGAGCTTCTTGACATCGAACTGCTTCGAGAGACTGGTCATGCCGCCGGATTCCATCTGGAACAGGCCGATGGTTTCGCCCCGGTTGTAGAGCCCGAAGGCAGCGGCATCATTCAGCGGAATATCTTTTAGCGAAAAGTTTGGGTCGCGTTTGCGAATCAGCGTCAGCGTGTCCTCGATGACGGTCAGTGTTTTTAATCCAAGGAAATCCATCTTCAGGAGTCCCAGATCGTTGAGCGGTCCCATGGCGTACTGGCTGATCACGTCATTGCCTTTGACGTCGTGGCAAAGCGGGATGTAATCGGACAAATCCCGATCTGCGATGACCACACCTGCCGCGTGCACGCCAGCATTGCGCGACAAACCTTCTAGAAGTTTCGCGTGCTCAAACAACTGCCGTGTCGGCGCTTCGGCAGCGATCGCGCGCTTCAGCTCCGCATTCTTTGCCGCTGCTGTTTCAAGCGTAATGTTCAGCTCGTTGGGAATCATCTTTGCGATGCGATCTGCATCGCGATAACTCCACCCCAGCACGCGGGCGACGTCGCGCACGACGCTTTTTGCCTTGAGCTTGCCGAACGTAATGATCTGTGCGACGCGGCGCTCGCCGTATTTTTGTCGAACGTATTCGAGGACCTCACCGCGGCGCGCTTCGCAGAAATCGACATCAATGTCCGGAGGCGAAACGCGATCAGGATTCAAAAACCGCTCGAAAATCAGGCCGAACTGAAGCGGATCGATGTCTGTGATGCCAAGGACAAACGCAACGATCGAGCCTGCAGCCGAGCCGCGTCCGGGGCCAACCGGGATCCCTTTTTCCTTCGCGAAATGAATGAAATCCCAAACGATCAGGAGATAACTAACGAACCCTGTTTTTTCCAGAACACCCAGTTCGTACTCAAGGCGCCGGGTTAGTTCCGAATCGGCCGTCGCCCGTTCGCCGTAACGCGCGCGCAAACCCTGGTCGCAAAGCTCGCGCAAATAGCCTTCCCGCGTTTTTCCGGCCGGGGCCGGATATTCAGGATATTTCGAGCCCCCAAACTCAAGGTCGAGACGGCAACGTTCGCCAATATGCAGTGTGTTCGTGATCGCCTCTGGAAAGTCGCGGAACAACTGCCGCATCTCGGCAGGTGATTTGAAATATAACTCCGGTAGATAATGCATCCGGCTTTCGTCCTGCACCATTTTGCCGGTGCCGATGCAAAGCATCACGTCGTGCGCTTCGTGATCGCTTCGGCGCAAAAAATGCACGTCGTTCGCCGCCACCAGGCCAACTCCCAGGTCGCGCGCCATGTGCACAAGTGCTGCGTTGCACATTTTTTGCTCTTGCATCCCGTGATCGTGCAATTCCAAGAAAAAATTTTGCGAGCCGAGGATATCCCGATATTCGGCGGCGCTCTGTTTTGCTTTCTCGATGTTGTTTGCCTGAATCGCGCTGTTGATTTCGCCTGCGAGACACCCGCTTAATCCGATCAAACCCTCCGAGCGCGCCGCCAGCATCTCCTTGTCGATGCGCGGCGCGTAATGAAAACCATCCAGATGCGCTGCCGTCACCAGTTTCACGAGATTCCGGTAACCAGTTTCGTTTTCGGCCAACAACGTGAAGTGATAGGCCGATTCCCGCCGCGATGGCGGCCGGTCCTTGTGCGATCCAGGCGCTACGTAAACCTCGCAGCCGATGATCGGTTTCACCCCGGCACGCTGCGCTTCCTGGTAGAATTCAATCGCGCCAAATAAATTGCCGTGGTCGGTCATCGCCACGGCAGGCATGTTGAATTCCGCGGCTTTTTTCATCAGCTCTTTCATTCGAATACTTCCATCCAGCAACGAATATTCGGTGTGCAGATGAAGGTGAACGAAAGAGTCGCGGGACATCAGGTTTGAGTATTAAACGTCAGAAACAATTGGCAAATCTGCCACGCATTTGACCTATCATTCCGATCGAAATCGAGGCTGCAACGCAGCCCCGAAGGCTTTCGAGGCGGGTCCCCAGGCTTTCAATCCCATCGCAAAATGGAGGTCCGAATTGCGGGATTTTTCCCCTCCGTTTAGCTCCGTTCCAGATGAGGATGCGATTTCAAAAATTCGTGATTGCATTCGAGTCGGGCAATTGCTATGAGAGCGCGTGCTGCGGTTCGCTTTCGATTGCAAAGCGCCGCAGGATGCCAACGTTACTGCGACATGAAAAAATTGGAGGCCATCATTAAACCGTTCAAGCTCGAAGAGGTCAAAGAAGCGCTCGCAGAGCTTGGCATCGAAGGAATGACCGTAACCGAGGTCAAAGGTTTTGGGAGGCAAAAAGGGCACACCGAAATTTACCGGGGAAGCGAATACACGGTGGATTTTCTGCCGAAGGTGAAAGTGGAAGTCGTGATGGCGGACGACTTGATTGATAAAGCGGTCAATGTCGTAGTGGCGGCAGCGAAGACCGGCAAGATCGGGGACGGCAAGGTGTTCGTGCTCCCGGTGGAACATGCGGTGCGCATCCGCACTGAAGAGATCGGCGAAAAAGCGGTGTGACGGCGCTCCGCGCCGTTGTTCGTTAAACCGTTGAAGCGTTGAAGCGGTTCAAGAATTTGACGGCATGGCATGTAACGTTTTAACAATTTAAGGCTTTAACGCTTTTAACGCTTCAACCCTTCAACCTTTTAACCGCTCAAGGCAAAACAATGGCCAAAGACAAAACTCCATCCGACGTCAGCAAAATGATCAAAGACAGCAACGTGAAATTGATCGACTTCAAGTTCACGGATTTGCTCGGCACCTGGCAGCATTTCACGACCACGCTCACCGAATACAATGAGGAAATCTTCACCGATGGGCTCGGGTTTGATGGATCGAGCATCCGCGGCTGGCGCGTGATCAATGCCTCAGACATGCTTGTCATTCCGGACGCGACGACGGCGTGGATCGATGTCTTCAACGCGGAACCGACGCTGAGTTTAATCTGCACCATTGTCGACCCAATCACCCGCGAGCCATACGATCGAGACCCGCGCGGTGTTGCCGAAAAAGCAGAGGCTTACCTCAAATCGACAGGAATCGCAGACACGGCGTTCATTGGGCCGGAAGCGGAATTTTTCATTTTCGACGACGTGCGATTTGCAAACAGCGGCAATGCCTCGTCATACGTTGTCGATAGCGCCGAGGGACATTGGAACAGCGCGCGGGAGGAATTTCCAAATCTCGGGTACAAGATTCGACCGAAGGAAGGGTACTTTCCTGTCTCGCCTATGGACACGTTGCAGGACATTCGCAACGAAATGTGTTTGGAGCTGGAGAAAGCCGGCGTGCCGATTGAGCGCCAACATCACGAAGTCGCCACTGCCGGCCAGGCAGAGATCGACATTCGTTACGCGCCGCTCAAACGCATGGGCGACAACATGCAGTATTACAAATACATCCTGCGAAATGTCGCCAAACGGCACAACAGAACGGTGACCTTCATGCCGAAACCGATCTTCGGAGACAACGGCAGCGGCATGCATACTCACATATCGCTTTGGAAAGACGACAAACCGCTCTTCGCCGGGAACGGCTACGCCGGCCTCAGTGATATCGCCCTGTTTTTCATTGGTGGGATCTTGAAACACGCGCCGGCGCTAACGTGCCTTACGAATCCAACCACCAACAGCTACAAACGGCTCGTCCCCGGATTCGAAGCGCCGGTGAATCTCGCCTACTCCGCCCGCAATCGTTCCGCCGCAATTCGAATTCCTACGTACTCACCGAGCCCGAAGGCAAAGCGCATCGAGTTCCGCACGCCCGATGCCGCTGCAAATCCATATCTCGCCTTCTCCGCGATGCTTCTTGCGGGGCTCGACGGAATCCAAAACCGCATGGACCCTGGCGATCCGCTGGACAAAAACCTTTACGAGTTACCGCCCGAAGAACTCGCTCAAGTCGCCAGCGTGCCCGATTCGCTGCGAGGCGCAATCGAAGCGCTCCAGGCCGATCATTCCTTCCTGCTGCGCGGCGACGTCTTCAACGAAAACTTCATCGCCAACTGGATCGACATGAAACAAAAAGAATACGACGCGTTACGCCTCCGCCCCCACCCGTACGAGTTCGCGATGTACTATGACGTTTGAGGTAGGGGCGGTTCACCTGAACCGCCTGGGCGATTGAGGTCAATCGCCCCTACCCTCGGTGAATGCGGACCCCTACGAATTCGCGATGTACTGCGACGTGTAGCCGCGAAATGACACCCCCGGGCCAAGCGGCCGCGACACTCCTCAATGTGCCACCCACCAGGCGCGAAGCTGTCGCATCACGGCTGTTTTGCTCCCCACCGGGAGCTTTTTCGCCCACCGCCCGTTCACGCGGACGCGGAAGCTTTTACTTGTGGCAAATGGAAGATCCACAAGATCAACCTTCAATCGCTCCCCGGTTTGATGGTTCTTGAGCACCAGCGAGTAATGCGCTTTGGGTCGCGGCATGCGCCCTTTTAACGCGACAAACTCCCGTAGGAGGGATAAATGGAAATTACCCGTGCATGCGAAAATATCTCGTGCCGTACAAACATCTGGGTCTAATTATAGTTAGGCCGTCCGATTTTTCCCACGGTGCCAATTCTTCAAAGGCAACCCGTAATCCGTAGCGTTCGGAAACTTGATGCGCTTCTGGTGGTCAGCGTCACGCTGCTTTTTACAGCGGCCTCCCTGGTTCATCGCAACGCCGCGATTGGCGCTGCGAGCGGAACTGCCGTGTTGGCTGTGCTGGCCTGGTACAAGCGGTGTCGAGCAGCCGCGCCGTTTTCGACCTTCTGCGTGATCTGCCTCGGCTTAGCCTTGTCCCGCGTGACCTATTTTCAGGTCGTCTTGGGCGTTGCTCTTCTTTGTTACGCGGGGATCGTGCGCGGTGTACCGTGGCTGCGGGGAACAGCCACGTGGGCCCGGTGGGGATCTTTTGACGCGACCGTCCGCTTCCTCTCTTTAGCCGTATGGCTCCTCTCAGCGGCCGCGCTTCTCAGCTGGTACCTCCTTCTGCATCCGAACGTTGCGGATATCCTCCAAGCCTTTGTACCCGACCTGCCATTGGGACTGCTGATTGTCGGCGGCCTGATCTTTTCGATGGTCACCGCAGCTGTCGAAGAAGGCGCCTTTCGCGGTGTGATCTTGCACGCGCTGGATAGGTCACTCGGCCCCGGATTCGCGGCTCTTCTACTGCAAGCCCTTGCCTTTGGGGCGATCCATATTAGGGGGTTTCCGGGCGGCTGGATCGGCGTTGGCCTCGCTTGTATCTACGGGTTGCTCATGGGAGTCATTCGGCGACGCGCTGGCGGCATGTTTGCTCCGTGGATAGCGCACGTTTTCACAGACGTCGTGATCGCGGGAATCGTGCTCTTCCTGGCGCGGCCTAACTAGGCGCTGCAGCCAACGGCTCTACTGCGCCATGCATTCGATGTCGATCTTAACTAGTGTAATTCAACCCGCTGCCACTTGCGCTCCCCTGAGCCGTCACTGATCTTGTGTCTCGTTAGGCTTCATGAAGTACGCTTTACGACTTCGGACAGAACCAAATTGAAGAACAAATGGCCCTGTTAGAAAATACATGCCAGATTACATGCAGGTGATCTTGTCCAGCATTATCTCCTTAGCTGTTGGATTCGGCGCCGGATGGATGAGTCACGTGCTGGCCAGTCATCGCGACCGCACCAGCAGAGAACACGCGGCCCAATCGGCCCGGTCAGAACGAAGGCGGACTTTTCTTGCTTTCATGGATCATTGGCGATCCGAGATCGAGCGGTGCAAGCCCATTCGTTTGGCGGACGAATACGATAACAAGGTTCATTTTTTCCGTGAAGCGTCTGCTCGAATCCGCGAAGATGTTCGTGATTCAAATGCTTTCAACGAGCTCGTTCAGCAACTATCCGGCATCACCCGTAGTCAGATTCAAGATCCAGCCTACCCTGCTGGTCGCGACCTCATCCTTACACATCTCGATACACTCGTGAATTTCATCAACAGAGCCTAACCATGCGATGCAGCGAACCGCGCCCGCTCCGATGCGTAGCTTTCGTGTAGTTAGTTTGTCCAGCTTGCAGCCACGCGCGCTCTCGGGCGCGGTCGCTGATCTTGTGTCTCGTTAGGCGCTAAAGCGAGCAACTATGGCAAACTCCACTGACGCAGAAGCAACGCTGAAGAAGTTCGTGGCTCGTATTAACGCACATGATCCGAGCGGGATCATCGCACTGTGCACGACCGACCATGTCTTTATTGACAGCTTGGGCTCCAAGTTATCGGGTCATAAACAACTCGAGCAGGGCTGGAGCGGGTACTTTTCCCTCTTTCCTGATTACTGCATCGAGGTGGAGTCAGCGATTTCTCGCGGCACGCTCCTTCTCGCCTGTGGTTTCGCCTCGGCGACGCACGCGCCGTCGCAGACGACTTGGCGCATTCCAGCCGCGTGGCGCGCCAGGGTGGAAGATGAACGCATTGCTGAGTGGCAAGTGTACGCGGATAATAAGCCAGTCTATGAACTACTCTCCCAGCACGCCTAACCAATCGATGAAGCCAACGGCCCCACCTCGTAATACGTTTACAGTGTTTGCCACGACACCCTGCCGTGGCTTATCTCTTTCTCGTTAGGCCTAAAACACACATGTCGTCACTCGGTGTTTTTGCTTCCGTCTTCGATGCGGCGGATCGCATTCTTCTCGTGCGCCAAGCTTATGGATCGCGCCATTGGACCACGCCTGGTGGACGTGTGGAAGTAGGCGAATCTCCGCTCGCTGCACTCGAACGCGAAGTCCTGGAGGAGATCGCCTGTGAGGTGCGCATTATGCATCTGATTGGCGTCTATGCGAAGCCGTATCGCGATGATCTCGTCCTTTCGCTTGCTGCCGAGTTAGTGCGTGGCACTCCGCTCGCCTGTCCTCCTGAGATCTCAGAACTTGCGTTCTTCGCCAGAGACGAGCTGCCGCGCGACATCGCCTTCAACTCGCGAATACGTCTCGAAGACGCTTTCGAGCGTTGCCGAGGACTGGTTCGTGTATTTGACAGTGCAGACTCGCTTGCACCATCATTCGCTTCCGTATGTTCGTAGCGCCGTCAGGGCCTAACCAATCGCTGGACCCAACCGCTGGCCGCCGTGATGTCCAGGTTTTGATTTTATGAAACAGTTCTCGAAGTTTGCCACGCTCGCCGCCGCCAGCGGTGGCTCAGCTCCGTCCCGTTAGGCGCCTCGACTCCGTTCGAACCTTGACCCGCTCAAAAGCTAACATTATGAAGAACAACTTTCCGGCCTTAATTCTTCCTGGGTTGCTCGCCCTTTCTATGGCTAGCTGCGACCTTACTTCGACCGAGAAAGTATCCGTTCCTGTTGTCCCGGACGGCATTAAAGTCCCCCCAACCGAGGTGCTGTCTTTTGCAGCTAACGCAAAGGGCGTTCAGATTTACGAATGCCGAGTCAAGAAGGACACCACCGCCCAGTATGAATGGGTTCTCAGGGCGCCCGAGGCAGATCTGTTTGACGGGCGCGGAAAGAGGATCGGCCGTCATTACGGCGGACCGACCTGGGAGTCGAGCGATGGCAGTAAAGTCATAGGCGAGGTCAAAGGCAGCGAACCGTCGACTGACGCGAAGGCAATTCCCTGGTTGCTACTCCAAGCCAAGACGCACGAAGGAAATGGGATCTTCGGCCGAGTAAATATCATCCAACGCCTGGAGACCGTGGGAGGGAAGCCACCTGCGGAAGGGTGTGATCAGTCAGGTAGCGGCAAGGAAGTGCGAGTACCTTACACTGCCGTTTATTATTTCTACGCTTCTAAGCCGTGACCAACTCGCCTAACCAGACGATTCAGCGAACCGCGAGCAAGCCTGCGACTAACGTTTTGAGTGTCTGCCATCCACGGTTTGGCTGCGTGTTACGCTCTGCCGGGCTCTGGCGCTTCGACGTGTTCAGTTCGCCCGTTAGAAATGACAGGCACGGCTGGCTCGGTCCGCTGATTCGCGGCGACAAGCATTCAGTCGACATTCGCAAAACTTACAACTACCAGAGTGACGATCTGCTTTACTATCGCGCGTTCTGGCCGCTGGGTAAGATATGGATTCTCATGAAAGGATTGTGATTAGTCGAAGGCAGTACGGCACTACGGATGGGAAGCTGCCGTTCATTGGGCGATTTGGCTAATCTGTGTTTTGGATTGATCAAACGAACGAATCCTCTCATAAATCCGCGTATGAATAAGGCACAATTCGCATCTTGTTTCGTCGTAGTCACTCTGCTGAGCACCAACCAATTCACCCGATCCGCTGATCCGGCTCATCCCGATCAGCCAATTATTTCCCCTGCTGAGGCGATCTCGCGATTGAAAGAAGGCAATGGCCGATTCACCGCCGGAAGTCCGCAGCACCCGCACGAGTCGGTTGATGACAGAAAGTACATAGCGGCCAACAGCTATGAAAATGCTGGCACGATGTCCCTGGGAATGACTAGCGAGCAGGCCGCCAAACGACGCGCAGAACTGGCGAAGAGTCAGCACCCGTTTGCGATCATCCTCAGTTGTTCCGATTCGCGTGTGCCACCCGAAATCGTCTTTGATGAAGGCCTCGGAGATCTGTTCATCATTCGAGTAGCGGGCAATGTGCTCAACGATGAAGGCCTGGGAAGCATCGAGTACGGGGTCGATATTTTGGGCGCCCGGCTGATTGTCGTGCTCGGCCATCAGAGTTGCGGTGCCGTCGACGCCGCTATGAAAACCCTCGCGGCGAAAGGCAAGGCACCAGGGCATATTCAGTCACTGGTCACGGCCATCAAGCCCGTAGTAGATTCGACGCCCAAAGGTGATCTGGACACGACGATCAAAGCCAACGTGAAACACGTTGTGGACGCTCTGCGCTCGTCAACTCCAATTCTAAAGGCTAGAGTTGATTCCGGTGACGTACAGGTAATCGGTGGCTACTACGGTCTCGATACTGGCGCGGTGACTTTTCTGGACAAAAAATAAGAGTCTGCGCTCGCAGAGTTTCGTTTCGAATTCCACGATTACGCTTTTGTTTCGCTCGTAAGACTCATATTCTGTCACCGCGCTTGATCAGAAACGGAGACGGAGGAGACCATGGCCAAGCACCAGCAGACCGACGCGAACACGAAGCTCACTCCTGCCCAGGAATCTCTGCGTAAATTGTGGGAAGAGCATGTGCAATACGAGTTCTCTACTCGTAATACTGAGGACACACTCGCCACGATGGTAGAAGACGCTTACGTCAATCACATACCTGTATTGACCGGCGGTTCAGGTCGCGATGAACTGCGCGAATTTTATTCAAAACGTTTCATTCCGCAGATGCCGCCGGACACAGAGATGACGCCGGTCTCGCGAACAATCGGTGAGGATCAAATAGTGGACGAAATGGTATTCAAGTTCACACACACAATTCGTATGGATTGGATATTACCGGGCGTCGCTCCCACTGGAAAGCGCGTGGAAGTTCCGTTAGTCGCCATCGTTCGATTCAGGGATGGCAAACTGGCTCACGAGCACATTTACTGGGACCAGGCGTCGGTGCTGGTTCAGATCGGATTGATCGATGCCGCCAACCTGCCTGTCGCGGGCGTTGAGAGTGCACGCAAGGTGCTTGACCCCACTTTGCCAGCGAACGCTCTAATGCGCCGCACCGATTCAACCCAGTAGTTGTTTCATCAGCAGTGGAGGGTTAAACTACATTGCGCGGAACGATCTATGTCAGCAGAAGCAACGCAGCCCTCCCTGTACGAGCGTCTAGGAGGAATCTATAGCATCGCGACGGTAGTCGATGACTTCATCGACCGCGTCATGAACGATCCTCGCCTGAACGCGAACCCTGCCGTAAACGAAGCCCACCACAAGGTCCCGCCGGCCGGCTTCAAGTATCTCGTTACCGAAATGGTGGGCTGGGCCACCGGCGGTCCGCAGAAATATACCGGCCGATCAATGCATGAGTCTCACGAGCACCTGAACATCACGCCGAAGGAATGGGACGCTTTCATGGATGATTTTCAACAAACCCTCGACAAGTTCAGCGTACCCGCCGCGGAGCAAGGCGAGTTGAAGGCAATCGTCAACAGCACCTACGGCGACATTGTAATTGGCAAATCGTAATCGTACTGACTTTCACGCATATCCAACAAGAAAAACCCGAGATATGAGCGTCGTTGGAAAAGTGGAGAGCCTTTGGCGCTATCCCGTTAAAAGCATGCGTGGCGAGGAATTGGAGGAAACGTTTGCAGGTTACCCCGGAGTTTACGGCGACCGCGTTTTCGCCTTCAAAAGTTCGGCCAGCCCGGCGGGATTTCCCTATTTCACCGCTCGTGAGCAGCGAAGGCTCCTGCAGTATCGGCCCCGGTTTCGTGACCCCGACAAAGCCGCGCGACCTGTCAATCTGACCGAAGCAGAGAGCATGGGCGCGGGTTCTCTCTCCGCCGACATTTCAGAGCTAATGGTCGATATTGAAACTCCGGATGGAAAAACGCTGGCGATCGATGATCCCGTTCTGATCGAGATGCTGTGCAGCGAGATCGACAAGAAGCATCAACTTACATTGATGCGGTCGCACCGGGCGATGACCGATTGCCGTCCCGTGTCGATCTTTAGCTTGCAATCAGCGCGGCAACTGTCTGAAGAAACAGAAACTCCGCT
>Ga0193727_1000709_pt1 | contig 13264 bp, 10 predicted proteins | sample H2c2metaG_FD_143051 | JGI IMG/M metagenome (GOLD analysis project Ga0193727, IMG submission 143051) | Soil microbial communities from a riparian zone of the East river system, Colorado, United States - H2c2 | ecosystem: Environmental > Terrestrial > Soil > Riparian zone | place: USA: East River...
TGTCGCATGGTCAAGAGCGAGCGCCTGTCCAACGGCAAGAAGAAAGGCAGCGGCAACCGAAAAAACGGCAACAAATATCTGGCCTGGGCCTACATCGAGGCCGCCACGTTCGCCATGCGCTTCAGCCCCGAAATCAAGCGCTGGTACAGCCGCAAATGCGCCAAGCACCACAAAGTCAGCGCACTCAAGGCGGTCGCGCACAAACTTGCGCGCGCCAGTTTTTATCTCTTACGCGACGGCGGCCGCTTCGACGTGCACCGTGCCTTTGGATGATTCGCTACGCCGGTGACGCCAGGCTCGTAAACGGGGTTGGATGCCAAAGCCCGTATCTCTGAATAGCCGGCGTCACCGGCACCCGCGTTGCAATGATGCCGCCCATCGACCGAGCCCCAAGAGGTTGATCCGCTAGTCAGCGAGATCGTGAATCTGTGCGCCGCATCGCGGCCACCTGGACGGACCCGATGGCAACCGACGTGTGTTTGGGAGCGATAAGCTCAAGGGCGCGTGCTCAAGCGCCTCAATCCAGAATGGTGACTGGTGCGGGATCATCCCCGCACTCAATCGAAACATCGCGGTAGTCGGCACCAGGCCAACGCAGGCGTATACTTTTACCTTGTCATCAAGAGCAAGGCGGGCACGTATTCGCCATTTGACAGGGACGGCGAAATGGTGACTCCGTTTCTGCATGCGCCGCTCACCTTAATTGGCACGTCCCCTTTAATTTATTTCCTCCTGTGTAATCGCCGCCCCCGGCCGCCGTAGTGATTAAGTAGTCCTGCACTATGCAAAGGTTCGTCATGCTGGTTCTGGCACGCAAAGTGCTTTAGGGCGCCCTCTGCGAATCGCCTGTCGCCGCGGAGGTTCCGAAGAAACGAGCAGGCAATCGGCAACGCCTTCTGGGCACGAAGGCCGGGGGGCGTTGCAAGCAGCGACGAGGAGTGAACAATGAAAAAATTCCTGGGAGTTTTTGTATCGGCATTGGTACTTGCGGCCTTGAGCAGTGGCGCCATGGCGGCGACCGAATGCAACGGACCGCCTCTATCCGGCACGATTCCCGGCGGGGTGGTTGTCAATAACGGCGATTTTTGCCTGTTGATAGAGGCGACCGTCTACGACAGTGTGCAGGTCAACCCGGGTGGCGTATTGATTACCTGCGGGTCCACCATCTACGGCGGGCTCGTCGCCAATGGGGCAGCGAATGTCCTCATCGGCGGCGGGGCGGACGAAGTAGGACCACCGGTGAATTTTGATTGTCCCGGTAACAACATTCGCGGGGGAGTCCAGATAAGCAATACCGGGCCAGGCGTTCTTGCACCTGCGCCTTCCATCTCGATCGAGCGCGACATCATTGCGGGCGGCGTGCACCTCTCAAACAACGCGGGTCCCGTAGTGGTGTCAGCCGACGTCATCAACGGTGGTCTGTTTTGCAAGAACAATGCTTCCCCGGATATCGACGACGAGGGTACGCCGAGCGTCGTTATCGGTCGGACAACTTGCGAATTCGGAGAGTAAGGCAAGGAGGCAGGCGGGCTTTTTTCCGCAGCCGGCGCGACCGCCGTTTGATGGTTTGACGGTCGTCAATGTTCATCGGCGCCCCGACTGGCACTGCCGGCGGGACGCCGAGCTTTCAATGCGTAGGGAGGACTCATGACACCCAGATCAAGCCTGTACCTTATTGGTCGCTTGCCGATTGCGGTTGCTTGCGGTGCAATGTTGATGGCTGCGTCCCTGGCGTTCGCGCAACCGGACCTCGACCAACAGGTGCAAGCCGCGCTGCACAGCGCGGGTTTCACCGGTACGATCCAATCTCAATTTTTGCCGCGGCTCGGGCGACCCCTTGACCCGCAACTTGCCGATCTCGGCAGGCTCCTTTGGTTCGACAAGTCGGGCGGCCTCCACGACGACAATACTTGCGGTGGGTGTCACTCGCCGAGCCGGGCATTCGGCGACACGCAATCGATCGCGATCGGCGTCCAGAACAACAATGTCGTCGGGCGCGATCGCACGGGTCCCCGCAACCAGCGTCGCACGCCATTCGCGTCCAACACGCCGTTCTATCCCAACTTGATGTGGAACGGCCGCTTCTCCGTGATCTCCGGCAACCCGTTCGATAACTCACTCGGATTCCAGTTTCCGTTTCCCGAGGGAACAACGCGGTTCCCGCCAAACGATCCGATCGTGACGCATCTATCGATCGCGCAGGCGCACATGCCGCCGACCGAACTGACCGAGGTCGCGGGATACACGTGTACGGCCGGGACGATCGGCCCCGAATTCGATCAGTTCGACGACGGCAAAGGGGCGTGCCTGCCTCCGGCCGACGCAACGGGAACGCGAAATGACCCGATCCGCGCGGTCGTGCTGCAACGGCTCAACGGAACTCCTGCATACCGGCAGCTCTTCGGCGCGATCTTTCCGTCAGTTAGCGCCGGCGGCGCAATCGACTTCTCCATGTTTGCCCGCGCCATCGCGGAGTTCGAATTCACGCTCATCTTCGCCGACGCACCGGTCGATCGATTCGCACGCGGCGATCCGCATGCGATGAACGAACAGCAGAAGCGTGGTGCGCTGATCTTCTTCGGCAAAGGAAGGTGCAGTCAGTGCCATTCGGTCGCAGGCGACTCGAACGAGATGTTCAGCGACTTCCAGATGCACGTGATCGGCGTGCCGCAGATCGCGCCTGAATTCGGCGTCGGCAAGGGCAACGTGTTGTTCGATGGACCGGGCCAGGACGAGGACTTTGGCTTGGAGCAGATCACGGGGAATGCGGCCGATCGCTACAAGTTCCGCAGCTCGCCGCTGCGTAACGCTGCGCTGCAGCCGGCGTTCTTCCATAACGGGGCGATGACGCGCATCGAGGATGCGATCTACCATCATTTGGATGTGTTGGGTTCGGCGCGCAGCTACGCTGCGAAAAAGGCAGGCGTGGACAAGGATCTTCGGTACCGACTGGGACCGATCGAACCGGTGCTCGCGCGCCTCGACCCGCTCCTTCAAACGCCGATCCCTCTTGCGGGCGGAGAGTTCCAGGCCCTGGTCGCGTTCGTCCGCGATGCGCTCCTGGATGAGCGCGCAACGAGCCATAATCTATGTCCGTTGATTCCCGGCAGCGTACCCAGCGGCTACTCGACCATGATCTTCGAGGAATGCCGTTAGCGAACATGCCGTGCCGGTTGAGCCTGGCCTCGCAGTTTGAAATTCACGACAGAAACGGTGACAGGTTCACTTACGCTTGTTTGAAATCCCGCGAGCTCCAATCACGCTCCGTCGCGCCTCAGCATGAGAGGCCGCTGTGCGGGGCGGATGACGGCGGAAAGTGAACCTGGCACCGTTTTTATCGATATTCGAATCCTTCGTTGATTTGCAACCTCCTCGTCTGTCACTGACCGATTCCGCATCCGAGCCTGAATTCAGAACATCCCATTCTGGTTGGCGCGCTGAATATTGGGCGCCAGCCACGGGGCGGAATTCCTGGGGTCGCCGACGGGCTGCAACACATCCCAATGCTCAATCGCCCTTCCTTCGCCATCCATCTTGTAGATGTCGACACCGGCGACTCCCGTATCGTTGGAGTCATCATTGAACAGGTTCAGGAAATTCACGTGCGCGAACACGTAGTCACCGACGGCGATGATCTTGTCGACGACGACGCGTGAGCGGGCACGCTCTCGATTGACCTGGCCGAAAAACTTGCCGAGTGCTTCCGCGCCGTCCGCAATCAGCGGGTTATGCTGGATATATCCCGGGGTCATGAACTGGTTGATGGACTGCTCCGCCTTCTTCTGGTCGATCACCAGTTCATAGAAGCGAAGGACGTTGTCTTTGTTGCGGACGGCACGGGCGTCGTTAGAGTCTACGAGTACGATCATGACTGACTCCTGGTGATCAGACGTGGATCTGCCGGATGTCTTAGCCCAGGCCGACGACGCGAAGGCGAAACGCATCCTGTTCTGCGTCGGATGACTCGCGAGCGATGCGAAGCATCTCTTCGGCGTCCTGGCCCACCGGGGCACGGCTCGGTGCGGGCACTTGCTCGGCCAGCTCGATCACCCGCTTGGCGGCGGAGGCGGAGTCGAGTCCGCCGCTCTGCATGCTATTGAGCGTGGTTGCAAAGGTGTCGAACGCCTTTCCGTACAACTCGCGTTGTGCCGGCGTCATCTGGTCGGCGGTGCGCTTGAGCGCCGCCGCCGTCTTCGCCGGACCGCCGGTTCTCATGTTGCCTGCCGCCGCCACCACGACGTCTATGCCGAAACGCTTGAGCTCTGCCCGGTAGACTGTCGATAACACCTCCATCGCAGCCTTCGATGCGCCGGAGGGCCCGTTGAAGGGAAGCGGCACGCTGGCGGTCCAGGTGCTGATCTGCACGATGCGGCCACGGGCTTTCCTCAGTGCGGGCAGAAACGCGTTCATCACCGCGATGGCACCAAACACGTTGACATCGAATTCGTGTCGGATGGCCTGAAGCGACAGTACTTCGATCGGGCCCGGCGTCAGGATGCCTGCGTTGTTGATCAGCAGGTCGAGGCCCTTGTCGCCAAGTGCGTCGGACACCTCGGCCGCCCAAGCCTTCACGGTCTGTTCTTTGGTCATGTCACAGACCGTCAGGCTGACACGCCCGCCGGAGACGTCCTTGAGATCTCGGACCTCTTCAGCGGCCATGGCCGTGCCGAAAACCACATAGCCCTTGGCCGTGAGCCCAAGCGCGATATCGCGGCCGAGTCCGCTGCCTGCGCCGGTCACGGCGACGGAGCGGCCGGATTTTTCAGATGCAATTGACATGTGCGTCTCCTCGTGAGTGGAAGTCGACGTTGGGCTCAAGCGTCTGCGAGAGCCGTCAAGCGGGATGCGCTTCAGGCGCCGGACTTACCCTTGAGGAGCTGCGTTTCCCACGCGTACGCGACGCCGCTGCCGCCGCCGTGCAGCGCGAGGATCTCGGCCAGACCCGGAACCGTCGCCTCTCGCGCCCAGTCGCGTTGCCACTCGGCCTGCACGGCGATCCAGGTCATCGGCACTACTCCGGCCTGAACCAGGCGACGCACTGCCATGTCGTGAGCCTCCGCTGATACGCCGGCCGAGGCGTCCGTGACGACGTAGACCTCGTAGCCTTCGCCCATGGCCTGGATTGCCGGCATCGCCAGACAAATCTCTGTCCAGAGAGCGGCCATGACCAGCTTCTTTCGCCCGGTCTTTTTGACGGCCTCGACGACGCGGCTGTCCTGCCACGTATTGATGAATGTGCGATTGATCGGCCTCTGCTCGGGGAAGACGTCCTGAAGTCCTTTGATGAGATAACCGCCGCGTTCCTCGACCACGGTGGTGAGGATCGTGGGTACATCGAAGACCTTTGCGGTTTTGGCAAGACCGATCACGTTGTTCACAACCATGGTCGGTTCATGGCTGTGGACGTTGGAGAATTGGAACGGCTGATGATCAATCAAGAGAAGAACGCTTTCCTTGGGTGTGAGAAGCGCTTCAAGCCCGGTCTTGTTCATCGTTGTCTCCTCTTTATCCGGCGGCTTGCACAGGTCTCTTCAAACCACGAAACGCCCGGATGGACGTCCCTTACGGCATACTTTGAAGTTCCTATTTGCAGTACGCTAGCCTCAAAACGCGATATGCCGTGTCGCATTAAGAGGAACGCAATGGACATCGAAGATCTGCAGACCTTTGTCGAGGTGGCTGACGCAGGCGGCGTATCACCGGCCGCGCGCCGGCTCGGCGTCGCGAAATCCATCGTCAGCCGGCGGTTGTTGCGGATCGAGGAAGAACTGGGCGTCCAGCTTCTCGCCCGAACGACGCGCGGCGCCGCGCTCACCGAGGCTGGCACGACGTTTCGCGAGCATGCCGCACGGGTCTGCGCGGAGATGGACGTCGCGCGAGAAACGATCCTGCCTGCCGGCGACCTTCGCGGGCTATTGCGAATCGCTGCCCCGCTGTCGTTTGGCCCGACGCATCTCGCACCCGTGCTCACCGAACTGGCACGCCGGTATCCGCGCCTGCAAGTTCACGCCTGCTACAGCGATCGCTTCGTCGACATCGTCGCGGAGGGCTTTGACTGCGCGGTGCGAGTCGGCACTCTCACCGATTCCAATCTGGTCGCGCGCCGCTTCGCGCCGCTTCGGGGAAAAGTTGTCGCGAGCCCGGCCTACATCCGCGAGCACAAAGCACCCGAAACTCCGGACGAACTCCTCACACACGAAGTGCTGATGCAGGGCACTGAAAGCTGGCACTTCATCGATGGCGACAAGACAATCACCGTCCATCCGCACGGTCGGTTCAAAGCCGACAACGGCCTCGCCCTCGCGTGTGCTGCCGTCGCCGGGCTGGGCATTGCGGCTCTTCCGGATTTCCTGATCGAGGATCACCTGGCGTCGGGCGCCTTGGTTCCCGTGTTATCACGCTATCCCCTTCCCGAAGGTGGCATGTACGTCCTTCGGGCTCCCGGGCACCATCCTGAGCGGAAGATTCGGGCCCTTACCGAATTACTGATCGAGCATTTCGGTTGAGTTGGGTCGAATGGCTTGGGTCGGCAAATTCAGCGCGCCGCTGGATCATCGGCCGCTGAAGCGGGCCCGCTCTCTCGGAGCTCCAAAAAAAGGGCGTCCCCTTATCGCGCTGTCTCTCATATACTTCACGGGCAGCGTTGCGCCGGCTTGCCGTTCACCTCGAGCCTCCTCGACGTCATGAGCATCCTTGCAGTGCATAGGAAGATCGATGTCGACCTGGACTTCGAGAATCTGCATCCTGTCCTTGGCGTTAGCCGGCAGTTTGCTGTCTGCCACGAACGGCTTCGCTGCCGCGGTGTTCACGGTCGACAGCATCCTCGACCAGATCGACGACGACACCTCCGATGGCATCTGCCACACCGCGGCGAACACCTGCACGCTGCGCGCGGCGGTGATGTCGGCAAACAAGGTCAGCGGTACCGACGACGCAACGATCGTCCTTCCTGCCGGTATCTACACGTTGATACGGCCCGCTGACGCTACCGACGGCGACGACAATGGCGATCTGAACTTGACCGCTCCGGTGAGTGGCACGCCTGCCATCATTATCAGGGGCGCCGGTGCCGGCGCGACGATCATCGATGCGAATCACATCGATCGCGTGCTCAGTGTCGACGCTGGTCGCAGTGCGAACATCTCGGGCGTCACCTTGCGCACCGGTTCGGTGCCCGCGGGCAAGGATGGCGGTGGGATCTACAACTCGGGCGTCCTTACGCTTGTACGCTGCGTGCTGAGCGGCAATACCGCTGGCGGCGACGGCGGCGGCATTCTGAACAAAGGCACGGTGGCTCTCAGCTACAGCACTGTAAGCGGCAATGTCGCTGCGAACGACGGCGGCGGCATCGCGAGCTTTTTCGCTGGCACTCTCGACGTCAGCCAGAGCACGATATCGGGAAACACGGCGCATAGCCAAGGCGGTGGCATCGCGAGTGCCGCCGCTCTATCGATCAAGAACAGCACCATAGCCTTGAACAACAGCGATGGTAATGGCGGCGGCATCTACAACATAGGCAACACGTTGCTCAACGCCAACATCTACAGCTCGACGATTGCCTACAACGACGCCGATCACGAACAGAATCTCGCCGGATCGGGCGGCGGCGTCTTTCTCGATGGCACGGGCGGCAACGGCTTCAATTTGTACAACACGATATTGGCCGCCAATACCGTCAGCAATTTTCTGGATTACGACGATTGCGCCGGTATCAGCGGGGGCACGTTGAAAACACACGCGCGCAACCTGTTCGGCAGTGCCATAAGTTGCACCATCGACCAGATCAGCGGCAACTACGATGCACTCGATCCGCCGGCCTTCTTGGGCGGCTTGCAGAACAACGGCGGCCCGACCCAGACCATTGCGCTGCTATCCGGCAGCAACGCGATAGATGGGACCATCCTCGGAGTCGGTTGTCGCGACTCGCAATCTGCCGCGATCGCGATCGACCAGCGCGGCTATGCGCGCGGCGCCGATAGCGCCTGCGATGTCGGCGCATACGAATACAACGACATTTTCGCGAACGGATTCGAATAGCACCGGATAACGGAGCCCGAGTACCTTTCTCGGCTTTGCAGCGACCAAACTTTTCGTGCAGTCGTCCTCCAAGGCATGTCGTCAGTGCGACGCCGCCTCGTGATTTTGGCTTGTTCGCCAATGCCGTCCGGCTTTGGTTTCGAACTCCGTTGCAGACAACTCCCTGGTCACGGCACCATCGACGCGGTAGGTCTGGTTCCATAAAAGCGAGCTCAACCACTCCGGTTGCGCTTGGGGAGCGGGCGCTGGGCAGTTGGTTTGTTCGGCCCGGTTTGCCGTCGATTCGTCGTTACTATTGAAATGAAGGGCGGCCGACTTGCCGATCCGAAGCGAGCGGCGTGTCGGTCTCGACGCCAAAATCCTGGAGGCAGCGCCATGCAATGTCGATACAAACATCTCGTCCGGAGCGTGATTTTCATCGCGTCCATCGCTTGGCAAATCGGTGCCGTCCAGGCAGCGACATTCACTTATCACGGCAGTCTGCAGGATTCGGGCAAGCCGGCCGAAGGCGCCTACGACCTGGAATTGACCTTGTATTCCGCACCCGTGGGCGGCCACGTCATCGGTGGTCCTCTGAGCCTGTTCAAGACCCCGCTGCGCGGCGGCAGTTTCAATGTCGAAGCCGACTTTGGTCCACTGACCAATCCGGCTGGGCCGACGTGGCTCGGCGTGAAAGTGCGTTCGACAGGGCAACGCGAATTTGCCGCACTACCCACCCGCGCACAGGTCAGCGTGGACCCTGCAAGTGTGTGTCCGGGTGCGTGGACGCTCGCCGGCAACGCCGGCAATCCTGCGGGCAGCTACCTCGGCACAGCAGACAACCAGCCGCTGGTGCTCAAGATGAATGCCGCCCAGGTCGCCAATTTTGCCGCCGCCACCGGCGCGGATAACTCGGAACCGGTTACCGGAACCAATGTGCTGTTCGGCGATCCGAATAACAGCATCGCCGCCGGAGTCGTCGGCGCGACCGTGTCCGGTAGCGGCACGTCGGCCGGCATCGACTATCCGCACACCGTCGGCGCTGGCGCGCACTGGGCCACGATCGCCGGTGGCTTCCATCACACCGTCAACGGCTCTCGCGCAACGGTGGGCGGAGGCTATATGAATTCCGCGCTGGGCTTCGGATCCGTCGTGGGTGGAGGAAATATCAATATCGCATCAAACAACTATTCCACAGTTTCCGGCGGAGAGGACAATGCGGCCAGTGGACCTGTGTCCGCGATTGCGGGCGGCTTCGGGAACGCCGCCAGCGGACAATTTTCAGCGGTGCCAGGCGGAGATGGCAATCAGGCAGGCGGCGACCAAAGCTTCGCCGGGGGCAACCTCGCGCATGTGCGCGATGCCTCCGAAGTCGGCAACCCAGGGGGTGATTCTGGGACTTTCATCTGGTCGGACAGCTCCTCCAACACCAGTTTCTCCTCCACGGGCGCCAATCAGTTTCTGATCCGGTCGTTGGGTGGCGTGGGCATCAACGGCGCGCCGGTCAAACCCAATGTCGAATTGACCATCGTCGCCAATGGCAGCGGCGTCAATTATGCCAACCTATTTCTGCGCCAAAGCGGGGTTTCGGCCGGCTACCTGATCTCGTCCGGTGAGGCGACCGGCAGCAACAACAATGCCGTGTTTTCTATCGATCAATACGACGGCACCAACCAGGCGCGCCGTCTCACTCTTGCCGCCAACGGCGATTTCACCGTCTCGGCCGGCGCGTTCAAACCCCTCGGCGGATCATGGAGTGCCTCATCGGACGCGCGACTGAAAACAAACGTGCATCCGCTGGATCATCCGCTGGACCGGCTGCTTCAGCTTCGCGGCGTGAGCTTCGAGTATCTGCGTCCTGATCAGGCAATGCATCCCGCCGGCAGGCACGACGGATTCATCGCGCAGGAAGTCCAAAGCGTCTTTCCGGAATGGGTCGGCACGACGCCGGACGGCTATCTGGCGGTCGGTCCCACCGGATTCGAAGCGTTGAGTGTGGAGGCTTTGCGTCAATTGCGCGAAGAGAAGGACGCGGAAATCGCCGATCTGCATGTGCGTCGGGACGACCTTGCATCGCGACTGGCCAGGCTCGAAGCGGCGAAGGGGAATTGACGTGGACGCGCCGGTTCGCCGTTCGCGCGCGGCGCCGCCCGGGCGTCGCATCGGCGTGATTGTCATCGCTGCAACATTTGCGGCAATGTGCACAAATCCGACATTTGCTGCCCAATCCACGGCCAACGCACGTTTTGAATTGTCCGGCACGGGCACGCTGATGCTCGATCCGTCGACACAGCAGGGCAGTAATCTGCAATTGAAGGCATCGTTGACGCCCGCCGCGACAGCCGTCGACAAATCCGTCGTATTGTCCGACGCGCGTTTCGCGCTGACCGGCATCTTCGCATCGTCAGCGGTCGTGTGTTACGACGATACGATCTTCCGCAACGATTTCGATGGCGATGGATTTTGATGAGACTGCGAAGTGGGGTCACCATTTCGACGCCGAGGTCGATAGGCACAAGGCCAGAAACGGTGACAAGCAGAAACAGTGACAGGTTCACTTACACTCGTTTGAATCCTGCGAGCTCCAATCATGCTCAGTCGCGCCTCCGCGTGCGAGGCTGATGTGCGGGACGGATGGCGGCGGAACCGGGCACCGTTTTTTTCTCGGCACCGAGTCTGCGCGAGAAGTCAGCCGCCGTGGCGTTGCGGCGCGGTCGGCACGCTCATCTTGAAGTCGATCTTCGCGAGCTGCTCGGGCGCGCCCCCGACGCGGTGCAGGAACGCGGCCCAGCGCGGATCGGCGTGGAGCTTGTCGAACCAGGGGTCGTCGATGCCCTGCAGGGTCGACGCGTCCGAGGTTCGGTCATGCTCGAACTGCGCGAGCCACTCGAACGCGCGATCGCTCTCGCCGCGGAACGCGTAGACCTCTGCAATTGAATACGCGAAGCCCGAGTTGCCAGCGGCCTTCGCGTCGCGGTGCATGGCGAGCAGTGCGTCCAGCTCCGCCTTGGCCGCGGGTTCGTCGCCCAGCGCGTGACGAGCGGCCGCGGTCAGGGTGCGCCGAACGCCCTCGTCTTGAATGTCGGCTATTGGCTCCAGCGCTTCTCTGGGTTTGCCGCTCAGGATCAGTGCCTTGGCCAGATGGCGCGAGGCGGATTGCCGCTTCGGCGTCAATGCGAGCACCGTACGGCAGGTCGCGATCGCATCGTCGTAGCGCCCTACGAGCACGTAACTGTCGGCCAGGTTGGACATCGCGGCCGTGTTCGCAGGGTCGAGCGCGATGACGTATTCGTCGATCGTGATCGACTCGGGCAGCCGCCCGAGGTAGGCGAGCAGGGTCGAGCCCGCGCCGAGCACGAAGCGGCTCGTGGGATCGATCGCGATCCCGCGCTCGGCCGCCTGGGCAGCGGCCGCGAGGTTGCCGTTCGTGGATTCGATTTCGGAGAGGTGCCCATACGCCGGCGCGAAATTCGGATCGGCGGCGAGCGCCTTCGCGACGAACGCATGGACTTCGCGCGTGGCTGTGTTCAGATCCAGCAAGCCTCGCTCCTGGCGAGCGGCACTCAGGTACGCCAGCCAATCCCAGACCTCGGCATAGCCGGGGTCGATCTGCGCCGCTTCGCGCAGCAGCTGCTCGGCGTGGTCGTAGCCTTCGGCCGTGCCGAGGCGTGTGAGCGGCCGCGCCTTCAACACCAGCGCGTAGGCTTTCGCATCGGGCATGTGCGCATCATGTGTGAGCAGCCTGAGCTTGAGCTGCTCCGCCACCGCGGAGGCGATCTCGTCTTGTGTCTTGAAGACATCCTTCTGCTCGCGGTCGTAGGTCTCGGACCAAAGGTGGTTCGAGTCGGCGGCGCGGATGAGCTGCGCGGTGATGCGCACCCGGTCGCCGGCCTTGCGGATGCTGCCTTCGAGCACGTGGGCCACGCGCAGCTGTTTTGCGATCTCCGACACCTCGAGGTTCTTCCCCTTGAACGCGAACGACGATGTGCGCGCGATCACGCGCAGCTCGCGGATCTTCGCGAGCTGGTTCAGCAGTTCCTCGGTAATGCCGTCGGCGAAGTATTCCTGTTCCTGGTCCGAGCTCAGGTTCGCGAACGGTAGTACGACGATGGAGCGGTCGCCGTAGGATTCGATCAGCGCATCCACGCCGCCCTGCTTGCGCGCCGCGTCTCCGGCCTCGGCGAGGGTCGCCTGCATCGCGGCGTCGCGGCGGGGCGCCAGCACGAATTTGTCGAACGCGAAGTAGCCCAGCGCCAGGCTCAGCAAGACCAGCATCATCCGGTCGATGCGGCGCCCGGTCGCGGGCATGATCGACTCGTGCCGCTCGACCTCGCTCTCGCGCTTGATCCCTTCGGGCGTGTATTCGAACACCCAGCTGCACACCATCGCCGGCACGAAGCCGATCGCGAGCGCGATCAGCACCGCTTTCGCGATCCACGCCGGTGCTTCGAGGATCGGCAGCACCGTGCCGACCATCTGCGTGACCAGCCACGCCGCGGTCACATACAGGCCGGCGGCGCGGAACACGTTGCGCCGGCGCAGTTCGGTGAACAGGCTGCTGTGCATGCCCTTAAGACTCCCCAAACCAAGTCCTGCCGGGCGGAGTGTCGACAAATCTGTTGAGACGCGCAAGCGCACGCAGCAAGGAGCCAGCGGCTACGCGGTAGCTTAAAAGGGGACGGTGACGATCATGTCTGGCCAATTACTTCCGTGCCCTTCCCGTTTTACGGGGCTCGCTGCAATTCAGGCACGTCCGCAACGCGCTGAAACGACAAAGCATACACATGCTCCCAGCCATTGCTGATCTCCAGGCTGGACACCCGGCCATTTGCATTGCGAATAAAATGGTATGCGTGATGCGGCTTGGTAAACATATCTACCGAAACCGAATCGAGGTTCGTGGTATCCCATCGGCGATCGTCCAGGGCAATGACCAAATGCCCGTCCACGACATTCACGACATAGGTAGCCTGTGCTTCGTCGCTCCGATATCGGCCGGCGAATTCCGACAATTCCGCGCGTTCCGGATGCCACGATTGTATCCGCCGGAATTCCCACTTTCGGCCGTCGTCGAATTCGCGCACGAAACGATCATTTCCACTGAAGCGTATTGTAGAAATGGTTGTTCTGAACTCCCCTGGTGAAATAGGTGTTAATACCAGCCCATCCGTAACACGTCGCAGCACACCGTCTTTTACCTCCAGCTGCATTTGCACTACGAGCTGTGGATCAAAATACAGGCCGGCAT
>Ga0193727_1000710_pt1 | contig 13256 bp, 11 predicted proteins | sample H2c2metaG_FD_143051 | JGI IMG/M metagenome (GOLD analysis project Ga0193727, IMG submission 143051) | Soil microbial communities from a riparian zone of the East river system, Colorado, United States - H2c2 | ecosystem: Environmental > Terrestrial > Soil > Riparian zone | place: USA: East River...
AGCGGTTCATGGCGAGCGCAATGCTCGTAAACCCGGGCACGGTAGCATACCGTCAGGTGCGGGTGCAGCTGGTGCTCAACTACCAGCCGGACGGCCTGTGGCCCCTCTTCCCCGCGTTCCCCTGGGTGATGGACGTGCTGTTTCCGCTCGGCCACGCGCCGCATGGCAACAAAGCGTACGACCTGCCGCCGGGCCGCAGTACGCAGTCGTGGGAGAGCAGTCCCGCGATTCCGGGCACGATCGTCGGATTGGGTGGGCATCTGCACGACTACGGGATCCGTATCGAGCTCGCCGACGCCACGACCGGGACCGTCCTGTGGCACGCGGCGCCGATCAAGGATGGCGCCGGGCACGTCGTTTCAATCCCCACGTCGCTGCTGGCAAACTGGCACCGCCTGGGCGCGCACATCGTCCCCGGGCATCGCTACCGGGTCACCGCGGTGTACGACAATCCCACCGGGCACGTGCTGCACAACGGCGGGATGGGACTGGTGGGCGGGCTATTCGTGCCGGATCGGGGAACCCGGTGGCCGGTCGTGGACCCGTCCGATACCCTCTATCAACGCGACCTCCTGCAGACCCTGCGAGTGGACCACGGCGGGGGCGGTGATGACATGATGATGCACATGGGACACATGGGGCACACGGCGCACTGATTCAACGGAACACGAACCACAGCACTCCGATTGTCCCCGCCAGCACGATCGACAATGCAACGTTCAGCCCCCGGTCCCGGGTGGGGGCCTGCGCGGCAACGGCCGGCGCGACAGTCTGGAGCGTCAGATCGTCCACGCGCTCCCGAGCCGGCGCCGGAGTCGCGAGACTCACGGCGACGAGAATGACGCTGCACAGAGCGAACAACAGGGCGGCAAAGTGGAGAAAGTTGATCCCGGCGATCCATGCCCAGACGCTCCCGGCCGGGAGATGGGCCTTCGCCAGCTCGAGCCCGAGGCGCGCGGCGCCAAGCACCGAGCCCGTCGCGAGCGACGCCATCGCCCCGGCCCCGTTCATCCGCGGGCTCAGGATGCCGAGCAGGAAGCACGCCGCAATCGGCGGAGCGATGTACGCCTGCACGCTCTGAAGATAGATGTAGACCTGCGGCGAGATGTACTTCATGAATGGGATCCACGCCAGCCCGAGCACCACCAGCACCACTGTCGTGGCCCGTCCCACCGCCACGAGCCGCTGCTCACTCGCATCCGGGCGGACTTTGCGGTACACGTCCCACGTCAGCAGGGTCGAGCAGGAATTGAACGCGGACGCGAGTGAGCTCATCAACGCCGCGAGCATCCCAGCGAGCACGAGTCCTTTGAAACCCGCCGGGAGCAGCCGGGTCACGAGCGCCGGATACGCCGCGTCGGCGCCGCCGCCGCGGATGTCCGAGTACAGCGCCCCGGCGATCATCCCGGGGAGCACGAAGATGAACACGGGGAGGATCTTCAGGAAGCCCGCGCAAATGCTGCCGCGTTGCGCGGCGCTCACGTTGCGGGCGGCGAGCACCCGTTGCACGATGTGCTGATCCGTACACCAGTACCACACGCCGAGGATCGGCGCGCCGAACACGATGCCGGTCCAGGGAAAGTTGGGGTCGTGCATCGGTTTCCACATGGAGAAGAAGTCGGCGGGGAGCTGGGCCCGCAGTGCCCCCCACCCGCCCACCGCCTGCAGCCCGAGCAGCGCCAGCGTGGCCGACCCGATGATCAGTACGAAGGCCTGCAGGACTTCCGTATAGATCACGGCGCGGAGCCCGCCCGACACCGTGTACAGACCGGTCACCACGATCAGGATAACTGCGCTCGTCCACACGCTCCAACCCGTTACCGCCCGCAATACGACGCCGCCAGCGAACAGCGTGACGCTGATCTTCGTGAGCACGTATCCGATGATCGACACCCAGGTGAGATAGGCGCGCGACGCCGGATTGAACCGGCGTTCCAGGAACTCAGGCATCGTGTACACGCCGCTCCGCAGGTAGAAGGGCACGAACAGCCAGCCCAGGAGCAAGAGGATAAGACAGGCGAGCCACTCGAAATGCCCCACGGCAAGCCCGCTCGCGGCACCCGTGCCTGCGAGCCCCACCAGGTGCTCGCTGCCGATGTTCGAGGCGAACAGGCTCGCGCCGACCGCCAGCCACCCCACGTCCCGGCTTGCGAGGAAATAGTCGGAACTCACGTTCTTCTCGACGCGCGCCGCCCAGTAGCTGATGCCCAGCAACAACAGGAAGTATGCGGCGATCACCGCGAGGTCGAGCGGATGAATGTTGCTCATGATCCTTCTCCGGGAACGCGCGCGAGGGTAGGCATGCGGTAACCGACTCTCAATCCGCGTGCCGCAAGAACGTTCGGGTTGGGATGCAGCGGTCGTGAGGAGTTGCCTGAATCGCTTCGGTGCGTGGTGCGGTGTTGCATGCTGCGCCGCATCCTCGCCGTGAGGCGCCCGCGCAACGGTCAGGTCGAAACCAGAGCGGCCGGCGCTGGTGAGCGCCGGCCGCCGTTCAATAAGACCGCCCGGTTAGGGCGAATGCCGCTCAGACGTTCGCTTTTGCCCCGGTCACCGTTTGGTGCGCAATCCGGCGCTCCGGTCGCCCCGCGGCCGTCGCGGTCCATTCAGCAATCACCTCATCGGTGGTCCGCACCTGGCGCGCCGGGTCGCTGGCATACCACGCTTTGAAGTATTCCAACCCTTGGCGGTGCGCTTCGTCGGTGAACGCCTGCATCGCGTCGGAGATCCAGACCAGGTCGTAGCCTCGCTGGAACGCATCCCCGGACGTGTGCCGCGCGCAGCAGTCGGTGTGTAATCCGGTGATGTACAGCCGCCTGATGCCCCGCGACCGGAGCTCCGCATCGACATCCGAGCTCACGAACGGGCTGTACGTGCGTTTCTCGATGACGAGGTCCCCGGGCTTGGGCGCCAGGGTCGGCACGATCGCCGCCTGCGGGGTCCCCTTCATCGAATGGGGCGGCCACTTCGCGAGCTCGCTGTCGCCGGCTTGGTGCGCGTCGGTCGTATACACAACCGTGACGCCCGCGGTCCGGGCGGCCGTGATCAGGCGGGAGAGCGCCGGGAGAATCGACTGCGCCCGCTGCTGGTATTCCGGCCCTCCGGCATCGGCGATGACCCCACCCGCGTACACGAAGTCGTTCGCGAGGTCGATGACCACGAGGGCGCTCTCAGTCACGGTGGCACGCTTGGCATTCGGCATAATCGCTCCCGGTGGTTGAAGGGCAGAACGGCCGGCGAGTGGGCGCCGGCCGTTCGGTTACTCCCACCCTTCCCGTCGCGGGCCCTTCTTCGGACGGGAATCGTCATCTTCGTCTTCGTCAAACTCGTCGTCCAGCTCGTCGTACTCGTCCAGGTCGTCCGAATCCTCGTCGTCGAGCTCGTCCTCGTCCAGCTCGTCGTCGAAGTCGTCGGTGAGCTCTTTGTCCTCTTCGAACTCTTCGAAGCTCTCATCGTCATGACCGCCGCTGCGACGCTTGAGCGACCAGTCCGACCCTTCACGGGACAACATTGTCACCCCCAGCTAAAGTTGTGGTTGAACGAGCCTTACGATTCGGCTGACGACCGGGCGCTCCGGGCGAGCTTCTTGCGCTCCGTGGCGCCGAGCGCGCGCTTCCGCAGCCGTACGGACGATGGCGTCACTTCAATCAACTCGTCGTCCTCAATGTACTCAAGCGCCAATTCCAGCGTCACCGGCCGCGGCGGCTCGAGCATGATCATCTCGTCGGACGCGGTGGTGCGCATGTTCGAGAGTTTCTTTTCCTTCGCCGCGTTCACATCCATGTCCCCGGTGCGGGCGTTCTCCCCCACGATCATCCCCTCGTACACGGGATCCCCAGGCTTGATGAACAAGGTGCCCCGTTCCTGCAAATTGAAGAGTGCAAATCCTACTGCCATGCCCTCCCGGTCCGCCACCAGCACCCCCCGGCTCCGGCCCGTGATCGGTCCCGCCCAGGGGCCATACTCGAAGAACCGATGATGCATGATCCCGTTCCCGCGGGTATCCGTCAAGAACTCGGAGCGATAGCCCAGCAACCCCCGTGCCGGAATCTTGAACCGCATTCGCACCGTGCCGAGCCCCGGATTCTTGACGTCCAGCAGGGTTGCGCGCCGCGGCCCCAGCTTCTCCATGACCACGCCGAGATACCCCTCCGGACCGTCGATCATCAGCTCCTCGTAAGGCTCGAGCTGCTCGCCGTTCGGCCCCTCCCGCGGAATGATGCGCGGCCGGCTGACCTGGAACTCATACCCCTCCCGCCGCATCGTCTCCATGAGGATGCCGAGGTGCAGCTCCCCGCGGCCCGACACGGTGAACGTGTAAGGATTGTCCCCATCCTCGACCCGCAGCGCCACGTTGCGTTCCACTTCCCGGTACAGGCGCTCCCGTAGCTGCCGCCCGGTCACGAACTTCCCCTCCCGCCCTGCGAACGGAGAATTATTGACCATCATGTCAACTGAGATCGTCGGCTCCTCCACCGCGATCCCGGCGAGCCGTTCCGGCGTGTCGAGCGCCGAGATCGTCTTACCGACCTCCACTCCGTCGACCCCCGCCAGAGCCACGATCTCGCCCGCCTCCGCGACCTCTACTTCCACCCGGTCCACGCCTTCGAACGCGAACAGTTTTGCCACCTTCGCTTGCTCGTACAGACCCTCGAACACGGGACCCGGTTCGCCGAGCGGCAGCAGGGCGACCGTCTCCCCCACGCGAATGCGACCACGCTCGACCCGCCCGATCCCGATCCGTCCGAGATACGACGAGTAGTCGAGCGTGGAAATGAGCATCTGAAGAGGCCCGGTCGGGTCGCCCGACGGCGGCGGAGTAGTCTGGAGGATCGTCTCGAACAGGGGGCGCAGATCGACGCCGGGAACGGCGAGATCGCGCGTCGCGATCCCCTGGCGGCTCGAAGCATAAAGGAACGGGCAGTTGAACTGCTCGGGCGACGCCTCGAGGTCGAGCAACAGCTCCAGCACCTCGTCGTGCACCCGCATCGGCTCGGCATCGCCCCGGTCGATCTTATTCACGATCACGATCGGCTTCAGCCCGAGCGCCAGGGCTTTCCCGGCAACAAAGCGCGTCTGCGGCATCGGCCCCTCGGCTGCGTCCACCAGGAGCAGGAAGCCGTCCACCATCCGTAGAATACGCTCCACCTCGCCGCCGAAATCCGCGTGCCCTGGCGTGTCCACGATGTTGATCTTCGTGTCATCCCAGCGCACCGAAGCGTTTTTTGACAGGATCGTGATCCCCCGCTCCCGTTCGAGCGGGTTCGAGTCCATCACGCGCTCCGCAACATTCTGGTTGGCGCGGAACACCCCGGACTGCCGGAGCATGGCGTCCACCAGCGTCGTCTTGCCGTGGTCGACGTGGGCAATGATGGCGATATTGCGAAGCGGCACTGAGTTACATCCTTCAGGGGCAGGCGTTGAGGGGCGCAGTATAGGAAGGTCGTGGTGAAAACACAAGGATGTGGATCACACTGTTGCGCACCCTACTCACACGTTGGATCACGCTCCATCTGTACGGTCACGTGCCCGATCCCCATGCTCGCGAGCCGCAACTGCACTGCCTCTAGCACTCGCTGATTATCCGCAGGGTTTTGCACGACGAGATGTCCGCTCATCGCGATCACGCCGCTTGTCACGGTCCAGACATGCAGGTCGTGAACCGACGCGACGCCCGGCACGGACACCATGCAATCATGCACGTCGGCGAGCGCGATGTGCGACGGCGCCGCGTCCAACAGCACGTCGGCGCTCTCGCGCACCAGCCGCCAGGCGCCGCCGAGAATCAGGACCGAAATCACGATTGAAATGATCGGGTCCGCCTGTACCCAACCGGTCGTGAGGATGATCCCACCGGCCACGAGGGCGCCGAGTGACCCCAGGAGGTCGCCGGCGATGTGCAGGTACGCGCCCCGCTGGTTGAGCGAGTGCTGGTGCCCGCCGTGCAGGATCGCGACGCCCGCCGCGTTTCCCGCCAGGCTGACCGCGGCGACGGCGAGCAGCAGCCCCCCCTCCACCGCCTGTGGCGCATGGAACCGGCGGTACGCTTCGATCGCGATCCCGATGGAGATGGCGATCAACGCGGCCCCGTTCACGAGCGCGGCAAGGATCTCGAGCCGCAGCAGGCCGAAGGTGCGTTCGGCCGTCGCCGGCCGCCGGGCCAGTGACGCGACCAAGACCGACAGCCCCAGCGCCGCAACGTCCGCGAGCATGTGTCCGGCGTCGGCAAGCAACGCCAGCGAGTGGGCCAGCCAACCGCCCACGGCCTCCGCCACCATGACGGCCGCGGCAATGGCCAATGCGATTCCCATACGCCGCTGGCTTTCCTTTCCCAGCGGCGCACGGTGCGTGCATTGGACTTCGAGCGGCAGCGTTGCGCTCACGTCGTGCTCTTCCCTCCTCCCTCTTCACTCTTCCCTTCTAATCTTACACGCACCGCCTCCGCATGTCCGAACAACCCCTCCGCTTCGGCCAGGGCGATGATGTGTCCAGCGTCTTCGGCCAGCCGGCCGGCGGAGTACGCAATGACGCTGATGCGCTTCACAAAATCGTATACGCCGAGCGGCGAGACGTATCGCGCCGTGCCGCCGGTGGGTAACACGTGCGAGGGGCCCGCGAGGTAGTCACCCACTGGCTCCGGGGTCGTGCTCCCAACGAATACGGCGCCCGCATGGCGGACCCGGTTGGCCAGCGGCCACGGATCCGCCACCAGCAGCTCGAGGTGCTCAGGCGCCCGGCGGTTCGCGACTTCGAGCGCCGCGTCGAGGTCGGGGACGAGAACCACGACGCCGTGAGCGGCCAGGGACCGCTCCACGATCGACCGCCGGGGCGAGCGTTCCACCTGGCGCGCGAGCTCAGCGTCGAGCGCGTCGGCGAGATCGGGACTCGTGGTCACACACCACGCCGCGGCGTCCTCGTCGTGCTCGGCCTGGGCGATGAGGTCCGCCGCGACGTAGCGCGGGTTCGCCGATCGGTCGGCGATGATGAGCACTTCGGTAGGCCCGGCGAGCATGTCGATGCCCACCACCCCCGCAACTTGGCGCTTCGCCTCCGTCACAAAGCGGCTGCCCGGCCCGACGATCTTGTCGACCCGCGGCACAGTGTGCGTGCCGAACGCGAGGGCGGCAATCGCCTGCGGCCCGCCGATCTGGAACAGGCGCGTTACCCCCGCGAGGTCGGCAGCGGCGAGTACGCTGTCGCTCAGGCCACCCGCCGGAGTCACCATGACGATCTCGGACACCCCGGCCACGACGGCGGGCACCGCACTCATGATCACCGTGGATGGGTACGATGCCTTCCCGCCGGGGACGTAGATGCCGATGCGCTCAAGCGGCACGACGCGCATCCCCAGCGCGTTCCCCTGCGGGTCACGCTCGAAGAACCCGCCGCCCACCTGGTGCTCGTGATATGTCCGCACCCGCGCGACGGCCACCTGGAGCGCGGCGGCCAGCGGCGGCGCCAGCCGCTCACGCGCCGCCCGCCACGCCGACTGCGGTATCTCCCACGCCGCCGGCGCCAGGTCCCGGCCGTCGAGCCGGCGGGTGTGCTCCCGGACGGCATCGTCCCCCCGCGCACGCACGTCGTCGACGATCGCGCGGACGGCGCCAGCGGTTTCCGCATCGACGGCCCCGGTTTTCGCAAAGTGCGGCGCCAGGGCATCGTAGGGCGGCGCTTGAAGTCGAGTGAGCACTGGCTAGCTTTTCGCGAGTCTCATGAACGAACCGGAAGTCGGGTCCCTCGCGCTCCGTCTGCTCGCCGTGATCATGCTGGTCGCGGCGAACGCGTTTTTCGTGGCGGCGGAATTCGCCCTGGTCGCGGCACGACGCACCAGGATCGATGCGCTGGCCCGCGATGGCGACCGGAAGGCTAAGACGGTACAGAAGGCGCTGCAAGACCTCTACCGTCAGCTGTCCGCGGCGCAGCTCGGCATCACCGTGGCGTCCATTCTGCTCGGGTTTGTCGCCGAGGATACCGTCGCGCACTTGTTCCGCGACTGGTTCGCGACGCTCCCGCAGGCGCTGAATTTTCTCACGCGCGCGGGCGTCGCCTCCACCGTGGCGGTCGCGGTGATTTCGTTCCTGCACGTCGTCTTCGGCGAGCAGATGCCCAAGTCGTGGGCCATTACGCACCCGGAGCGGACGAGCCGGTGGATCGCGGCCCCGTTGATCTTGTTTTCCTGGGTCACGCGGCCCTTCACCAACCTCCTGGACTGGAGCTCGCGCCGCGCCGGGCGTCTGTTGGGCCTCAAGGGGACCACGTCCGAGCTGGAACGCATTCATTCACCGGAGGAAATCCGCATGCTGGTGGAGCAGAGCGAGAAGCGCGGATCACTCGACGCCGGCGATGCCCGACTACTCGAGGGCGTCTTCGAATTCAGTCAGAAAAAGGCCCGCGACGTGATGACCCCCCGCACCGACATGGTCGCGCTCCCCCTCACCCTGACGTTCGAGGAGGCCGCGGACCGCGTGGCCCTCGCCGGCCGGTCGCGCTATCCCGTGTCTGGTGGGTCGCTCGACGACATCGTGGGCACCGTGCACGCCAAGGACATTCTGGCCGGCGTGCGCTCCGGCACGGGCGAGACGCTGCAGACAATTCTCCGGCCGGCGGTGTTCGTGCCCGGCACCCGTGAGGTCGAAGACGTCCTCGCCGATATGCGGCGCCAGAAGATCCAGCTCGCCATCGTGCTCGATGAGTTCGGCGGTACCGCGGGGCTGGTGACGATGGAAGACCTGCTCGAGGAGATCGTCGGGCAGATCTACGACGAGTACGATCGCGCCGAGCCGCGACCGGTGACGCCCGGCACGGAGGCGGCGCCTGTGCTGGCCGGGTCGATGCCGATCGGCGAGGTGAACGCCGCATACGGCCTTGAGCTCGACGGCGCTGCCTACACCACTCTCGGCGGGCTGCTGTTCGGGACGCTGGGCCGCCTCCCCAAGGTGGGGGACCGGATCAGCATGCCCGGCGCCGTATTCGAGATCGTCGCGATGCAAGGCCGGCGGGTCGGCACGGTCCGGCTGCTGACGCGCGCGGTCCCGACGTGAAGCTGCGCTCGAGCATCGCCCCGATTCCGCCCGGCGCCCTCGACCTGGCAGGGGAAGCCGTTCGCCGTCGCCGCCTGTTGCAGCGCCAGATGCTGGAGCAGCTCGAGAGCGCCGGCTACGAAGAGATCATCCCGCCCACCTTTGAATACGCCGAGGTGTTTGTGCGCGCGGGCGGCGCCGACGTGGCCGACCGGCTCATCCGCTTCCTCGATCTCGACGGCCAGCTCCTGGCGCTCCGCTACGACTTCACGGCGAGCGCCGCCCGTCTGGCGGCAACGAAGCTCTCCGACCGGGCGACTCCCCTGCGTGTCTGTTACAGCGGCAACGTGTTCCGGCAGGACCCGGCCAGAGAAGGCCGGCGGCCGCGCGAGATTCTGCAAGCGGGCGGCGAGTTGCTGGGGGACGGCAGCGTGCAGGCAGACGTGGAGATCGTGCGCCTGGCCCTCGAGCTCCCGCGGCGCGCCGGCATTCAGGAATTCCAGCTCAACCTCGGCCACGTCGGCGCGCTCGCCCCCGCCCTCGCCGCACTCCCTGACGTTGAACGAGCGGCGGTACGCCGCCTCATCGATCGTAAGGATGCCGCCGGACTCGCGGCGGCCGCCGTGGGCACGCTCCGCGCGCTGCCATTCGTCATCGGGCGCCGTGAAGCGCTCGACCAGGCCGCCAAGCTGGCACCCGATGCCCGCGATGCGATCGAGCACCTGCGCGCGATCGACGCGGCGCTCACCGCCGATGAGCGGCGGCACGTCGTGTATGACTTCGGTGAGGTACGCGGACTCGATTATTACACGGGGATCCAGTTCGAGGTCTTCGTGGCCGGTGCCGGCGCAGCGGTCGGCGCGGGCGGACGATACGACGACCTCGTGGCCCGCTTTGGGAGGCCACTCCCGGCGGTCGGTCTGGCGCTCGACCTCGATGCCATGGCGGAGACTCTGCCGTGACCGCACCGCTCAACATCGCCATCGCCAAGGGCCGCCTGCTCGACCCCGCGCTCGCGCTGTTCCGGGACGCCGGGTTTGACGTACCGGACCTCGCCACCACGCGCCGGCTCCTCGTCCCGTCCGCCGATGGATCGCTGGCGTTCCTGTTCGTGAAGCCGGCCGATGTCCCGGTGTATGTCGAGTCGGGTGCCGCCGACTTAGGGGTAGCCGGCACCGATGTCCTGCGCGAGGCCGCGAGCGATGTGCTCGAACCCCTCGCGCTCGGGTTCGGGGCCTGCCGGCTGGTGGTCGCAAGCCCGGCCGATATCCCCTTCCCGTCGCTGCCTGGCGGCGTGACCCCGCGCGTGGCGACGAAATATCCCCGGCTCACCCGTGGCTTCTTCGCCGAGACGGGACTCGGCGTGGAGATCATCACGGTCGCGGGGTCGGTCGAGGTAGCGCCACTCCTGGGCCTCTCCCACTGGATTGTCGATCTCGTCGAAACCGGCCGCACGCTAAAAGAGAACGGTCTCGTCGAGCGAGCCGAAATCCTGCGCGTCGGAGCAGTAGTGGTGGTGAATCGGGCGAGCCAGAAATTAAAGCTGGAGCTGCACCAGGAGCTGCTGAAGAAACTGTCAGACGCTACGACGCTAAGACGCTAGGTAGGGCGTAGCGTCGTACCGTCGTAGCGTCGTTGCGTCCTCCCCGCCAGATCCACCGCCAGCTCCAACGCCGCCCGCATCGAGCCGGAGTCCGCAACGCCCGTCCCCGCGATGTCGAACGCAGTGCCATGGTCGGGGGCGACGCGCGGGAATGGCAGTCCCAACGTCACGTTCACGCCCTTCCCGAAGCCCGCGACCTTGATCGCGGTCATCCCGACGTCGTGATAGGGCGCGAGGACGGCGTCGAACTCCCCGCGCAACGCGCGGACGAACACCGTGTCCGCGGGGAGCGGCCCCGCCGCGCCCAGGGTTTGGGCAGCCGGTCGAAGCACGCGCTCATCCTCATCTCCGAACAGTCCCGACTCCCCCGCATGCGGATTTAGCGCGCACAACGCGAGCCGCGGATGGGCGATCCCCCACCAATGACGCAGCCCCGCGTCGGCGATCCGCCCGATTCGTACGATGCGCTCGGTGGTCACTTCGCGTGGGACGTCGCGGAGCGGCAGGTGGGTGGTGACCAGCACCACGCGCAACGTACCGGTGGCCAGCATCATCGCCACATCGGTCCCACCGGTCAGGTGGGCCAGGAATTCGGTCAGGCCGGGATAGCGATACCCGGCGAGGTGGAGCGCGTGCTTGTGCACCGGGCCAGTAACGATGGCATCGACCTCCCCGGCGAGCGCAAGGCGGACGGCTTGCTCGACACTCCTCCCCGCGATCTGGCCCGCTAGAACAGGACGGGGGACGAGGGACGGGGGAGGGGTGGTCGTCGATTCCACCCGTCCCTCGTCCCCCGTCCCCCATCCCCACACGCCCACACCGATCCTACGCACCGCCTGGAATTCCGCGATCTGATCGTCCGCCCCGATTACCGTGATGTCGGCGTCGAGTGGGGCGGCGAGTGCCTGCGCGACGACCTCCGGCCCGATGCCCCGGGGATCGCCGAGGGTGACAGCGAGGCGGGCGCGGGTCGCCTGCGTCCTAGGGAAGGAAAGCGACGTAGGTCGTGCGGCGCAGGATGCTGATGTGGGCTTTGACGGCGAGTTGCTGGCCCACCTGGGCGCGCAGCCGTTCCCGGACGTCCTCGAAGGTCAGCTCGCCCTCAGGTTCCCACTTGACGACATCGACGATCGCGAATTTCGGCCGCGCCGTGTTCGCGTCGATGGGGAACGGCGGCACGAGCCCCGGGACGGTGTCCTTCCCGAGCGCTTTCGCGTAGTCGGGAGCGAGGTCGCCCACCGGGGTGCTTTCACGCAACACGGGTTCGTCGTCGTCCGCGTAGCGGTGCGCCAACTCGTCAAACGGCGCCCCGGCAACCAGCGCCTTCCACACGGAGTCGGCCAGCCGACGGGTCATCTCCAGTTGGGCGGGCGCAATGCGCGGCTGGATCAGAATGTGGCGCGCCTGGATCTCGGCGGGCTCGATCCGCTCAACTTGAATGATGTGATAGCCAAACGGCGTGCGCACGACGTCGGAGATCTGTCCGGGCTTGAGATGAAATGCCACCTCCTCGAACGCCTTCACCATCACGCCGCGACGGAACCAGCCGAGCTCCCCGCCCTGTGTCCGGGACGCGCTGTCCGCGGAAAACCCTTTCGCGACTTCGGCGAAATTGGCCCCGCGGCGCAACACGACCTTCAATGACTCCGCCAGCGCCAGCGCCTTCGCCGCCTCCACGGAGTCCGGTTGGGCCGAGATCACGATTTGCTTGAACGTCAAGAGCGGCGGATGCTTGGGCCGCTGGTTGTTATCCACCCAGAAGGCGCGCATCTGCTCTTCGGTGGGCGGGATGGCGCGCAGCTTGCCCTTCGCGCGCAGACTTTCGATGAGTCGCTGTTGTTGAATCGTGCGGCGCTGGTTGTCCGCCAGCCAGCGGCGCCATTCCTCTTCGGAAGCGAAGCCCGCAGCGCGGAGCTGGGTTTCGAAGTCGATCTGGCTGGTGAATTGTTTGCGGACGTTTTGCACCGTCTTCTCGACCTGGTCCTGGATCTCCTGTTCGGTCAGCCGGATGCTCGTGTCGCGGACCGCCTCCTGCACCAGGAGTTCTTCATCGACCATGTTTTCCAGGATCTGGCGCCGCATGGCGGTGCGGCCGGCCGAGTCGTCCGGCACCCGGCCGCCCTGCGATTGCGCCATGAGGAACTGCTCCTCCACCTGCGACGCGAGAATCGGCGTGTTGGCGACGATGGCGGCGATGCGATCGATGAATTGCGGCGCCGTCGCCTCCTGGCCCGACGCGGGGCCGGCTCCGGCTACGAGCACAACAATGAGTCCTGGGTACACCGACCGCCGCATATCAGCGAATCATCCGATGCCGGGTGGTATCAGTGGGAATCGGCGCGGGCCCCGGGGCAGGCCGCATACCGCCCGGGTGCAGCGAATCCTCGTGCGCGCGCAGGACCTTGGCCCGGTCGACAGCGTCCGCAACGCCGGCAGCGTTGATGGACCAGGGTTCCCGCTCCCGCAACACGACGGCCAGAAAGGGCGGCACCGGGAAGAATCGGGCCTCCCCGCCGAGCACACGGCCCAGATAGTTGTTCACGTGAGCCGCCGCCAGCTGCGCGCGCGCTTCGAGCGTTGGTGCCGAGTCGGCCAGCATCGTGGCGGAAATGCCGAGCTCGCCATTGAGGAGA